>Ga0247803_1000479_pt1 | contig 21838 bp, 19 predicted proteins | sample UWRJL014104B1_FD_180928 | JGI IMG/M metagenome (GOLD analysis project Ga0247803, IMG submission 180928) | Plant litter microbial communities from Arlington Agricultural Research Station in Wisconsin, United States - UWRJ-L014-104B-1 | ecosystem: Environmental > Terrestrial > Plant litter >...
AGATTTTTGATTGTTATTGCCCATCAATTTTGATGGGCAAAGTTTTTAATTGGGTCTTAAGGTGGCTACCGTCTGAATCAACTTTTGGATATCCTCTTGACGTGTCTTTGGTGCTAATGGAAATGGTTCGTAGTAGAACAACAAGACTCCGCGAGACTGGATCAAGCTCATGGCGCGGGCAGTTTCAATTTTCCGCTCAAATAACGGGCGCTCCGTCTCCGTGTCGTCGTAAGAAAACCAAGAACTACCACAGCGCAACAAGGCAGCATAGTGGCCATTTCTGGGCGAATAAACGGCCGCCCGCAAATCGTAGGTTCGCTGATTGATCAAGAACGACGTCTCAACTTCAAGCACTCGATCATTGACCTGTTGATCGTTGCGCAGAGCAGGATTCGATGGTCCAAAGGTGTAAGGCTGGTTAATGATCGTGTTCGTCGTTGACGGTGGGTCCGGCAAGCCGAGGTTCTCAAAAAGATCAGCCAGCGCATTCATATTGGGCGCTGCCATTGGCGGAATTGCCAGGTTGACTTGCTCGGCGCCGTAAACGGCCCGGTTGATGTGGACGACCACGACATCGGCATCCAAGATTTCAACTTCCGTTCTTTTCCAAGTGTAAGCGTCGCCACTCTGAACGTTCTCGTAGTTGGTGCGCCAAGTTTCCGGCCATGAAATCCGCTGCACATCGCTGAAACCAACATCGATTGTTGGCAACGCCGTCGCATTGTCCTCGGCGGTCATGGCGGCTCGTTCTTGTTCACCACTTTCAACAGGTGCCCGCCAGGTAGTCGTCCGAATCGTCATTGGATTGTAATTCAAGACGCCCAGCAATCGATAGTAGAACTCGAAAGGATCACCGAATTGATAGGCAAAGTCGCTTTCACGTTGGCCAGTGATATTACACTCCCGACCGAGCACCCGCCTAAAATCGATACACTGGACTCGTTCACCACCAACCATGCCCAAATAATCTTGGACTAACAAGTCATAGACCATCTTTCGCAATGCATCTTCAGCTGCATTGTTTTCAGAACAGACATTGATCCGGCCGCGTGGTTGCAAACCCTTGTTGATTAGGTTGTCGGTGAAGGGACTGGTTTTGAAGGCAATCATCGCCATCAGTGTCGAATCAATGAAACAAGAGTTACCAGGATTCTGGTAACCGAAGATTTCGGGCAGGCAATCATCATAACCGACCGCTGAGAAACCATTAACAACAGCTTTCTGTTTCTCGGGGTGACTAAGAATATCCCTAATTTGAGTGATGATAGCATCTAATTTCAATCCTCGATGAATAAATGTCAGCACCAGAATCCAGAGAGCCTCCCAATTAACACTGTAGATTGTTGACGGCTCGATGAAACCGGCCCGGTTGGCGACTCTGAAACCCTGCATTTCGACGGCCATCGGTTCACCAACCTTTGAAATGGCTTCCAACGTCCTGAAAGCAGCATCCAAATTAACACGACCATTTTCCATAATCTGATAATCACTACCAAAAACCCTTGTAGTTGATTTCTCGATCGTGTAAGCACCAATGGTTATCTTATTGAGATTAGCGTTGTCAATATCTTCGACCGAAACAATACTCGATTCACCTGGAAAATCTTTAACGATCTTGTAAGAGAGCAGACGATATCGAGTAGCCGCCGGGAACCGATAGTTCGATGTTGATTCTGCCGCGGTCGTCTTTGGAAACTTATTGAGCGTCAATGTCCGCAGCGGCACCGGCAACAAATCAGGGTTTGTCAACAATTCCCAAAGCAGGGCTTCATAATGATTGGTAAAGGTAGCCCCCGCATTCTTTTGAGGATTATCCCAATCAACCACTCGATAGAGGGTCACCATTCCTGGTTTCACTGTGAATCGTGTCATTGGACTGTTTTAAGCAGTCCAAATTGTTTTCAGTTAGCAATCGTTACCGGCCAATTTGTAGCCTTCGGAAACTCGAGCAACGGCGCCAATGTATGCGGTAACCGTCACAAAAGAATTATTAGGTCCAGGCGCGCAAGCAGCATTACCAGAAGGCACCGTGGCCGACGTTACATTACCATTAACGGTGTATGGAAGCATGTCGGTAACTCCAGGTTGATAAGGGGTGTTGCGATCGTCAAAATTAATAACATAATAATTAGCGCCAGCAACCGGCTCCCAGTTAACGTAAAGTGAATCGGATGTAATGTAACGTGCTTCCAAAACGTTAGGACGGACTGTCACACAGTTAGAATTGCGACACTCTTGGTAGACTTCGCACTGAGTATCGTTCATACATTGGAGACAACGGCCAGTCTCTGTCTTGCAATAAGGTCGGACACCAGAGCATTGATCGTTACTGGTGCAGCCAGTCGATGGCGTATTGTTATTATTGCCACCGCCAGTACCACCAGATTGAGGAGAGTTAACGGATGCCAATGATTTGCTATTCCGCAAGATGAAATAAATGGCAATGGCCAGCCCAATGACAATAATGATGATAACAATAGCCAAAACAACTAGTCGGCCGGATTGTCTTTTGTTGCTCTCTTGGACAGCTGCCACGACAGCGGGATCATAGTACGTTGACATTTTAAACCCCAATAAAAATGGCCGAGATAGTCAATCGCGAAATTCAGAAATTGGAACGTGCGAATGCGCGGTTACCCAATGGCGAATTCATGGATATGTACTCGCTGAGACCTGAAGTTTTACTCTATGGCACTTCCATTGAAGGCGATGATTACATCAAAGGGCCACTCTTTTACGCGCCTGGCGATGCCATCATCCACGCTTTGAGTCAAATGTTTACCTCAATAACGATCGGACCGGCAACAGGGCTCAAAGAAGCTAACAACAAATCGACCACCAAGTTCCATTTTGAGTCACCGCTGCGGCTCAAGGAATACCGACTAGATTCTCAAATTATGTTTTACGATGCAACGCAGAAAACCAGGCCTGGCTGCATGGATGTCGGACTCAGCAATTTCAAAACAACTTTCTATCACCAATTGACTTTCGGCAATAAAGCCAATGGTAGTCCTGCTCAAGTGCCCATCGATGAACTAATGGACAACATTGTCAACGGCCGGACCACTATCATCCCGGTCAGATCTGAAAGTTTGTTCTTTTGTGCTCCTGGCAAGGCTATGCGAATCGAAAAGAGTTATCGGATTGATATGGGCACTCTTTGGACATTTTACGTTGATCTATTGAGTAAGGGGTACACGCCCCAAATCATTCGAAACGAAGCTTTTATCGGTCCAAAGAGCAAAATCATCATTCCGAAGATCATCACTGACATGCAGATTCCATCAACCATCGGCGCGTTACCTGAGCCAATCAGTAAAGCTATTGAGGGTGGTCAAACAGTTAATCAAATTTATCCTGTTTGTCAAGCAACGGTATTGGGTCAGAAATCTTGCAAGTCTGGTGTTTTCTTTCAACGATTATGGCAACGCGATGTGCCGCGGATCAGAGATGTTTATGGTAAATCTTACCCTATTGATCGTGATAGTTTGATGCCGCGCTCATTCGACCACTTCACCGACGAAGCCAATTTAAAATCAACGAAAGCGTGGTTTTACCAAGAGGATTTCCAACCTGATGCTGGTCGCGATGCCTTGGCTTACAATTGGAATTACAATCGTTTTCTTGATGTCAACACAATTGTAGCTTGGTTATTGCGCAAAATGAGTGTTCGGCCTGACAAAGAGACGATGTATAATTTTGGCGGTCGACCAGCTGCACTGTCCAACACTTTGGATCAAATTAACAGCATTGTCAAACATTTCGACCAGCTGGAAGACCTTGACAGGATCAAGATTGTTGAAATTTATGATGTCATGGCTGAGGTCAAAATGATCTTTGCAGTTAGCGCCACCAATCCTTACGGTTTGATCATCAGAATTCAACTATTAGCCACCACTGCCCGGACAACGATGATCCGCCAACGCTTATGGGCATTCTTGGGCCAGCTGATAGCAAATTGGAAATCTCTATTTCCATTGTTGGACGCCCCCGCTGATCTGATGAATCGACCTAATGATGAAATGAAGATGATGCCCTTCAACCCAGCTGATCAACGAATTAATGGCGTTGCTGTTAATTGGCTGTTGTTGCCGATCATTGCAAACTTACTACGTTTTGCGATTGGCCAGTTGGAATTCGCTTTCGTCGCCTTCAGCTGAAAACTTAAAAATGAACTCAAACAAATTGAAACTGAAAACGGTTTCAATAACATGGAGCTCAGAGAGATTGATTTGCGCACAGATAGCGGCACTGAGCCTATCAAGTTAGTTCCTGGAACTCGACTTTATGCTGTTGTCGATCACAGAGATCCGGGCACTTCTGGGCCTTTCTTCTACGAGCCTGGTTATGCTGTGTTTTGGCATCTTCATCGGTACGCTGAAGAATTGATGCCCATTGATTCACTAGTAGACAAAGTGCCAGACATGATCTATCATCAACTCGCTGGTGATGATCCGACCTATTATTTTCCAGGTCATCAATGGTATCTATTGACGTTAATAGTGCCTCAAGATGTTGTTATTATGTTTGACAAGTTGTTGGTGGACCCTAATCCCAATGTCCATGTCATTATTCCGGTCGGCTCGAGCAATTTGACGACTCGCTACCAAGTCAATGTTGACAGCAAAACATTGAGCCCTGTTGTTCGAGATCGATTGAAGAAGACTGCCAAGAAAGGTAACGACATCTTCTATTGTGGCATGTTGGATTGCATTGCTACAATCTGGAATCGATGGGGTAATATTTACAGAACAACAACTGGCACTAGTGGTTATTCATCTATCAGAAATCCCATTTGTCAAGCTCGAGCCTCGTTGGCTCAACGTAACTCATTGAATACTCGCTATGACCCGATCACGCTGATGTCAATCTATATTCGCAACCCTCAAGATATCTTTGGCGATCGTTATTTGGCACCGATCAAGTGGCCTGTCGTCTGGAAGTTGTTTATTGATTGTGCTATTGGTCTTAATTTGGGTTACCAGGCAACTCTCGAGAAGTTCAGGACTGAGATGCTGGTGTTCTTTGGGACCGCCGCTGTGTTACCATCAACACCACTTTTTGATTTGAATGTCGCCGCCTGCATTGCTGGCCATTTCAGTGATGTCAAGACGTTCTTGGCCTGGTCGACCTACAACAGACGCCAATTGACGAGGTTCCTGCCAAACAATGGCATTCAAAGAATGATGGTTAGTAAGTTCCTGCCAAAGTGGAAAGACTCGTTCAAGATCTTGGATCAACAGCACGACCCGCGCCGTCAAGATGTGTTGGGGCCGCCAAAACCAGCAAACACTGGACTTTGGTTAATCAATTCGTTGATCTTTGCAGAGGATGTGCCGACTGATGTTATTGAATTTGAAGACCGGGCGGAGGCCACCAATCGACCGCTTGACATTTTCGAAGTTGCCGCCTTTAGACGCAAACAACGAGCAGATCGAGTAATGAAAAATCTATATGGTGAAGAAGAGCCAGAAGCAGTGCCCAGTGACGGCGAACCTCGAAAATTGGCCTTCTTTGGGACCGTCAAGAACTTGTTACCAAACATCATCAGGCCGGTTAATTCATTCATTGCTTTGATAGCTGTTCACTTTGCCTGTTCTGAGTTTGGCAGTATGGCCTGGTCAGATTCGGTCATTATGCGTTACGGTGATGAAATTGGCGCTGTCAACCACACAACGACCAGGATGGCTCAACAGCCCGTCAAAGCAAATACCAATGGCGTCATCAAGATGTTCGGCTCTACTAATGTCATTGATATCGCCTACACTATTGACTCGGTCCACCAGCATCAAACATGGTTGAACGAAATGGCAGTGCCGTCGTTTTTCCTGGAAGCTGATTTCGGCGCTAAAGTGGATTACATCAAAGAGTTTGAGAGGCAGCGATTGAAATTGTATGCTTACCCACCTCAACAAATCAGAGCGGGTGGTCCCAAGTATGTCAGTGCCAGGTATGGCTCGTTGACGCATGGTTTGCTATTTTTCAAGCAGGACAAACTGGTGGCTTATTTGAAAGTCGATCTGAGGGGTGCCGAAACCTTGAATGCAACGAAAAGAACCAACGCCACTAAAGATGGTTCTGTTGAATGGCGGATTACTGATTTGAGATTGTTGGTGAATTACCAAGTCATCGATCGGGAGTTTACGCAAATACTTGACGGCACTGGTAACATGTACACTATGTTGTTAGAGACGTTGTATTGTCGTTATGGCGTCGCTGCTCCTAAAGTTCGTCGTTCACCATTCTACCTCGACCAGTTCCAAACATCAACCTACAAGAATTTGATGGCGGTCGAGGTTGCGCTGAATAACGACAATGTATTGATGGAGTATTCGTTGTCAACTGGACCTTATTCATTCAACTACTATCCTCACTACATGGTGCTCTGTTCACTGATTCGAACAATTTTATTTAGGGGTCAGTGCGATCGGACCATTTGGAAACCCGAATTATTGGAGGAACCAGCTGATTAAAAACCGTTATGGTTCCGATCAAGGAACCATAACAACAGCCATAAATAAAAGTTGAAAACTTCAAATATACAAACGAAAAGCAGATGCTGAAGACCTACAACTTTTTGTTAACAATGCTGCCGGCCGACGAAGGCATGACACGAGTGATGAAATTGGCCGGTGGCGACGGCCACGAGGTCATCGTCAAATTTGAAATCCCCGGCCACGAACTGCTGTGGGTGGCCCACATTGAAGAACAGCAACACGTTGAGATCAACGACGACGGCGAACGCTTTACTGTTCAAACCAACGACGTGGAGGATTTCTTGACCATCATCTTAGATGTTCGGTTCACCAAGGAGGCCAACACCACGTTCGGCCTCCGTCAACCTGACAGCAAGAAGAGCTACCACTTCTTCTTTGCCAGTGAAGAGTCGATGTGCCGCTGGCAGAAGACAAACCTCAAGAAGTTGGTTAAGGTGCCGATGAAGGCGCCCGTTGTTTAAAAACTGCACCCCGCAGTTTTTAAAGTGATCAATAAGACAAACGAGGGTGCTCAAATAAAATCGACCATCAATGTTTCAACAAAGAGAACCTATTGTCTTGGCCGACTTGCTGGAGCACAAAGCCGCCTTCCTCAAGTTCGAACAGACATCGCTGCTCGACATCAAGCAGATCTGGAAACAAGCCGGCGAGGTCGACCATGATGCAGCTTATTTGACGCAGAAGAAATTGCCCTACGATCACCATGACCCGCTCTACATGAAGATGGTCCATCGTTACCGCAATTGTGGGCGCCGACCAGCCGTCTTCTGCTCAGGAATTGATATTGGCAATCAGCATCAATTCCTGAGCAAACAACTGAACATTCGAAATCGCAAAGTGTCAGTTTGGGTTGATTTCTTTGCCTGGCTCAGCAACATGATTGGCGCTTACCAGATTGAACCTCATTTCGTCGAGTTGTGGCGTCAATGGCCGCTCGTTTATTTCTACCTGTCAGAGCCGGCCCAGCAACAGCAGTTTATCGACAACTACAACGAAAAGGAGGTCAAGGCTTACAACGAGTATTTTGCCGACAAAATACAAGCTCGATCGTTTGCCGAAATGGTCACCGCTGACAACTTGAACAATTTCGAACAGCAGGTTCGAAAGAGTTTGATCGCTAAATTGCAGGAAGCCGGCACCGAGCTTCAAACCATGAATTTGGAAGACGACCTTGAAGCTTCTGATTAAAAACGACTCAAATAGTCGTTTTTAAAGATAAAGTATCGGCGCTCCATTTGTTGCTACTGTTGGTTTTGGCGTCCACCTTTCAAGCGGCCGACCCCTGAATCGCATGATGTCCAAGATTTCATGGACGTGAAACTTGTCTTCACAATAAACCAGCAATTCGAACAATTTGTCAAGGGTTAGCACTGCTTTTCGCAAGATTGCGATGATTTGGCGTCTACTAACGGTTAATTTCGAGTTGAAACGAAGCAATTCTTTGAATACCGTAGGACTACGTTCAAGCACCGCGTCTGCGTCTTCTTGCGTGATGGTCAACCCCTCAAGTCCGTTCAACGCAAATGGCAACGCTGCAATCCGAATTGATTTATGAATCAAGAATTTGATCATTCGTTCGTCGTAACAATAGGTGATCAAGGTATCATGTTGTTGGCCAACGTCGAATTCGATCATCAAATCAGTAATTTCATCATTGCTGTATTCTTGACCTGAAGCTTTGAGCATCACACCAAGCATCCAAGTGAAAAATAGGCCTCGATCGCGCATTGTTGTCAACAGTTGGTGGACTTGGGGTTTGGTCCACGCCAATTTCAACTTGGCGATCCATAGAATCAGGCCGACATTCTTGAGCTGTTGCACCATGACCATCACATCATCAATGGTCAATTTGAGCTGGCCGCGTTCAATAATGTCATTGAAACAGTCGAGATCTAAATATTTTCTACGGCCACTCAGCTCAGCCTGGTATTTTGGTTCAATTTGTTTAACCGATGGCATCTTAATTGCAAAGAACAATAATTCCATTGTGCATGCTTCAGTCGGCACTGCTGCTCTAAATAGTCTCAATTGTTCTTCGGTTGAAACGAAATTATGATTCTTTGAATCATACGCGTGCCGCATCACCTCCAGCTGAACCACTGCCAACTCAACAAATGGCTTCGCTATTTTGACCTTTGGACTCACTGGCGCCGGTTGAGCATCAGGTTCATCGGGAATCCACCAGAAGGGCACGGTATCCAATCTGTACCGGGTTCGCAGTTCTTGAGCTCCAGCAATCCGACTGGCAGCTAGATCATTGAGCAGGTAATCTAGATTGAGCTCCCGTCGGGCAACCATATTGACGAGGTCGTTGCACGTCAGCGGGATTTGAAAGTCCCGAGCGAATTCGAGAATCAGGTTTGGGGTTATGCCGGCATTGATCATATCCACCAGTGCTTGGCGATCAAATTTAGCATCATCACGACCTAAGCAAGCAGCGAAGAAAGTTTGCAACATTCCTTCTAACATTCGATATTTAGTGCCACCTCGCTCCAATAGAAAACGAAGAGATTCTGTTAAATTTGGCGATGCCATCGAGTCCAGTTTAATTTGACTAATGAGTTGATTTGAAAATTGATTTAGCGATAGTTCAATCAATAAATGGCAAAAGAAGACCGACGATGGAAAATGAATTACCATTAGCCGAAAAGATCAACCGGGAGTTTGAACGGTTGATCGAAACTATCAAAGATGAAGACATTAAGCAGCGGTTGACTGTTGCAAATGCCATGGCTGTTGCTACCACCTCGACAGAATATCTAATGAATTACGCAAGTCCCGTGTTCGCGACTTTCAAGCTTATCAATGGTGAAGATCCTAAATACTGGGAAACCTTCATCAATTTGATTTCAACCTTGAGTTCGCCCTGGTTGTGGGAAACCAAGCCACCAACAAGCTTGATCGATCTTTACATGACAATGACAATGTTCGAGCGATTTAACCGTCGTGGCGTCAGGTACTTAGTGCCGAACGATCCGCAGATTATCAAGCATACATGTTGTATATTTCAAGTTCGAGTCACTGATCACAACATCAAATTACCGTACGTCTTCACGTTGAGGTGTTACAACTACATCAAGACAATTGTCATTCGAGATTTGAGTGTCTGGGTGCCATTGTTTAACGATGGCCAGCCTATCGATATCAAATCACTGCCGATCGAATGGACGCCTCAGCCTGGTGTCGGTGTCATGGGTGGCGTGTACACCAGGGAATATGAAGCCGAAATCCAAGAAAGTCTTAAGAGTATTAGACCGGAGGACTACGGCTTCATTCCTGAATACTTTCATTAAAAACTAACATCAAAGACGATGTTAGTAACCATTTAAAATGTGGCTCGTTGATTTCTCATTTTGGCTCGATCAGTATTCAATCATTATCTTCACTGTTTTGATCTGGGTTATTCAACAAGATGTCTGGACTCAGACATTTGCTGGCGATCGAGCCATCATCAAACAACGAACATGGATTTATTTCAAAGAACGATACGGCGCCCATGCCATTCATCCCGAACGGATCATTATTTTCGTTGGTCAATGCATCTACATTCACAATAATGATCCTAACATAACGGATTTGCAGCTGGTCTGTATCTTTGGTTTGATTGCGGCTTGGGTTGTCAACATGTGGGCTCGATTTAGTTTAGGCAAGTATGATACTTACAACATCTTCATTCTCAATAATCATGAATTGGTATCGACGGGTCCTTACCGCTGGTTTCGGCATCCTCAATGGATTAGCGAGTTAATCGTCACCGGAACCTCCGTTTACATTTTCCCAACCCACTACCTGGCTGAATGCCTCTGCCTGCTCAGATTGTTGGATATCATTTACAATATCAGAGTTGAAGAACGATTGATGAAGGAGCATGTCACTAACTACTATCCATGGTTAGCGGCTCGTTATTAAAAATTCATACATAGGTGTGTATGAATTTTTTAGGGATGACTGGCGGCTGCCGATTCCAAGCGCTTGACAACCTGGACCAGCGGGTCAAACTCACCACGAGGAACACCGGCTTGGGCAACGGCCAACAAACCTGAACGAACAACACCGACATCAGCCGTCAACGTTTTCATCGATGCTTCGATCGCATCAACCCGGTTGGCAAGTAATGTTGTTGGCGACACTCCGGCCGCTCCAATACCCGCCAAACCACTGCCAGCAACGACGATAGGTTTCGATTCCAACTGAGCCAATCGAGATTCCAAGCTGCTCAAGTCAACCTTAGGCTGATTAGCCACGGTGTCCGTCAACTGCTTCGTCAAGATTTGAATTTTAGCCTCATAGTCGGCCGTCAACTTGGTGGTATCGTTCAACTCGGCCAGCCCTTTGAACAGCGATTCCAACGACTTCATCTTGATTTCCAACGATTCAATAGTACTGCTTTGGGCACGCAAGTCCGCCTTGATAGCCATCGAATCACCTTTGGCACTGGCTGTTGGGGCCGCAGCGGTCGCCACTGGAGCAGCTGCAACATGCCCATTCTTCAAACTATGGATCGTGGTCTCCAGGTGAAGAACTCTAGGAGCCAAGCCTGTCAAGCTAACATCAAGAATGTCAACTCTTTTCGAAGTGTCGTCCGCCATAACGCGATCTCTCAAAGCGACCAGGTCATCTTCCAATCGCTTGACTTCGTTAATCAACTTAGGATCGGCCAATTTGATTTTGATGTCTTCCAAGATGACGGCCACGTTTTGACGTTGGATGTTGAGCTCTTCGACGACCGTGTTGGTGACGCGCAAGCTGTCCTTGAGCGCATTTTGATTGCCGGCAATCTGTTGAATGGCCAGTGTAGGATCAGTGGCCAGCGTCTCGCTACCAATTCGGTCACGGGCGGCCAACAATTGGCGGACACTGGCCATTATTTTGGCTTCCAACACTTGAGCATCGCGAGCATCCATGGTTGACTTTTAATGGCGCTGTTAAACTTCTTAATACAGACTTCTTTTCGAAAGTCTGTTGTTTTTAATTAGCAGCCTGTTGCTGGTTCAAGTAGGCGGCCAGCACATCACAGGCCGCCTTTCGATATTCACGGCTGACCCACTGTTCGAAATAACAAGACGCCACAGTGCTATCTTGTTGTTCGTTAGTTTCAATCTTGATGTGGCCCATCAAAACGTCATCTACATTGAAGATTGGGATACGACGACTCTTGATTCTGATTGCGTGGGCCACTTCATCGGCCGTCCGTGTCGGATCAGCCCGCATCTCCAAATCAAACCACTTCAAAAAGTCGCGCTTGATCGAATCCAGTAAATCCTTCTTCGGCATTGACTCGTTGTGCGCCATGACAACATCAATCTGCCTGATTTCACCACTGTTCAGTGTAATACGTGACACGGTGCCGCATTCGAGTCGGCTCAGGATCTCATGGCGCGAAAATGTCAGCCAGTACTTCTTGTAACCATGGCGCACGACGCCATCAACAACAGTCTTTGAACGATAGAACGAACCAAGAAAGGCGTACTTGCGCGAGAAACTCCAGAAAAGCACGTGCGCGAACGGAAACTCGTCAAAAGGTGTGAAGGTGCCCATGTTCGGCGGCACCAACTTCTGCTCGATCAACTTGTCAAGCGGCGCCATTCCTTCCAACCGAGGAAACAAATCGATGAAATTCTTCTGCATGCCCACTAAGACGATCCGCTTGTTGGTCTTGCTAAACAGTTGTTGGCTGTCCATTTCAACCAACAGTTCATGAGCTTCATCGCCAATCAACTGCTTCAACAACTCCTCATAAAAGACTTCTGCTTTGGGCTTGTCGGCCGTCCTGGCGTAATCAGGCTGCGTTTTCAGCATAGCATGGTGGCAATTGAAAACTTTGGTCGCCATCGCATTCCAAGCAATGTCGTTCTCTTTGTCGAAATTGGTCATTCCTCGCTCCATGGCTTTGACGGCCACCATGCCCTCAGCATAGCAGACCTCGTTCATGTAGTAATTCATCATTGTGTCCAAGTGAGTGCGTTGGCGTTCTTTCAAAGCTTGACGGACGATTGTCAATTTCTCGAGCGTGGCGTTAACATTAGCATCAGGCGACGTAATAAGATCACGTTCCAGCATGATCAACTCAGCAATCTGATCATGGTCGTAATAGCGCTGCCTAACATCAGTCGGCATTTGCTTCTGCGCCAGCTGGGCGGGAATTTCACCTCTGACTTGACCAGTGGGATCAATACCTTTCGAGGCCAATTCAATCGCTTCAGCGACTGTGATGGCGCCACTCAAAATCTTGGGCTCGTAAAGCCGCAACAGTTTGGTCGTCGCTGATTCAACTCGATCATGGGTTCGAATTTTCAAGGAACCACCTGCTGCGGCGGGCTGCTTGACGACAATGGTCGGCGTCACCACACCCTTCTTAACATTCTTCTTGGCTTCCATTTTGTCCTTCAGTTTGTTCTTCAACTCTTTCAAGTTCTCATCCGAGACTTGGCTGCCGGTCTCCTTCTTGGGCAACGGCGGCGCCTTCTTGTTCTCCTCAATCAATTTCTCAATGAAAGCGAGTTCCCGGTCATTCCACTCCTTCTTGCCTTTCTTGGTGGCACTCTTCTTCGAGGTCGGTGATGGTTTGGCCCTTTTGGTTTTCTTTGATTTCTTGACCCGCGGCGCTACCACAGTTGTCATCACTGGGATTGATTCTTCAAAAGCCGGCGCACTCATGATTTCTTCATCTGAACTGTATTGCGTCGGAATGAAAAGATCATCATCTTGGTCCGTCATAGTTTGATCGCTGGTGATTGATTTCATTTTCTAAATAGAATTGGCTTGAAATTATTTTCGAGGGACTTTCATGATTGGCAGTCGATCGAATGGCCGGTTCAACAGAACTTAAACCTTAAAATTGGATTTCTAAGTTCAGCAGTCTTTGAAATTAAAACATCGATGTTGACGACTTGTTACGTCGATGGCGCCAAAATATCAATTGATGCATTTAAGAAAGAAGACGGCAAGGTAGCTCTTTGTGCCATGGGTCACAAACTTGTTGCTAAGAAAGGCAAGAAAGTTGTCCATCATTTTGCTCATGCAGTCGGTGAAATCTGCGATCCCTGGCGTGGCGGTATGACAAATTGGCATTCTCAATGGCAAGCTATTGTTGCTGATAAAGCTAATGTTGAAGTTTGCCTTGACGTCGGCGGCAACATCACCGGTCATTCATCTTTTCATGGCGCTCAGCGGTTAGCAACTGTTAATTCAGCGTCAATGGGTACTAATGCCCACATCGCCGATATCATCAAACCATCACCGCCAGGTTACCGACCGCTTGTCGTCGAACTGCAGCATTCGTCGATGAACAAAGAAACAATTGAGGAACGAGAGAAATATTATGCTTACATGATCTGGGTCTTTGATTTCACTCCTCGAGTCGTTAGCCAAGGCAAACACAACAAAATAGCCTTTGTTGATGGCGTTGTTAATTATTTGAAAGAGAAGGTCAGTTATTTGGGCCTTATTTCTTGTCGAACTAATCTTTCGAACGTGCCAGGCTATCAGATGGGTGATCAATGTCTAAGCCCTGAGTTGATGCCCATTGGTGGTTTATTTCTAATTGTTAACACCAAAACCAAGTATTTCAAAGATTCGACGGCACCAACTTATTACGACACTGGGTTCTGTATGCTGAGGTTGTTATTTCGATTGGATAAAGGATTGTTGCTAACATTGATGATCAGTTATGACGAATTTTTCCGTGAGCGGATGCCGCCGTTGGATGCCGAGAAATTAAAGACTTGTCGGTGGTTCCAATCGATTGATCCACTTAATTTGATCAAGATTGGCTTGTTACCAAAATGTATTGATGTTGATGGCTTGTGGATTTCGGTCGATCGAGTAGCTGTCCGCCATAATGGCATCGAATTTCAAGATTTAGGCTTTGAACGCGGTATTGATGAATGGCACTGGGGTCCTTATTATGAAAAGATCAAAATGGCAGAGTTGAAAGCAGCACCAGTAACCGCATTTCCATTCTTAGCAGGGCTGGGTGTCAAAAGAGCTGATCCGACCAAAATTGAGAACAATGTCCAAGTGTTGTTCTTTACCAAGTTGAAACATTTCTTAGGATCTCCACACTTGGAAATGGAAGTTATTGCTAAGAAAGGTGGTGATTTAATCATTGTTTATTGTGATCACACCACATACGGTTTGAAAGACCACTTCACTGCTTTGGGCATGACATTTCGGAAAGGTAAGAATACGTTTGGCGGTAGTAAATCAACTGCTCGTAAGGGTCATCAGGCACTGGTCGGTGCCATTAACGAGGCTATTGCCGGGGCACCGGCGCCAAGAAATGAAACCAAAGATGGTCAATCAAAGACCCACTGGCGCGGGTTAGTCAAAGATGTCCAAGCTAAATTAAATTCTAGCCTTGCTTAAAATGGCCTTCCGGGCCGCACCGCCCAGAGTTTACATCCCACCGACTAACATTCGCCAAAATCGAACCTTGATCCTGATCATTGTCATCATCGCAATCTTATTTATCGCAGCGGTGACGTTTATCCTACTACGACGAGCTTGGGGTTCAAAATGTGTCACCAGTTTAGATTGCACCGGTAATCGCCGTTGTGAACGATCAAGCGGCATCTGTCAAGAGTGCCTGACTTCTCTAGATTGCGAGGCTGGTAAATCATGCTCGACGAATTTCAAGTGCATTGAGATCGAATAAAAGAACATAATGGATATTTATCCATTATGATTGTAATTTAAGGTGTCTTGATTTTGGAGGCTGAACTGACCGTCGTTGTTGACCGTGAACCGCTCGGTGATGTGGTCGTCGTCGTTCTCTTGCGCAGTGAAAGTGCTTCTTTCAAATCAGCACCACTCTTGCCCTTAGTAATCGTAAAGAGCACTATAGTGGCAATGGTCAAGCAGATGAAACCGCCGATCATTAAGAAAATGATGGCCAACAGCGCATTCTTATCAGTCGGGTTGACATCACCCCTATTACGAACTGTTACTACCAATGCAATCACTGTAATCAGCATTAACAAGACCAAGATAGCAAAAACGATGAATGCGATGCCAAGTCCTTTGCGGCTCTTGCTGTCACTGCCTCGAGCTCGACCATAAGCAATTGCCAACACTGCCGCTATAACAGCAAAGATAGCTGATAGACCAGCTAGTGCTGAAATACCCAATAGCCTTGATCTGGTGTCACCACTCTCAAATCGAAGCGAAATAATGCCGGCTATGGCAGTCGCCACGCCGATCAAGATTACCATCAAGACGGCCAAGACGATGGCGACAATGAAAGCACCACGAGCCATAGTTGATGTTTTTAGTAATGATGGAAATTAATCCAATTTCTCGATCCGGAGCCCAATGTCGCCGAACTTGGCGGCCGCAGTACCCTTAATCGATTCAGCGGGCACGGCTGATTTCAACTTGTAACCTTTAGGGGCCATGAACAAGATGTTTTGCACAATGTCGGCCTGATTTCCATTGGTCGGGTACAAATAATGAACCATGACGCCAGTATTTGTTAAGACAGTGATAGAAATCTTATTATTGATGGGGACCAATGCAAAGTCGATTACTGCTTCTCGGAGATTACGCATCGGTGTTGTTTCAGGGGCTCGACCAACATCAAAAGTAATAATACCGATCTTCAAATTGTCATTAACGGACAATTGAACAGCGGCGCTAGTGCCATAATTTCTAAATCTATTAGCCATTCTTTGAGTCACCAGTGTTTTCTTGCCGAAGTTCTGGCTACCAAGCAGTACTTGACCAACCAACGTGCGTTCAAGTATGAAATTGACTCGTATTTGACCATCAGGTTCAGTTGCAATGTAACTACCATCGCCATCAAGGATTTGGCTAGGCCATCGACCATCAGTGTTTAAAATAAGATTAGATACTGGATTTTCAGTGATGAAGCGTTGACCATCGGGTCGTTGCATCAAAAACGAGGTCTGCGAACTATCAAAACTGGACCCGATATCAATCGCTTTGATCGCGTTATTGATCGATAATTTCAATAGGATTGAGCTTTCTGTTCTTTTGAGCATTAGCATGTGGGCAGCACCATCGATATCCAACACGTAAAAGACATTCTGTTTGACAAACACTACCTTGCTGTAGTGGGCCAGCGGGTCACCGATTTGTTGCTTGTTGTTAATCGTTGCGTGCTGATCGAGTTCAAAGCTGAAGATGGCTCCGTAGACTGTTAAGCCGACGTAAATTCTTTCAGCTGGTAGTCCAATATAGATCGCCTGGACACTGATGTAAGGCTCATCAAGCATCGCTAGGTTAACTGCAAAACCGATCTGACCAGGACAATTCAGGGCGCCTGCTGGGTGGATAACGGCCATTTTGATCGAATGAAATTCAATGTAAAGCTGCCTAGCTCGATGATGGTGACGTTGAGGCACCACGTAATTGAACTCTTTGAATAGCAAGTTATGAAATAAAGTCTCGCCATCGCGGTTAGCTCTATTGCAAAAATCATTGATAGCGGTGTTTGACAGACAGAAGCCTATAAGATCACGACCCTTAAGCTGACCGTTGTTGACCACTGACCTGAAACCATAATAGGTCAAAGATTGCATCGGCCCAGCGTCTCGAACTGCTAGCGCTGATGTTCGTTGGGTCGCCGTTGCCAACACGACAGCGACCACAATGATTCTAATACTACCAACGACGACTGCCTTTTGAACGCTAAGGCTACCGATTGACGCTTTATCAAGCGGGATTTGATTGCCACTGATCATCAATGCCTGGGCAGCCGTGTTTGAAACGGGACCGCCGAAGTGATTTTTCATTACGGCGCGACCGACAGCAGCTCCGATGAACTGTTCCAATGTCATTGAGCTGGTCTGAAAGAATTGGTTAAAAGCCGCGTCATTAGGCGCAATGATGAATCCAATGGCGCCTTGGTCAAGTAAATCAATGATATCATTTGATCGGGCTAACAACCGGCCAAAGATAGCCGCATTGTTAGCATTGAGCGCTCCAATGACCTGGTCGCTGATCGCCTGTTCCATGCTGTTTTGAATGCTAAACTAAAAATCGGACCTTTTATAGATTAAGCGTTAAATGGAGGCTCAATTCTTTGATGTGGTGCTGGAAACCTTGGCGGCGACCCCGGCAGCGCTTTTTGAATCAAAGGGCAAGCCTTACCATGGTAAGCTCTACTACAATCTCGATGAACCAGCTGGCACTATTTGCCAGGGCAGCCAGGCTTTTCAATTCTTGACTGAGCGCGAAAGCTTCTACGCAGATGGTTGGATTAGGATTGCGATGACATTCCCTGGCCAGAAAGAGCGCCGTCATTATCGGTTACCTGTCCGCGAAGTCAAACTGCCCAGCGCCGGCCGCTTGGTCGAAGTGGAATTCTTAGAGTTGATCAAGCCGCGCCACCTCTACAAGGTCAACGTCAAGCTGCTCAAGTCGCCACTGGATGAAGTTGACTGGCGCCTCGAAGAAGCCACCAAATACGAAGCCGCCGACGCTGTTTAAAAACTCCCTATTGGAGAGTTTTTATTGATCAACTTCAGCTTCATCAAATTTGACATCGAGAATTAATTGAACGTCATCAATCTTGGTTTCAAGAACTCGTTCTATCTTACGCTTCAGTAGCCTGCTAATCTCAAGTAATTCCTCGATACTGAAAAATTCAGTAACTGTCAGGTGGCTTTGGTGAAATCGAATCGAATACGAGAAGCCCTGGGTGAGTGACGAATCTGGCTGCTCACGATAATATCTCAGTTGTTTCTTGCCATCAGTAGACACGATGGCTCCCTGGGATCGATCTAAAGATTTGTATCCATCGCCAAGTAGATCAGCGACGGCCATCATGATCTCCGGTATTTCAGTTGATAACTGTCGGATTTTCTGAATGAATGATGGATGGCGATCAGCTACCGTGAAGAACACCCCGAACGGATGGGTCGCCATTTTCAATCCAACACTGTCGATCTTTGAAATCTATTTCTGATCAAACAAGCTGATGTCAAAAAGAAAAGCGAGCCCAGTTATGAAACGCCCACTTGATCATTCGATTGATGTCGACATGATCGTGCGCCAAACGATGATTCAAATCTTGACCAAGTACAACGACGACTTCAAACTCGAAATCAATAATCAAGCTGAGCCAGAAGTCAAACCTAACAAAGTGCTGTGGTATGAATTTGTCGACGATGATATCGAGGCTGCTGATGAGTTTGCAATCGTCAAATTACCGATGTTTCGAATTAGGGGGGCTGCTGATCAACGATGTGAAGTTCAAGGTCATCCAACGCGGACCTAATAATGATGGCTGTCGTAATTGTTTTGCTCTTAGATTCACTAATCGACGCAAGAACGATATCCAACCAGTAACGATCGTCGGTTTTTGGAGTACAGATGCTAATCTTATTAATCAGAAGGTTCGACTCGATGCCGAAAACTCCAATGGCGAGTCGGCATAGTTAACTATAGTTAGTTTAATGTCTTGGTAGACATTAATTTTGTTTTTGTTTAAACGGGCACCATCGATCGGCCACCGCGTTTGCCACCCTTACGACAGATCTTGGCGACTTTCTTGAACTTGCGACCAATCGTGATGTAGAGCAGTGTCAACCCAACAATCATCAGCCCAATGCTGATCAGCGGCAAGATCCAGGCGCTCTGGAGATCACGGACCGAATCATTGTCGCCCGCCGCTCGCTTCTTATTGACAAAGACGCGAACGATAACAATCGCAATAACCAAACTGATAATGGTCAAAACAAGGAACACGATGAAGACCCACCTGCTTTTACCGCAGCCTTTGGATGCCAACATCGCAAAGAACGTTATGATGGTTATTAGTACTAGTAGAATCGATATCCCCATGAAAATACTGGCGGCCAGTAAGGAATTCTTATCCGACTTATTCTCTTGTTGATTACTCTTGACTCTGATGACAACGGTGGCGGCGACCATGGTAACCACGCCAACAGCCGTGATTATGAGCCCAGCAAGACTGATATATATAGACATTTCCTGGTAAAATGAGTTCCGAACTCGGATTACCAGGTAAAGATAGAGATTAAAACTGTGTCGACGACCCTTTCGTCTAACCTATAGAAAGTTCAATTTCGTCGCTATTGGCTCGAACGACGAAATTCAACGGGACCCTTTTTATAAGATTCAATTTTTACAGTTTGGTCGTCGTTAATTGCACAAGATCTTAGAGTGTTAATAAATCAGTGTATTGATTTATTAGATGATTTAGTAAATCATCTACGTGCTGCTTTAGGCTCCGGAATAGTTGTCAAGAAAACATTTGCTAGATTCAGTACTTGGCGTGTCTGATTTTGATAATCTTCATACGAGACGTATTGCTGCTGAATAGTACAAACATGAAACATCCACATCAATATTTCACGCACCTTGTTTTGGTCTTTTGTGGTGTATGGTATCCTCAGTAAATTCATCCCATTACCAATAATAAAGATATCTTTTAACTTATCCCTATACCTATTCGTCCAATACGAAACATCTCCACCCCACGCAGATATACTTTCAAAATGCTGCTGACCATCGCATTCGATACATAACTTGAATCTAGGGATATAGACGTCTATTCTCAATTTGTAAATGTGAACAAGATTATCGAACGTCTTCTCGGGAAACCAATCTACATTACGTGTTAATCCTAAGGATTTTAGGATTTCTTCTAGCTGACTAATAGCTTTAGATTGCCCTGTTGATTTCGTGCAAATAGGACACCCCTCCCCAGCTTTATGAGAGGATGGACATTTACGGAAAAGACCATGAGGATTACCATCATGTCCTAGCACAGGACAATGAATATTTATAGGCACCATACTACCACAATATTCATCAGGGTATAAGTACTTGTTATTATGAATAGTATTTGATTCGACAACAAACTGTTCATGACCATGTTTCTGGATAAGGTAGTTGCCACAATTACAATAGGGGCAACCCGTTTTGCTTATCGTTCTACTGTAGACAGACACTTTCCATCTATGTTCTTGTTCCGGAACTTTTCGACAAATCCAATTGATATCTTTGTGAGAGCCGTATGTAACATCTCTAGGACCAAACTCATTATCGATGTCAAATTCTAAGGCTAATTCAGGATGCGTTGTTTCTAAGCAATTCCATTGACACGCTCGTTTACCTGAACAAAATGGACAACGATCACCGCGCATGCCCTGTTCGGCCACGGTCCTTTCATATGGCATCAAACACCATTCTTTGTCACATCTAAACCAATACACATCATGTGTGTGAGGTGATATATTATCCGGTTTGACGGGATAATTCAATTCATAATCCCAGTATTGGGAGGCATCAGGATAACAAACGGCGAAATTATAATGAGGACATAATTTACCATAACCCCGACCTCTTCCGATTTGTTTACCAGCGCCAGTGCAACCACATTTTGGCCTCTCAATCTTGTCAATTTTAACTTTACAGATCTTGCTGTTATCAACACAGTCTTTACATTGGCCTCCGCGACTTAGTGTCTGAAATTTGACAACACAAACGTGGTCTCCCGTGTTAGGTTTTCGATAAGAAACGACGGTATTACCTTTCTGAGAACCCATCTCGATCTTTTCTAATTGCCATCCTCGAACATAAACCATTTGAGCTATAATATCTTCTGTTTTGTTGCATTTGCCCTTACCAAAACAGCCGGAGATACCCAATTTAATGTAATTAGGATGCAGAGATGAGTGTTTCTGGCATTTTGGGCAGACAAATTTTGCTTCGGCTAATTTGTCGCCACTTGCTTTAACAGTTTTCCAGACTAATGTCGATGGATCGAGCTGCATTTTAGATTAAGCCCGCCCCAAAACATAAAATTCATTTTCAAATCATAATTCGTGATTTGATGTTTTTAAGCACTAAGCCAAATCAGCAGCAATCAACTATAGACCAAGCAAGAAGCGCTCGATTTGAACCCAGGCTTCTTCGATAGTGCCGTTGTTGTCAACAACCAAATCAAAATCAGGATAATTATCCAAGGCGGTCTCGCTGATGTGCTGGCGATCACGGCCAGCCACAAATCGTTCGTCGATCAGATCTTCACGGCGGTTCAATCTAATGATGATACCACCGATTTCTTGCGATCTGATAGCTTCATTTGGAAACCGACAATCGGTAACGATTGAGATGCGGCCACCTTGCAGATCTAGTGCTCGCTCTCGGTGGACTGGCATCAAAAAGATGTCGGCATGAATCTCTTTGCGTAATGCGACGCCAACATCTTGTTGGATGGTGCCAACAGTGCGACTCAACTCTTCAATGTAGACGCCCTTGCCAGCCGTCGAGTACATGTCGGCAATTGGCATCATCAACAAAGCCGCGCAACAATGTTTGAGTGAATCAGCAAATTTCAAGTATTTCAA
>Ga0247803_1000480_pt1 | contig 21835 bp, 19 predicted proteins | sample UWRJL014104B1_FD_180928 | JGI IMG/M metagenome (GOLD analysis project Ga0247803, IMG submission 180928) | Plant litter microbial communities from Arlington Agricultural Research Station in Wisconsin, United States - UWRJ-L014-104B-1 | ecosystem: Environmental > Terrestrial > Plant litter >...
ACAGATCTTCCCCGACGTGTGGGAGCAGTACGTCGAGCAGGTCGCCCTCGACGACCGGGGGAGCTTCATCCAGGCGTATCACCGCCTGCTCAACGACCCCGACCCCGCCGTGCACCTGCCCGCCGCCGTCGCCTGGTCGCGCTGGGAGTCGAGCGCGATCACGCTGCTGCCGCATCCCGAACTCGTCGACACCTTCACCGACCCGAGATTCGCCCTGGCGTTCGCGCGCATCGAGAACAGCTACTTCGTCAACAAGGGGTGGATGGACGACGGCCAGCTGCTCGCGAACGCCCACCTGCTGCGCGGCATCCCGACGGTGATCGTGCAGGGCCGCTACGACATCTGCACGCCGCCGGTCACGGCGTGGGAGTTGCACAAGGCGCTGCCCGATGCGGAGTTTTACCTGATCCCCGACGCGGGCCACTCGTTCGACGAGCCCGGCATCCTGTCGGCGCTCATCGAGGCGACCGACCGCTTCGCGGGCTAGGGCGCTACCAGACGCGCTGACCGACTCGGTGCTACACTTGTTCTAGTGCAACTAGAACATTAGAGTGGACTCATGCTCATTCGCGTCGACCCCGCGTCGCCCATACCGCTGTTCGATCAGCTCGCCGCCTCCGTGCGCTCGGAGGTGGTGCGCGGCGGGCTCACGCCCGGTGAGCGTCTGCCCTCCGCGCGCGAGCTGGCCGGGTCGCTCGAGCTCAACGTGCACACCGTGCTGCACGCCTACCAGGTGCTGCGCGACGAGGGGCTCATCGACCTGCGGAGGGGGAGGGGCGCCGTGGTCACCGACCGCGCACGGGAGTACGCCGAGCTCGCGGCCATGCTCCCCGCCCTCGTCGCCGAGGCGAAGCGACTCGAGCTTTCACCGGCGGCGCTCGCCGCAATGATCAGAGAGGCCTACTGATGAACGACTACACCCCCGCCGAGAGGCTGCGCATCGTCGTGATCGGTGCCGTGGTTCCGAGCGTCATCGCGGCCGTCGGCATCGCCGTCATGCTGTCGTGGTCGGCAGACCTGCCCGACCCCGTCGCGATCCACTGGAACGGCTCGGGAGAGCCCGACGGATTCGGCAGCCTGCCCGGGCTCGCTCTGATGATCGGCGGCATCGCCGCGGGATTCGGCGCGATCGTGACCCTCGCCACCCTGTTCCAGAGTGCGGGAGCGTACACGCGCACGGTGCTCGGAACGAGCGTCTGGCTGTCGACGCTCATCACCGTGAGCGTCGTGGGCTCGGTGTACATGCAGCTCGGTCTCTCCGACGCACGCGACGTGGGCGACGGAGCCGGCATCGGGCTGTGGCTGCTCGCCGGCGCCGTCGGCGGCCTGGTGCTCGCGGTGCCCGCGGCGCTCCTCGCACCCCGCGCCCCGTTCTTCGCCCACGACGAGGCGGCGACGCCCGCGCTCGGGCTCGCGACGCGGGAACGCGCGATCTGGTCGCGCAGCACTGCACCGCAGTCGTGGCTGTTCGCGGCGCTCTTCGGCGGCATCCTCCTGCTGCTCGGTGTCGTCACCGTCGCTCTGGCCGCTAACGGGGAGCCGTACTGGAGCACGCTCCTCATCGCCGTGCTGCTCGTGCTGGCGGCCGTCGGCACCTCGTTCTGGCGGGTGCGGGTGAGCTCGGCCGGCTTCACCGTGCGCTCGCTGCTCGGCCTGCCGCGGTTCACGGTGCCGATCGGCCAGATCGAGTCGGCCCGAGTGACTCAGGTGTCGCCGCTCGGCGACTTCGGCGGCTGGGGTGTGCGCTGGGGCTCGAAGGGTCGCATCGGCGTGGTGGTGCGCTCCGGCGAGGCGCTCGAGGTCAGTCGCACGCGGGGACGCACGATCGTGGTCACGGTGGACGACGCCGAGTCGGCCGCCGCCCTGATCAACGGCTTCCGCGAGCGCGCGGCGTCGGTCGGCGCGTGACCCCGACGGCGCGCGCGACTTGTCGCGAACGGGGCCGATTCGGCGGGGAGCGGCCCCACTAGCGACAGCTCGACGCGAACGGCGCCGAGAACACCGGCGCGGGTCGTCACAACGACGCGTCCTCGGCCACCGCGAGCGTCAACACCGCCTTCTCGATGTGCGGATTGCGCTCGAGCTCGGCCTCGACCGCGCGCAGGGCGACCGCGACACTCGACTCGGTCGCGTTGCCGACCAGGTCGACCGCGGCCACGAGGAACACGCGGCTCGCCCCGACGAACTCGAGGTGCAGGTAGGTGACCCGCTCGATCTCGGGGCGGGCGGCCAGGAACTCGACCATGCTGCGCGAGACGGCCGGATCCGTCTCCTGCCCGACCAGGAACCGCCGGTTGCGGTTGATCAGCACGACGGCGACCACGCCGAGCAGCACCCCGACCAGGATCGACCCGACCGCGTCGTAGACGGGTGACCCCGTGACCTGGTGCAGGAGAACGCCCAGGAAGGCGATGACCAGACCGATGAGGGCGGCTGCGTCCTCGGCGAACACGGCGCGCAGGGTCGGGTTCGAGCTCGCCAGCACGGACTGCAGCGTTCCCGAGCCGCGCTCGCGAGCAGCAATGCGCGCCTGCCGGTAGGCGCGCACGAACGAGACCGCCTCGAGTGCGAAGGCGACGGCGAGCACCGCGTACGCGACGGCCCAGTCGGTGGCGGGCTCCGGGTCGACGAGGCTCTGCACCCCGTGCAGGATCGACACCGCCGCGCCCGCCGCGAACAGCCCGAATGCCGCGTACATCGACCAGACGTAGGCCTCGCGTCCGTAGCCGAGTGGATGCGTCGCGTCCTTCTCGCGGGCCGACCTGCGTTCCGCCACGTACAGGAAGACCTCGTTGCCGGTGTCGGCCCAGGAGTGCGCGACCTCGGCGGCGATCGACGCCGAGCCGGTGAGGAGCGCGGCGATGCTCTTCGCGACGGCGATCAACAGGTTCGCGGCGAACGCGACGACGACCGTGAGAGTGCTCTCATCTCTAATGGAAGGGGCCATTTCTCGAGTCTGTCACGCTCCATACTGGTGCCATGAGTCGCCCGCGTAGAATGCGCGCACCACGGTGGTCGGTGCGATCGCGCATTCTCACGTCGATTCTGCTCGTGGCCTTCATCGGAATGTCGGTCGCCGGCATCACGTCGTTCTTCGTGCAGCGCGACCGCATCCACGGCCAGATCGACGACCTCTTGCTCGCGCATGTGGAGTCCGCCCGGTTCGTCGTCACCGGAGAGTCCGCGGTGGTGCCCGCCGACCCCGGCGCCGAGACGCCCCCGACGACCGACTTCGCGACCACCGCGGAGGCGCTGGAGGCGGTGCTCGCCAGGGTCATCCCCGGCCGCAACGAGAGCGCGCTGGGGATCGTCGACGGGGAGGCGACGCTCGTGCCCGGCGTCGAGATCGCGTTCCACCTCGAAGACGACCCCGAGTTCGTCGATCGCGTGGTGCGCGAGACCCAGGACGGCGCCATCCACATGGGCACCGCGATGTTGAACGTCGGCACGGTGCGCTACATCGCGACGCCGATCGCCATCGAGGGTGATCCGAATCCGGCGGTGTACGTCGCCGCGGTCGACCTCGACGCCGCACTGGGGGAGCTGCGGGCGGCATTCGGAACCTACGCGGTCGTCGCGGCCTGCACCCTCGTCGCGATAGGCCTGGTCGGCTGGTTCGTCGCGGGACGGCTGCTGCGACCGCTGCACCAGCTCAGCATCGCGGCCTCGCAGATCACCGCGAGCGACCGCGGGGCGAGAATCCCGGTCGTCGGCCACGACGACATCTCCGCGCTCGCCGAGACCGTGAACGACATGCTCGGGCGGCTCGACCGGGCCATGACCAGTCAGCGCCGACTTCTCGACGACGTGCGGCACGAGCTCAAGACCCCGATCACCATCGTGCGCGGCCACCTCGAGCTGCTCGACGCCTCGAACACCGACGATGTCGAGGCGACCCGCGGCCTCGCGATAGACGAGCTCGACCGGATGAACCGGCTGGTGGACGACATCGAGTCGCTCGCGGAGACCCAGGGGATGACCCTGGCCAGGGCGCCGGTCGACGTGTCCGACCTGACCGCCGACGTCTTCGCCAAGGCGAGCGGCATCCCCGACCACGAGTGGGTGCTCGGCGCGACGGCGCACCTCAGCGCGTCGCTGGATGCGCGCCGCATCACCCAGGGCTGGCTGCAGCTCGTCGACAACGCAGCGAAGTACTCGCCGCCCGGGTCGCGGATCGAACTCGGCAGCCGGGCAGACGACGACAGCGTCGAGTTCTGGGTGGCCGACCGCGGCAGCGGGATACCGAAGGGCGCCGAACAGCGCATCTTCGAACGCTTCGGCCGAGCCGACACCGGGCGGGGCATCCGCGGTTCGGGGCTCGGCCTCCCCATCGTGCGCGAGATCGCGAAGGCCCACGGCGGACGGGTGACCCTCACCTCGTCGAGCGCCGGTTCGCGGTTCGGCATCGTCGTCCCGATCGACCCTCTCCCGCAACCCGAAAAGGCGGAAACCCCATGAGCGGCATCCTCATCGCCGAAGACGAGCAACGCATCGCGCTGTTCGTCGACAAGGGCCTGCGCGCGGCAGGCTTCACCACCACCGTCGTCGCCGACGGTGCGAGCGCGCTCGCCGCGGCCCGCACGGGCGACTACGACCTGCTGCTGCTCGACGTGGGCCTCCCGGTCGTCGACGGGTTCGAGGTGCTCGACACCCTCCGCGCCGAGGGGATCGCGCTGCCAGTGATCATGCTCACGGCACGCACGACGGTGGAGGACACCGTCGCAGGCCTCGAGGGCGGCGCCAACGACTACATCCCGAAGCCGTTCCGGTTCGACGAGCTGCTCGCCCGCGTGCGGTTGAGGCTGCGCGACGCGACCTCGCAGGTGACCACGACCCTCAGTCGCGGCGACCTCACCCTCGACGCGATCACCCGGCGCGCGATCGTGGGCGACTACGAGGTCGACCTGTCTGCGCGTGAGTTCGCGCTCGCGGAGGAGTTCGTCACGCACGCCGACGAGGTACTGAGCCGGGAACAGCTGCTCAGCAGCGTGTGGGGGCTGGACTTCGACCCCGGCTCGAACGTCGTCGACGTGTACGTGCGCTACCTGCGCGCGAAGCTCGGCGCCGACCGCATTGAGACGGTGCGCGGCATGGGGTACCGGATGCGCTAGCGGTGGTCGTCGACGCCGTCGTGACGCCACTCGTGATCGCCCCGGTCGTCGTCGCCCCACTCGCGATCGCCCCACTCGTGATCGCCCGAGTCCCACTCGCCGCGGTCCCAGCCGTCGTCGTGGTGCCATTCGTCGTCCCCGTCGTGGTCGTCGTGCGTCCAGCCCGGGTGCCCTCCGACCTCGTGCGGGGGCTCGGGCTCCACCGCGACGGGCGCGGGAACCCGCGCGGGCGCGGGTGCCGGGGCGGGCGCCGGTGCGGGAACCGGGGCGGCCGCTGGCGCGGGCGTGACGGGAGCCGGCTGCACCGCGGGTACCTCGGCGGGGGGAGCCGGGGGCGCATCCGTCGGCGGTGTCGGAGTCGGGGCGGTCTCTGAGGCGATCGGCGCAGCCGCGGGCGGCACGATCGTGATCGGCGCCACCCCGCGCACCTCGAGCGAGTCCTCCGCCGGAACGACCGCGGCGACCACGCTCATCGCCCCCGCCGCCACGGTCGCGACGACGACCGCCGCGGTGAGAGTGAAGACGAGGATACGCATCACACCAGTGTCGTGCAGCGGCGGGCGCGGCGGGCATGAGAGTCTTCTCACCGTTCGACGGCGGCTGACGATCGCGCCTCGGCGGGAGCCTCGATTCGCCGGTAGGATGGGCGCACAGACATCGATCCGGCATCACCGGGGAGTCGTCGGAAGAACCGGGCCTCGCGGCCCCCAGTAGAACCGACCGGGACTGGCCCGTCACAGCCAAAGATAAGCGGTCGATCGGTCACTGAGCCAGTCGAAGTGGGCGACCGGCAAGCGGGGTGGTACCGCGTGATCCGTGCGAACGGGTGGCGTCCTCAGCAGATGACTAACCGATCTGGAGTGAGATGTCCTACCCCCGCAGTTCCGATGCCGTCGGCGTTCCCGCGAGCCCGAACTTCCCCTCGATAGAGGAGGGCATGCTCGCCTACTGGGCGACAGACAAGACGTTCCTGGCATCGGTCGAGAACCGCGAGGGCGCAGACGAGTGGGTGTTCTACGACGGCCCGCCGTTCGCCAACGGCCTCCCGCACTACGGCCACCTGCTCACCGGGTACGCCAAAGACCTGTTCCCCCGCTTCCAGACGATGCGCGGCAAGCAGGTGCACCGCCGATTCGGCTGGGACACCCACGGACTTCCCGCCGAGCTCGAGGCCATGCGGCAGCTCGGCATCACCGAGAAGCACGAGATCGAGGACATGGGCATCGCCGCGTTCAACGCGAAGGCCCGCGAGTCCGTGCTCAAGTACACCGGCGAGTGGCAGGAGTACGTCACCCGCCAGGCGCGCTGGGTCGACTTCGAGAACGACTACAAGACCCTCGACATCGGCTTTATGGAGAGCGTCATCTGGGCGTTCAAGCAGTTGCACGACAAGAACCTCGCCTACGAGGGATTCCGGGTCCTGCCGTACTGCTGGCACGACGAGACGCCGCTGTCGAACCACGAGCTGCGTATGGACGACGACGTCTACAAGATGCGCCAGGACCAGACCGTCACCGTCACCTTCCCGCTCGACGGCGTGAAGGCCGAGGCGCTCGGACTCACCGCCGTGCGCGCCCTCGCCTGGACCACGACCCCGTGGACCCTGCCCACCAACCTCGCGCTCGCCGTCGGCCCCGCAGTCGAGTACTCCGTGCTTCCGAGCGGCCCGCTGGGCGGCGGAGACGGCGCGGCAGAGGGTGTGGCCGAGTACATGCTCGCGTCCGACACAGTCGCCGCCTACTTCAAAGACCTGGGATACGAGAGTGCGGATGCCGCGAAGGAGGCCGTCTCGCGCACCGTTCTCGGTGCCGAGCTCGACGGCGTGAAGTACGACCGCCTCTGGGACTACTACGCCGACGCCGACGAGTACGGCACCGAGAACGCGTGGCAGATCCTCGTCGCCGACTACGTCGCCACCGGTGAGGGAACCGGCATCGTGCACCAGGCCCCGGCCTACGGCGAAGACGACCAGATCGTCTGCGCCGCCGCCGGCATCCCGGTGATCATCTCCGTCGACGACGGTGGCAAGTTCCTGCCCAACATCGAGGGTGTCGCCGGCCTGCAGGTCTTCGACGCCAACAAGCCGCTCACCCAGCAGCTGCGCGCCGAGGGGCGCCTCGTGCGCGTCGCGAGCTACGAGCACAGCTACCCGCACTGCTGGCGCTGCCGCAACCCGCTCATCTACAAGGCGGTGTCGAGTTGGTTCGTGCGCGTCCCCGAGTTCCGCGACCGCATGGGCGAGCTCAACCAGGAGATCAACTGGGTTCCCGACAACGTCAAGGACGGCCAGTTCGGCAAGTGGATCGGCAACGCACGCGACTGGTCGATCTCGCGCAACCGCTACTGGGGCAGCCCCATCCCGGTGTGGAAGAGCGACAACCCCGAGTACCCGCGCATCGACGTCTACGGCTCGCTCGGAGAAATCGAGGCCGATTTCGGCGCGCTGCCGCGCAATGAGAAAGGCGAGGCCGACCTGCACCGCCCGTTCATCGACGAGCTGACCCGACCCAACCCCGACGACCCGACCGGCCAGTCGACGATGCGCCGCATCGAAGACGTGCTCGACGTCTGGTTCGACTCCGGGTCGATGCCGTTCGCGCAGGTGCACTACCCCTTCGAGAACCGCGAGTTCTTCGAGGCGCACAACCCCGCAGACTTCATCGTCGAGTACATCGGGCAGACGCGCGGCTGGTTCTACACGCTGCACACCCTGTCGACGGCGCTGTTCGACCGTCCGGCATTCAAGAACGTCATCAGCCACGGCATCGTGCTCGGCAGCGACGGCCAGAAGATGTCGAAGAGCCTGCGCAACTACCCCGACGTCTCCGAGGTCTTCGACCGCGACGGGGCCGACGCGATGCGCTGGTTCCTCATGTCGTCGTCGGTGATCCGGGGCGGAAACCTCGTCGTCACCGAGGAGGCGATCCGCGAGAGCACGAGGCAGTTCCTCCTCCCGCTGTGGAGCACGTACTACTTCTTCACGCTGTACGCCAACGCATCGACGGGGCTCAGCGCGGGCGCGTCAGCGACCGGCGGCTACGAGGCGCAGTGGCGCACCGACTCGACAAACGTGCTCGACCGCTACCTGCTGGCCAAGACGCGTCAGCTCATCGAAGACGTCACCGACGAGCTCGAGGCGCTCGACAGCCCGATGGCCGCCGCGAAGCTGCGCGACTTCGGCGACGTGCTCACCAACTGGTACGTGCGTCGCAGCCGTGACCGCTTCTGGTCGGGAACCGACCGCGACTCGTTCGACACCCTCTACACCGTGCTCGAGACCCTGACCCGCGTCGCCGCACCCCTCATCCCGCTCGTCGGCGACGAGATCTGGCGCGGTCTGACCGCGGGTCGTAGCGTGCACCTCGAGGACTGGCCCGAGGCATCCGCGTTCCCGAAGGACGACGAGCTCGTCACCGTCATGGACCGCGTCCGCGCCATCGCCTCGTCCGGCCTCTCGCTGCGCAAGGCGAAGAGCCTGCGCGTGCGCCTGCCGCTGGCGAAGCTCACGGTGGTCAGCGACGATGGAGCGGCGCTCGGCGAGTTCGGCGACATCCTGCTGCAGGAGCTCAACGTCAAGGCCGTCGACTTCGCTCCGCTGGAGGCCGACAGCTTCGAGCGCTTCGGCATCGCGAAGAAGCTCACCGTCAACTCCCGCGCCGCCGGGCCCCGCATCGGCAAGCAGGTGCAGTCCGTCATCAAGGCCGCCCGCGAGGGCGACTGGGTGCAGACCGGCGAGACCGTGGTCGTCGGCGGCGTCGAGCTGCTGCCCGCCGAGTTCGAGCTCGAGCTGACCAGCGCCGACCAGGCGAACGCGATCGCGTTCCTCGCCGACGGCGGCTTCGTCATCCTCGACACCGAGACGACGCCCGAGCTCGAGGCCGAGGGTCTCGCGCGCGACGTCATCCGCGTCGTGCAGGACACGCGCAAGGCCGCGGGGCTCAACGTGAGCGACCGCATCTCCATGACGATCCGCGCCGAGTCGGCCGCCGACCTCGCGTCGCTCGCCGTCTTCGAGACGACGATCGCGGGCGACACCCTCGCCACCCAGCTGGCGCTCACGCTCAGCGACGACCCCGCACTCGATGCCGCGACCGACTCCATGGTCGGCTCCCAGCGCACCGTTGTTATTCCCGATCAGTACGCGAACACTGGTGTACTGGTCATCGATCTCTGGAAGGCGGCATCGGTAGATGTCTAAGAACGACAACCCCGGCGACAACGACTACCAGGGGTACGACGGGGGCTACGACGGCGAACCCGGCGAAGACGACTTCGTCGACGACGGATCGGGGCTTCCCGACTTCCTGCAGGCGGGCAACGAGGGCACCAACCTCGACGACGACTCCGAGTACGACTTCGACGACAACGAGTTCCAGGCCGGCGCCGACGAGGTCTACGCCGAACTGCTCGCCCGCATCAGTGAGAGCAACCCTCAGCCGCGCCTCGAGCCGACCCGTCGCGCCGTCGAACTGCTCGGCGACCCGCACCGCGCCTACCCGGTGATCCACATCGCCGGCACCAACGGCAAGACCTCGACGAGCCGCATCACCGAGAGCCTGCTGCGCGCGTACGGACTGAAGACCGGACTGCTCACCAGCCCGCACCTCACCCGCGTGAACGAGCGCATCGTCATCGACGGGCAGCCGATCTCGAACCGCGCGCTGGTCGAGAACTGGGCCGACATCCGCCCCTACCTGCTGCTCATCGACGCCGAGCTCACCGCGGCCGGCGACCCCGAGCTCACCTTCTTCGAGGCGCTCACCGTTCTCGCCTTCGCGAGCTTCGCCGACGCGCCCGTCGACGTCGCGGTCATCGAGGTCGGAATGGGCGGAGAGTGGGACTCCACCAACGTCGCCGACGGCCAGGTCGCCGTGTTCACGCCCATCGCGCTCGACCACACGCAGCGCCTCGGCAACACCGTCGCCGAAATCGCGAAGACGAAGTCGGGCATCGTGAAGCCGGTCGCCAACGTCGTGTCGGCGATTCAGACGGCGGATGCCCTGGGCGAGCTGCAGAGAGCGTCCGAGCTCACCGAGTCGACCCTGGTGGTTCAGGGCGCTGACTTCGCCCTCGAGTCGACGACCGTCGCGGTCGGCGGGCAGGTCATCTCGGTCAAGGGGCTCGCCGCCAGCTACCCCGACCTGTTCCTCCCGATGTTCGGCGACCACCAGGCGCAAAACGCCACTCTCGCGATCGCGGCCGTGGAGTCGTTCCTCGGCGGTGGCAGCCAGCCGCTCGTCGGCGACGTGCTCGCGGAGGGGCTCGCTACCGCGACCTCGCCCGGACGCCTGCAGATCGTCGGCACCGAGCCGACCGTGCTCGTCGACGCCGCGCACAACCCGCACGGAGCGGCCGCCCTCGCGGCGGCGATCGGCAGCTACTTCACCTTCGACGAGGTGGCCGTGGTCATCGGTGTCCTGCAGGACAAGGACGCCGACGGCATCGTCGCCGCGCTGGCACCCGTCGCCACCCGTTTCTACGTCACCCAGTCGGAGTCCGACCGCGCGGTCGCGGCGGACGACCTCGCCTACATCGTGCGCGAGTACACCGAGGAGGTCTACACCGACGAGTCGGCGGAGACCGCGCTCGAGGCCGCACGCGAGTGGGCGCAGCAGGGCGAGAAGCGCGCCGTGCTGGTGACGGGATCGATCACGCTCGTCGGCGACGCCATCGCCCTCGCGACCACCGGACGGTGGAAGCGGTGACGACAGCCCCCGCGCCGCGCCCCCCGCGGCAGCGCCGCGAGCGCTCGGTGACCGAGATGCTCCTGTCGATCGTGCTCGCGCTCGAGGCGATCCTCGTCTTCTTCGTGACGCTCGTGGTCTACGGTCTCAAGGCCCTCGACCCCGCGGTCGCGTTCGGGGGAGGGGCGGCGCTCATCGTGGTGCTGCTCATCGCCGGGCGGCTGTTGCGCCACCCGTGGGGCATCTGGCTCGCCTGGGCGCTGCAGGTGGTGCTTCTCGCCACGGGCATCCTCATTCCCCTCATGTACTTCATATCCGGCTGCTTCCTTGCGATCTTCATCTACTGCTTCGTCAAGGGGCGCCAAATCGACCGCCAGAAGGCTGCATTCGCAGCCGAACAATCACACCCAGGAGATAACTCGTGAGCGTTGAAGAAACACTCGTACTCGTCAAGCCCGACGGCGTCGCCCGCAACCTGACCGGCGAGATCCTGCGCCGCATCGAGGCGAAGGGCTACCAGCTCGTCGACATCAAGCTCGTCGAGGCCAGCCGCGAGCTGCTCGGCGCGCACTACGCGGAGCACGAGGGCAAGCCGTTCTACGAGCCCCTCGTCGAGTTCATGGAGAGCGGCCCCATCGTCGCGATACGCGTCGCGGGCAACGGCGTGATCGAGGGCTTCCGCTCGCTCGCCGGAACGACCAACCCCACCAGCGCGGCACCCGGCACCATCCGCGGCGACCTCGGCCGCGACTGGGGCCTGAAGGTTCAGCAGAACCTCGTGCACGGCAGCGACTCGGTCGAGTCGGCCCAGCGCGAGCTCGGTCTCTGGTTCGACTAGAGCTCTCGTTCGACTAGAGCGCGCTGAACGCCCGCCCGGTTCGCCGGGTGGGCGTTCTCCGTTTTCGCGGTGCAGTTCGCTGCCGGCTGCTGCAAGCGGCTCGGGCCGCCGGAACCGGCTCAGCCCGCCGCGGAGACCGAGGCCACGAAGGCCTGGAACGCCTGAGCGTCGTCGACGGCCCCGCCGTACTGCTGGCCATTCACGAGAACCAGCGGCGTCCCGGTGAACTCGGTGACCGTCTCGCTCGCCAGTTCGCCGTTCGACACGCGGTCGGTCGCCGCCGCGACCCAGCTCTCGTAGGTCTTGTCGCCGATGCAGGAGGCGACCTCGTCGCTGTCGGCACCCGCATCCGCCACGACCTTCTTCAGGGCGGCGGTGTCGAGCCCGCTGGTCTGCTCGGCGGGCTGGTTCGCGAACAGCGCGGTGTTCACCGCGAGGAAGTTCTCCGGATCGTTGCTCGCGACGCACGCGGCCGCGTTCGCGGCGCGGGAGGCGTACTTGGTGCCGAGCGACATGCGGTCGAGGATCGAGATCGGGTGCACCTCCAGCGTCGCCTCCCCCTGCTGCACCCAGGTCGCGATCTGCACGGCGTTGGCCGTCTCGAACTGGTTGCAGTACGGGCACGCGTAGTCGAGGTAGGTGACGATGTTCACGGTGTCGCCGAGCGCCTCTGTGTCGGTGGGCACCGGGTCGGCGCCGGCCTTCAGCGCCTTCGTCAGCACGGGCGTGACGGTAGTGCCGTCGCCGGTGAACAGGATGCCGTCGCTCGCCATGTTCGCCGGATTGGTCGTGCTCTTGGGGGTCGAGGTGGCGATCACCACGGCGACGACAGCGACGATGGCGAGTACGGCCACGATGCCGCCGCCCTGCAGCAGCAGCCGGTTGCGCTTTTTGCGGCGCTGGGCGGCCTCCCGCTCCTGCCGCGCGACCTCCCGAGCGTGCTCGCGTCGTGCCTTCTTGCCGCCGTCGGTCGCGTTCGTCATGGTTCCTCTCCCCGGTGCGCACTCGCGCTCCCACGACAGGCTGGCTCAGACGCCTATGTCCAACCTTATGACCGGCCGTGCAGAAGCTGGGAGTCGGGGGTGAGCTACAGGCTGCCCAGCACGTCGAGGCGCAGCTGTGCGATCACGGCGACCACGAGGTAGCTGCCGATCGTGAGGGCGGGCACCCAGCCGTAGAGAGCGGATGCCACGCGCCGAACGCGCTCGGGCGCGGGCAGGTTGCCCTCCCGCAGGTTGTAGAGGGTCACCGCCCAGAACAGCGGGATCGTCGCGGCCCAAGTCACCATGCACCACGGGCAGAGCGTGCCGAGCACGAAGACGCTCTGGCTGATCAGCCAGATCACGAATGCGAGGGCGGCGACCACGCCGATGTTGAACGCCACCCAGAACCAGCGGGCGAAGCGGGCGCCCGCGAGCAGCGCCACCCCGACGACGACGGGCGCGATCCACGCGGCGAGTCCGATGACCGGGTTGGGGAAGCCGAACAGCGACCCCTGCCACGACTCCAGGTTCGCGCGGCACTGCACGAGAGGGCTGAAATCGCAGCCCAGCGCCTCGGTCGGATTGGTCAGCGTGATGAATTTCTCGATCGTCAGCGAGAACGCCGCGAACCACCCGACGACGCCGGCCACGATGAGGAAGACGCCCAGGGCGATCGGGCGCGGGGCTGGCTGGGTGTCTGACACCATCGGATTATGGCACGCGCCGAATCACGCCTGACTGGGAATGCGTGCGATAATCGGTTGTAGCCAGCCGAGCCGCGCTCGAACTGGCGCCAAAGAAGGCTTACCGGGCGACAATCCGGGCCACTGTTGCACGACGAGAACGTCGGGCGACGACATGTCGGATAGCGAGTTCCGAAGCGCTGATGTGACAGACAGCGCGTGGTGTTCCCCGCGAACACAGATTTTTTTACGAGAATGGCGTCCAGAGCAGACGGTGACAGAGATCACGACATGCCGGACGTAGACCTGAAGAATTTGCAGCGTATTCGCTGAGGCGTAACGCGAACGAGAGAGTACCCGGTAGGCGGCGCGGTCGCCCACCCGGGCCTAGGAGTACACCGCACGTGGTGAATGACAAAGAAAATACCGTTGAACCCAAGCGTCGCAAGGGACTGTTCGGCAGCCGCAAGGCAGTCGTCGTAGCTCCTCCCGTCGAGCCCGTCGCGGCCCAGCCGGTCGAGTCGCAGCCCGTCGAGGCCAAGGCGCCGGAGGCGAAGGCACCCGAGGCCGCGAAGCCCGAGACCACGGCACCCGTCGCATCCGCCGACTCCGAGGTGATCGTCGACGACGTCGTGGTGAAGGCCCCGGCCCGCACGCGCACCCGCAAGCCGGTCGAGGCGACGGATGACGCGGCCGAGACCGCCGCGGAGGAGCCGAAGCGCGTCGCGCGTCCGACCACCTCGCTGCTCTTCCAGGCCCCGCCCGCGATCGAGCCGCTGCCCGAGCGCGCGCCGGCACGCCAGCCGCGCCAGTCGCGCGGCGCCGACACCTCCGCAGACCTCGGCAACGACCTCGGCGACGAGTCGGGCACCGTGCGCCGCCGTTCGCGCCGCCGCCCCGGCGAAGAGGCCCGCGACGGCGACGACGCCCCCGGCACCGTCGTACGCGTGCGCCAGCCGCGCCCCGAGCCGGTGCTGAGCAACGAGCCCACCCGCGTCAAGGGATCCACCCGCCTCGAGGCCAAGAAGCAGCGCCGCCGTGACGGCCGCGACGCAGGCCGCCGCCGCCCGGTCATCACCGAGAGCGAGTTCCTCGCCCGCCGTGAGAGTGTCGACCGCGTCATGGTCGTGCGCTCGAAGTTCGGGCGCATCCAGATCGCCGTTCTCGAAGACGGCGTTCTCGTCGAGCACTACGTCGCCAAGAGCCAGGACATGTCGCTCATCGGCAACGTCTACCTGGGCCGCGTGCAGAACGTGCTGCCGAGCATGGAGGCCGCCTTCGTCGACATCGGGCGCGGCCGCAACGCCGTGCTCTACTCCGGCGAGGTCGACTGGGACGCCGCCGCCGAGAACTCGGCCGAGGGCAAGACCCAGGCCCGCCGCATCGAGCTCGCGCTCAAGCCGGGCGACAAGGTGCTCGTGCAGGTCACGAAAGACCCGATCGGCCACAAGGGCGCCCGCCTCACCAGCCAGGTCTCGCTGCCCGGCCGCTACCTCGTCTACGTGCCCAACGGCTCGATGAGCGGGATCAGCCGCAAGCTGCCCGACACCGAGCGCGCTCGCCTCAAGAAGATCCTCAAAGAGGTCCTGCCCGAGAACGTCGGCGTCATCGTGCGCACGGCGGCCGAGGGCGCGACCGAAGAGCAGCTCACCCTCGACGTGAGCCGTCTCACCAACCAGTGGGCAGAGATCAGCCGCCTCATCGAGACCGCCAACGCGCCGGCCCTGCTGCACAGCGAGCCCGATCTGCTGGTCAAGATCATCCGCGACGTCTTCAACGAGGACTTCCACAAGCTCGTCATCGACGGCGACGACGCCCAGGAGATCATCCAGAGCTACCTCAACGGCGTCGCCCCCGACCTCATCGACCGGGTCGAGGCGTTCGAGGGCACGAACGACCCGTTCGACGTGTACCGCGTCAACGAGCAGATCGAGAAGGCGCTCGACCGCAAGGTCTGGCTGCCCTCCGGCGGCTCGCTCGTCATCGACCGCACCGAGGCGATGACCGTCGTCGACGTCAACACCGGCAAGTTCGTCGGCTCGGGCGGAAACCTCGAGGAGACCGTCACCAAGAACAACCTCGAAGCGGCCGAGGAGATCGTGCGCCAGCTGCGTCTGCGCGACATCGGCGGCATCATCGTCGTCGACTTCATCGACATGGTGCTCGAGTCGAACCGCGACCTCGTTCTGCGCCGACTCGTCGAGTGCCTCAGCCGCGACCGCACGAAGCACCAGGTCGCCGAGGTCACGAGTCTCGGCCTCGTGCAGATGACGCGTAAGAAGCTCGGGCTCGGACTGCTCGAGACGTTCAGCGAGCCGTGCGAGCAGTGCGCGGGACGCGGCGTCATCGTGCATCACGACCCCGTGACCAAGCACCGCATCCAGCAGGCGCCCCAGCCCGAGATCGCCGGCAGCAGCCGTCGCGGTCGCGGCGGCAAGGGCAACGGCGGAAACGGTGGCAACGGCAACGGTGGCAACGGGAACGGCGGCCAGAACAACGGCGGCCAGGCCCAGCAGCAGCCCCAGGTGAGCGCACCGAAGGCGGCAGGCAGCGGAACCCACGCGATCACCGACGACGCCCGCAACGCGCTCGCCCAGATCGCCGCCCGCACCGTCGTGCCCCACGCCGACAAGCCCGCCGCCATCGCCGTGCCCGCCGACCTCGTGCCTCCGGTCGAGGCGGAGAAGGCGCCCGTCGTCGCACCCGTCGAGACGAAGGCGGCACCCGTGGCCGAGCCCGTCGCGTCGAAGCGCACGCCGGCGCCGGAGAAGGCGCCCGTCGCCGAGAAGGCACCGGTCGAAGCTGTCGGTGGCGCCGAGGCGACCACGCCCGTCGACGACACCGTCGCGATTCTCGACATCCCGGTCACCAAGGCGCCCCGCGCCAGCCGTCGCATGAACAACCGCGACGCCGAGCAGATCCTCGACTCCGTGCTCGAGGCTCTTCCCGAGCCGAAGCAGCCCGGGCAGGGCCGCTCGCGCACCTCGCGTCGCGCCGGCAGCGCCGGGGCAGTGGTGAGCGCACCCGTCACCGAAGACTAGGCACCGTCACGCGAGACCCCGTCGGCCCCGGCCGGCGGGGTTTCGTGCATCCCGGGGCGGCGGGGCCCGCTCGCAGGCTGCTCTGGTTAGGCTGTGTCGGTGAGTAGCCAGCTGGAGCGTCGTCGAGACGTGCGTCGCTCGGAAGCCGGCCACCAGCATCCGACCATCGCCCGCCGCACGCGCCGCCGCCAGTTCGTCTGGCTCGCCGTCGGACTCGTCGGCATCGCGCTGCTCTTCGCCATACGCGCCCTCACCGCCGATCAGAGCGTCCTCGCCCTCCCCGACACGGCGCAGGACTTCCTGACGCTGAGTATCAGCGTCATCGTCGAGTCGATGCCGTTCGTGATCCTCGGCATCGTGCTGTCGATCGCGGTTCAGGTCTGGGTGCCCGACACCTGGATCATGCGTGTTCTCCCGCGCAACCCGTTCCTGCGGCGAGCCGCCATCTCGTTCATCGGCGTCTTCCTGCCGGTGTGCGAGTGCGGCAACGTGCCCCTCGCGCGCGGGCTCATGGTCAAGGGGTTCACCGTCTCCGAGTCGATGACGTTCCTCCTCGCGGCACCGATCATCAACCCGATCACCATCATCACCACCCATCAGGCCTTCGGCTGGGACGACGGGATCCTCGTCGGCCGCATCCTCGGCGGCTTCGTGATCGCGAACCTGATCGGCTGGCTGTTCAGCCGCCACCCCGACCAGGACTCCCTGCTGACCGACAAGTTCGCCGCGGAGTGCCGGGTGGATGCGCACAGCCACGCGGCCTCCCGCTGGCAGGAGAGCGTCGCGCTGTTCCGCCGGGAGGCGAGCGTCATCCTCCCCGCGCTGTTCATCGGCGCGGTGGCGGCGGGCGCCATCCAGACCCTCGTGCCGCGGTCGGTGCTCGTCGAGCTGGGAAGCAACCCGCTCTGGTCGATCCTCGCGATGATGGTGCTCGCCTTCGTCATCTCGGTCTGCTCGAACGTCGACGCCTTCTTCATCCTGCCGTTCGCCTCGACGTTCATGCCCGGATCGATCGTGAGCTTCCTCGTCTTCGGGCCGATCATCGACATCAAGATGCTCGCCCTGCTGCGCACCACCTTCACCGTGAAGACCCTGGTGCAACTCACCACCGTCGTCGCCCTGCTCAGCGCCCTGATCGGATTGATCGTGAACTATGTCGCCTAGACCCCCGAAGACCCGGCTGCTCGCCTCTGTGCAGCGCTGGCGCGGCGTCGTGCTGATGAGCGTCGTCGTCGTCGCGACCCTGTGGCTCGCGGCCACCAATCAGCTGATCCTCTACATCCACCCGCGCTACGTGTGGTTCACGGTGATCATGTCGGTCATCGCGCTGCTCTTCGTCGTGGGCAGCGCGTTCCTGCGCGAACCGCACGACCACGACGACCCTCCGACGCGCCGCCAGAACATCGTCTCGGGGGCGGCGGTGGCGCTGTCGGTCGCGATCGCCGCGGGCATCCTCATCGTGCCGCCCGCCACGCTCACCAGCGCGACGCTCGAGTCCCGCGAGATCAACGGTGCCGGGCTCGGCGGAGACCAGGGACAGTCGGTGACGGCCGCATCGACGACGACGGATGCCGCGTTCGCGAAGTTCACCGTGCTCGACTGGTCGTCGCTGCTGCGGCAGTCGACCGACCTCGCGGTCTTCTCGGGCAAGCCGGTCGACGTCGTCGGCTTCGTGAGCGCCGAGCCCGACGACCCGGACAACATGTTCTACGTCTCCCGTTTCGTCGTCACCTGCTGCGCCGTCGACGCGCAGCCGGTCGGCGTCCCCGTGTACTCGCCGAACTGGTCCGACGACTTCGCGGTCGACCAGTGGGTGCGGGTCGAGGGGGGCTTCGCCACCAACCCCAGCCGTTCGAGCGGGCAGGCCATCGCGGTGCTGCCCGACACGGCCGAGGTCGTGGACCAGCCGGGAGAGCCCTATCTCTACTGACTCGGGGCGGCCGTTCCGCCGCGCATTCACCGCCACCGTCGTAGCGCTCGGCCTGCTCTGCGTCGTCTTCGCCGGCCTCGGCTACCTGCAGGGGCCGAAGCTCGAGAGCGCGCAGGTCGACACCGACCTCGTCACCGCGCGCGCCGGCCAGCAGCTGCGCCTGTTCGCGAACCAGCCGTTAGCCGAGGTGAAGCCGGCCGACGTGAAGATCACCCCGACGACCGACTTCTCGGTGACCACCTCGGGCGCCGTGGTCGCCGTGCAGTTCGACCGGCCGCTGCGGGTCGACGCGCACTACGTCGTCGAGGTCTCCGACGTCAACAACCGGGTCGAAGACAGCGGGTCGACGCTGGAGTACAGCTTCTTCACCGGGGCACCGCCGCTGTACTACCTCGACCGGGGCGAGTCGACCGACGAGATCGTGCGCACCAGCCTCGCCGGAAACGAACGCACCGTCGTGTACTCGGCCCCCGGCATCCAGAACTTCGCGATCCTCGGAACGAGCGCCGTCGTCAGCACCGACGTCGGCGACGGCACGAGCGCCCTCGCCCTGGTCAGCTTCGACGACGGCGGCATCGAACCGCTCGGCCTGCCCGTGCCGGGAACCATCGAGAAGCTGCAGACATCGTCGGACAGTAACACCCTGGGCTTCACGTTCTCGAGCGTCGACGGCACCTTCGTCGACACGCTGATGACCCTGAACCTCGACGCGGGTCGCGACATCGTGCCAGCCAGCGCCCTCGACGGCTCGCGCCTCGACGTGGCGAACTGGATGTTCCTGCGCGAGGGCGTCTCCGTCGTCGCACAGGACATCGACGACGGCGCGCTGCTGCTGATCGACACGGCGACCGGTACGAAGTTGCCGCTCGGCACGGTGTCGAGCCTCGAGTCTGTGTCGACCGACGGCACCACGCTCGGGGTCACCAACCCGTTCGGCCCCGTCGTGCTCACCCTCGCCGACCTCGACGACACCGAGTTCGCGGCGTCGCCGATCGACGGGACCACTCCCTTCCCGGGCGAGTTCCAGTCGACGAGGGACGGCGTCGTGCAGCACGTAGTGCTCGTCGACTACGAGACCGACGTCTTCGAGAACCTGCTCGTGTTCGACGACGGCGAGACCTCGCGCGAGTTGTTCCGCACGGTCGACGACGCGGGCAGCATCGGCCGCATCTCCGTCTCGCCGAACGACCAGTTCGTGGCGGTCGAGGTCGTGCCGAACGTGGAGTCGAGCGTCTCCGACGGCCGCGGGGTCGACCCGCGTTCGACGTCGGTCACCACCGTGTTCGTCAGCATCGAGACGGGCGCGGTCGTGAAGAGCGTCGCGGGCTTCGCGGTGCAGTGGTGAGAGCGCGGCCCCTCCTCGTGTCCGCGGGAGTGCACTTGTGCACCGTTTTCCGGCCGGATTCGGGCGACAAGTGCACTCTTGACGACGGCCGAGGCAGGCCTGAGAGCGGCGATCCTGCGCGCTGGGTGGCCAGTTCGCGCGGTTGATCGCGGCCGGAGACAGCCGGAAGTGGCCACTCAGCGCGAAGGGGGTCCGCGGCCTCGGCTGCTCGCGCCGCGCCGCGCCGACAGCGCCGCTATACCGGCTGAATGAGCGCCTCGGAGTTGTTGCCGCGCTGCGCCACGTCTTTGCTGACCTCGTAGAACTCGACTTCGTCGGCAAGCTCGCGGGCGGCCTCCGACACGGCCTCGAGCAGCTCGGGGGAGCCGGGCGTCGTGGGATCGAGCCAGTCTTCGAGCAGCCCCGGCTCGAGGAACACTGGCATGCGTTCGTGGATGATCGCGAGCGGACCAGCGGATGCCCGGGTGAGCATGGTCGTCGACAGCAGCCACCGAGACGGATCGTCGGCGGCAGCGGCCGGGTTCTTCCACCACTCGTACAGTGCGGCGAGGAGCAGCGGCTCCCCGTCGGGGGAGTGCACGAACTGCGCGCTCGACGAGCCGTCGGCGCCCTTGTGCCAGACGAAGTAGCCCGTGGCCGGAATGGCGGCCCGACGCGAGACGACGGCGCGGCTGAAGGCCGGGTCCGTCAGCACCTCGTCGATCGGCGCGTTGAACATCGTGGCGCCGACGCCGGCGTCGGGGGCGCCACCGGGCACGAGGCCCCAGCTGGCCGACTCGAGGCGGCGCAGCACGGCGGGGTTCTCGGGGTCGTAGTCGTCGGTCGACGCGTCCTTATTGACCGCGTCGATCACCACCGTGACCCGGTCGCTCGGGGCGATGTTGTACGAGGCGCCGGGCAGGTCTGCCGCCGTGCGGTCGACGTCGAGCATCTCGACGAGCTCTTCGGGCGCTGTGGTGAGAACGAATCGGCCTGCCATGCTCCCATTCTGCGCGACGCCACCGTCGCCGCAGCGCGCTAGAGACCGCGTTTCTCCTTCTGCGTGATGCGCAGTCCGCTGTTGCGCAGGCGGGTCACGAGCTGGCGCACGGTCACCGGCTCGGCGCCGAGCGACACGAGCTCGTCGTACTTCGACTCGGGCACGTCGTAGTGGTCGCCGTCGAAACCGCGACGGGGGAGCCCCGCCCGTGCCGCGAACGCGTGCAGTTCGTCGAGGGAGTGGTCGCTCACGAGGTGAGCCCATAGAGTGTCGTGTGCCGGCCATATAGGTTGGTCGATCAGCACCGTCATGGGGCGATTCTAGAGCTTGGGGACACAGATGGCGCAGTCACTGCAGGAGCGCGCGACGCGAGCCAACGCGCGTACGGCGGGAGCGGCGGCCGGGATAGTGATCGCAGTGGTCGCCGTGCAGGCCATCCTCCGCGCGATCATCGCCGTGTTCGGTGCGATCGCCTACTCCACCACCGGCGACGGCTACCTCCAGAACGTGTTCACGCCGGTGGGCGGTCTCGGCATCGAGTTCGGCACCACCGTGCTGCCCGTCGCGATCGGCGTGTTCCTCGCCTTCTGGCTGCTCGTGCCTCTCACCGCCGACCTGCGCGTCGGCGGAGTCGCCCTGCGCTCGCTCGCGGCCGCCGGGGTCGGCGCTGCGTTCACCCTCGTCTTCACCGCCGTCTACTCGGGCAGCAGCCTGCTGTTCGGCGGACAGTCGCTCGCCTCCGCGCTGTTCGGCACAGTGCAGTCGGCGCTATACACCTTCGTCGGGGTCACTCCCGTCGTGCTGCTGGCCGGCTTCCTCGCCTGGCTCTGGGTCTCGAAGGCCAAGCCCGCGGCATCCGCCGTCTGAAAAAACCGACAGAAGCTGCGGATGGCGCGGTCGACGAGCCACAACGCGACGCCGAGCCCCGCGCGCACTGCCGGTAAAACCGCCCGGGGCAGCACCGCGCCGGGAGAAGTTACAAGAATTCCGTGACACGCAGGCGTCGAGGCGACACTCGGCGCCGTCGACAGGTAGTCTTGCAACTCAGTTCGGCCAATCACTCTCGAGTCTGAGAACCGGCGATAATTCGCCGGATAGCCGCGGTTTGACCGCAGCTATAAAGATCGAGTAGTCTTGGCCCTTGGTGTGCGCTGGCCTGAGGCCGCGAATGATCGCCATAAGCTTCCGAAAGTTAGGGTTACCAAGTGGTTTACGCAGTTGTGCGCGCCGGTGGTCGGCAG
>Ga0247803_1000481_pt1 | contig 21781 bp, 25 predicted proteins | sample UWRJL014104B1_FD_180928 | JGI IMG/M metagenome (GOLD analysis project Ga0247803, IMG submission 180928) | Plant litter microbial communities from Arlington Agricultural Research Station in Wisconsin, United States - UWRJ-L014-104B-1 | ecosystem: Environmental > Terrestrial > Plant litter >...
TGACCAGACCTTTGGTGCCTCTTTTCCATCGCTTGATGCCGACATGAGTGCTATCCGTCGATTCCTCCGCCACCGAAAAGCGCCGTAGTATGCCATGCCGCTGAATGAAAGGTGCCCATCGTGCGCTTTTACTAACAGGGTCGCAATATCGTTCTCAAAATCGTACTCGTTGTCGTACTTGCTGTCCTTCACGCTGTTGTTGATGTCATCCAAGCCGGCCAGGACATCTACGCCTTCGTTCGAGTACCCCTCCGGCGGGTTCTTTATGTAATCCAGTGTCGATTGAAATTCCAACATCTTCTTGAGTTCAGTAATCGTTTGCGATGCGGCGTCGTTGTCGATGGGTACTGATTTCAGACAAGCGTATGCGAGCTGTATATGCGTCAGTTCAACCGCTCTCTTCCACTCCAGCGCGGCTTGTAGACCACTTGGATCAGAATGGGACTACGGCTTACCTCTGCCTCCACGCTCGGAAAATCCAAATTACTCTGACGCACAAGATCCGAAATCTGTCCACACGCTTTTGCGGTTTCCACGGGCCCCGAAGAGAGGGATTCCGTAGCCGTAGGTTGTACATCGTCCTCCGTTGTCGTCGCCCGTGTTGTGGCGAATGTGAACGACTCCGCCTGTGCCGCCGCGACGGCTATCAGCGCAGGGAACGCGATGAGGAACCTCATGGCGAGGTTGTATAGAGCGACAGCTGCCTCAATGGACGAAAAGAAGTATGCCTGAAATACGAGCCCAAGCGCGCAGACCAATATACAAATTAACGGTGCTGCAGGCCCCAGAGACACCGTATCCGGGTGAGCGAACCGATAACGTCAACCTGCGAGGCAGGATAAATCCGTACTGGGAGAACGAGATCCCGTCCCGATCGTATGCAGTCGCAATGCGAAGCTCTAACTCTTTTGGTGAGGATAAGGGACCAATGCCCGGTCTTCGTCCAACGCTCAATTAAGCGGGCGTCGTATTCCTCCCGCTGCAATATATACGTTGCCTATTAACAAGGTCGCGCAAAAGAAGGACGTTCGTACACAAAATCTAAAGGCCCACGCGGGCCCCACGTCTATTTTATTGCCGCCTACGCAACTCGTATACCGATGCGCCTCTTCGTTTTTTGGGCTGACCAGCCCTGTCTCGAATCCACATGTGGCGCTGACAGTCTCCCGCACTTCGCTCATCTGATTCGCCCAGCTGCTCGACATGTGAGCAAAAGGGGATAGCGACATGGATTGGGATCGTCGCGGAGGGAGCTAAGAGCTTGTGGTGGCATGCATAGGTCTGCCTAGCCCTGCAGCGGCTGATGAAGTGGGCTGCAGCTGTGCCGTGCAATACAAGCTGCGGCGCGGAATTCGTCTGGAACCATTTCGGCCACCTTTCCGGCTATACGTAACTTTCCTTTGGCACGCTTTTCCAGCTCTTCTTTTTCGTTTTGTACATTCAAAACGAGCTGACGGGGAACACACGGCGAATCCGCCGGAAGCCCTCGCCAAGCGGCTACCGTGTTGATTTCGGAGACGAGGTCTCCCCGCAAGCCCGCTTGGGTGCCGACGCAGCCGGTTGTTTCTGCTACGCCTCGCGCGGAGGTGCCAGTCAAGACGGCGGACTCTGCATGTGCATTGGGATTTGGTCGAACGGCATCCCGGGGTGGAGTTTGAAGGACAGCCAAGGCAGCGGAACCGATGTCCAGCGCAAGGTTCGCGGGCGCTGACGTCGCACGTGCACGGTATGGCTTCCCTACCGATTTCAACATTGTCCAAGCTCGGAGGCAAAACAGATCATATCAAACCGCGGTTATCGTGAACTTTACAGTGCAAGCAAATACGAGATGGCATTGCTGTTCAGGTTTCCAGCCATATCCCCACCGTGTGAGACCTACAATGAGTACCCAAACAAAATTGAAAGGACGTATCGGAGATTTCGGAGGGTGACTTTGGTATGACGAGATAGGAGAACAACAGAGATCAAGATCAGATTAATCGCATCGACAAACAAATCGTGCGCAAGGTTTTTTTAGCAAGCTTTAGTACAGTCTAATGGGTTCGCAAAATCGACCCAGGCGAGTAAATGAAAGCTCAAACGTGCTGATTGAGACAAGCTATAGTGTGGCTACATGCCAGATGCTACCCTACTCTTTCGCCCCTCTCAGTCTCTTCTCCCCCAACAGAATATCTCTCCATTCCGCCACCTCGTTCACCGCTCGACTTGGTTCTTTCTTCTTGTTCAAGAGGAATCCCTGAATCTCCGCGGGAGAGAAGGTGCCTTCCGGTATCTGCTCTGCAAATTGCTCCGCCATAGCCTTCAGCTTCTCGGGCTCCACTTCCTCCGCTATGGGCTTTTGCCTGATAAGTTCTAGAAATTCCCCGTCCGCGTACTTCGTAGATGAAGTGCCGGTAGCGCTTTTCATAGCCCCGTTAGCAGCCAAGGCCGCTTCTGGAATGGCCGGCGCGGCATCGGTATTCGAGTACATCCGTTTGAATATGTCGCGGCACTGGTCGCGCGTCGCGAGTGTGAACTTGATCTGAAGGTCGACGCGGCCAGGTCTGATGAGAGCGGGATCTAGCTTGTTGGGGTGATTCGTCGTCATGATGAGTACCCGGCCCTCATGCGATGCTGCACCGTCGATTGTGTTCAGCAAGCCAGAGAGCGAGATCAAGCTCCTCCCACCGCCTGTGACAGTTTTAGTGCTTGGGGCTCTGGGCTTCGCATCGGCTTTTTGGTGCGGCGGGGTGGCCGTTCCGGACGTGTCATCTTTAGTCTCGGCTTCCGTAGCGTCTGGTGCATCGTCGGCACGACGAAGACCAGCAGCGTCAATGTCCTCTAGTAGGACGATACAGCGACGCGGCAATTCTGTGAAGAGCCTGTTGAGATTCGACTCGGTAAGACCAACCTCCATGAGCGAGATGCAGTAGATGTCCAGCCCGAAGATACCAGCGAGCGCAAACGACAGACTCGTTTTGCCCGTCCCGGGCGGGCCATGGAAAAGGTACCCTCGCCGGTAGGGTATGCCTCTAGCGGCGTACCATCGTGACGTGGTAGGATGTAAGTACTCGTTCACGTCCATGACGATGCCTGCTTTTTGCTGCATGTCCAGAGAGACGGTGCTCATAGGTCTGGAGGGTCGACACGACTGTCTGTCCCAATCTATATTGTCGCCACCGGACCCACGGTAGACAGAGGTCATAGAGTTTTCCTTGTTGAGCGTCCAGCTCTTGATGAAGTTCAGAAGCTCTTTGATAGGTTGCGTGCTCCGGCCCGCACAACTAATCACCACCGTCTCATCGTTCGAGTTCCACGTGTCCTTCTCTTTCTCCTTCCGTTCGCGACAGAATGTGAATCGACGACCTTCATGGTAGAACACATCGCTGCCGTAGTTGGGTTCGTAGCGAGGTGGTATCGCACTGGCCCACTTTTCGTAGTTGAAGATGCCGCTCTCGTCGAGCACATCGTCATCGGCAGATTCGTCGTCCTCATCGTCGCGTGCCCACTTGGTGACGGCTTTCAAGTCTCGACTCTTTTCCGTCATGCGTTGTTCCGCAATCCATTCGATGATCTGGGAGAAAAGCGTATCGTTGTCCTCGATGGTTATGCAGGACATGAAGTAGGAAGCCAGAATGCCGTATGCACGGTCGTAGACATATTGACTCCCCGTCGACAGCCCAAAAAGAACGAGAATGCCAGAGACTGCAAGACCAACATCGAAGTGGAAAATACCGCTGACGATCTGGTGAAAGAGGCCGTAGCCGGGAATGAGGGCCTCGAGGAGGGTGGAGGGCAGACTGGTGAACGTTCCGTTTGGTGGGGGAAGATCGATCTTCATATTGTAAAGTTGCCCGAGATCCATGTTGGAGTGTCCCGCGTGGTGCTGGATAATCGATCGAGTTGTTTGGCCAAGGTTGAGAGCGAGTGGAGGACAGTTGATGGTACTTATATGCTACAGGCGGTACGAACAGGCAGCGACGCACGTACTTACTGCAGACACCTCAGCTGCAGTCAGCCGTAATTCACACTTACCTAGTAGTGAAGTGGGTGTTTGGATGTAATGCAGCTTTGCGAAGCAATCCCTTCACCGACGTTTTCTCCGCGCGAATGAGAGGTCGACGTAAGCAATTTCGGTCAGCTCAGCCTTTTCGAAAACTTCCACTACTGTGCCGAAGTAATTGTCTCCGCCCTTTCTAGGCCTTCTTTCCCTGTAGCGTGCGTCAACTGCGCCTTTGCGGATTAGATGCAGCCTCGCGCACATCAGATAGACCCACAATGAGTCTTCCAAGATCCATCCTCAGGTGAACCGGAACATGGCTGTGCCTAGGCAACAGCAAGCTAATGACGCACACTCAACCTATGGCCCAGCAACTATCGGAGAGAGCGATGACGGGTCTGGCTTGGTATCTGGTGCATGCAAGGCTTGCCCAATGCCTTTTCGGAATATGGGTCGGTTCTGCGCCGCGACGGCGCTCCGACCAGCGATTGCGACACTAAACCCGCGCGCCTGTTGATTGGCCCGCAACCGCGAAGTGCAGTTCTGGGGGCCTTCTCTGAGGCGTCTGCCGCATGCCTAGTCCATACAGGCCGAATGACTGGAGCAGCGTCATGCCCGGCGACGTGCGGTCAGCGGGATTTGTGGGTCGGAGTGGCTCCTAACTCGCCCCAGGCACAGCCACGGTTAAGCCATAGCCACGGCACGTCCGTCCACCCCATGTCCTTTGACACGGAAGCTCCACTTTCGAGCTTCTACAAATCAAGCTAAGGCGCAGATAGTAATGGTATCACTCATTCCCATTTCATGCAATGGGTAGTGCCAAAGCCGGCTTATGTGCTATACGCTGGTACGCTCCTCTTTCCATTCCTCACCTCGTCGCGAAAAAAGAACAGATAGTTGAATATCTCCGGCGCAGCCTTCGATAAGACAAACATGTGCTTGCAAAGAGGTAAACTCAAAACGCAGAAAACAAAAGTGGTATAGAAACGAACACCGCCTCTCCAACACACTTACAAAGATCGAAACCGTACATGTACAAAACCTTGTATATCAACGAAAGAAGAGAACAAATCGACCACTTTCCACTCCCACCGATCGTGTGCTGGGGGAGAGGTGAGGTAAGGCAAGAACAAAAGAGGTGTTGAGATGCAAGAACCGGACACCCACCAAGCAGGAAATGACTTCCTGTCGCGCCCACAACGCCGATGCATGCTGATGCTAGAAAAGCAAGTGAAGCCATCACGTTCGTCTAGTACTAGTACTTGCGTCCGAGAAGACCGTGCTCGCGGTCCTGCCTGTGCTGCATCATATGATGAGCATGCGCATGACGACGGTACTTTTGCGCCGCAGGGGCGGGCGCAGTGACGGTGACGAATTCGGTTTGTTCAACGTAGACAACCTTTTCGACTCGTACATTTCCACCCTCGGTCACCGTTGTGTAGATGGTCGTGGGCCCGGTGACGGGGGCTGCCGCTGGCGGTTGCGCTGGAGCCTGCGTAGGCGCAGGGGCTGCAGGAACGGGTGCTTCGACAACGGGTGTGGCGACTGGAGCGGCGGCTTGCTCGACCTCAGGGATTCCTGGAGCGTTTCCATCAACAGGGGGGGCCACTTCCGGCACGCTGGACACTTCGGCAGCTGCTGTCGTAGTATCTACGACAGATGTTTCCGGCTTGAGCGGAGCTGGTTCAGTAGGCGCAGGTAGGTTGTCATCGTCGTTGCTAGGCGCAGACTCGTCTTCGGTGCGCGTGATTTCGACGCCACCGCAGAGAGCATCCATGGGTCCAGCACAGTTTTCATTAGCAATGACTTCAGGGACCTTCATCTTGCATTCCGTGCACTTGGTCTCAGTCTGAAGCTCGGTCTCGCTGCTGAAGATAGGACAGTCGTCAATGCGTCCAGAATCATGGTTGCAACCATCGATCGCATGCTGGAGAATTTCTTCATTCCAGCCCATGATGTAGTCTCCGTGGTATCCGAACCCTAGTTCCAATTATTATGCGTTTCTTCAGCTTGCAGGAACTACGTACCAGTAGGGTCGCCATTAGCGAAAACGAAATTGCCAGGCGTAGTGTTGAACGCATTGGTAGCCCACTTGGTCTCGAAAAGCATAGTAGGAAGGCGGCGGTCGAATCCCTCCGGGCAAGTACCACCAGTTTCGATGAGTGAAGGGTACGCCACATGGTCCTGGTGGTTTTCGGAATCCGCCTTACCATTCCAGCAGGAAGGGAAAGCAATCTCAGCACGCAGTCCATCCAGGCACTTCTCATCCAGGAACGACTTCTCCGGCATCTCGTGGCGGGCGAAGGCAGCCTCGGGATCTGCTTTGTAGTTCAAGCAATTGAAGCCAATCCCTTTCTGTGCGAGAGCAGGTTGTGTCAGATCCTCTTCCCTGTAGAGTGACTTCTCGGGTATGCTGCTGATGTCCGTGTAAAACGAGCGGAGTTTATTGTTGCCAGCGATCATACGGAAACCAGGAGGGTAGGCTTCAACCTTCTGACCCTCAGTATGCACGGGGTTGTAGTACACGAGCATGCCGCCCATTTGCGGGACGATCTCGTATGTGCCATTCTCATGCTGGAACATCAGAGCAGGTGTCCTATACTTATTAGCATGGTATGAGCATTAGCGACAGAATGCGCCTACCAGTAGGCCGACTTGTCGTCCTTGACCCTGCAAGAGGTACATTCCGATTTTCGGAGTTCCTCGTATGTGGTCTCTAGCCCGAAGTCTGCGGCAGGGTCAGCTTGAAGGTTCGTGGCCATGGTGAAACCCCAAATGCTTCAGATGTCACCAAATTTCCCCTGGGAATTACATGACACCTGAGGCATGGACAGAGTCCCTGTTTCGAGGGTGTTCGTCTGCTGAGAACGTTTCCCACAGAATTGGGCGCCAAGCATCCATGGACGGGTCCCAACGAGGGACCATTAGGAAGGTTCTACTTACTGACTCCACCGTGGATAACATGAGCATGCCTGGAGACTTCTCCCGGATTGACGAGAGGATCCATGCGAGCAAGAGCTGTCCGAGAGAAGCACTCCATGCGGAAGAAAGCATTGGTGGTACCCGAGAGCAGGGCCACAGCGGCCGCAATACCGTTGGATGACCTCATGGCTGTCAAAGAATGTTGTTGGTCTGCGCAAAGATAGCCTGAATCGCAGACAGTTACGCAGTGCAACCGTAATATGTGCCGTCAATGGTGGCAGTGAACAAGATGGCGCGCAAGTGTGCGTGTGCTTCGGTGGTGGATTGAACGATGCGATCGTGCGACGGGTGGGTGTTTGCGAATAGTCGGTGAGATGTGTAAACGGCCAATGTAGCGATGGTGTCGGTCGAAGGGTTGTCAAGTATCGGTAGCGAATCGAATCTTTTGCTCAGCCTCCAGGACTTCTGTCTCAATCGGTTTTTTGGTTTCTTTTTGGATGCAAGCAAGTGTACTGAAAGGAGTGTGTGTTAGCCCGCAGAGCTAAGCGTAAGGAAAGACTGTAGCGTGGTAGGGAAGTAAAGAACGACAATTCACCGCAAAGGCAGCGAGAAGGGAGGAACGAGGGAGAGACGAATAGATATCTCTAGCAAAAGTCCGCTGGTGTTGTCCGCCTGGGCAAGCTGAAATGAAGGAACGCTATCCAGAGACGTGAAACCATAATCACCCCGGTCCCCTGGCGGAGCAAGGATCTCCGCCGCTAGGGCGCAGACAGTGTGCCCTGAAACATGTCAGTAAGGGATCGCCAGGGACCTGCTTTTCGATCATGCAGTATGCAGCCTTGCGACAAGACGGTTCAGGCACCAGAGGACGATGTGGCCATGGACGAAGCTTATCGGTTCCTCAGGCGTCTTTCACTCCATCTCTGGCCAACACCAAAGACGTTCCCCGCGATGCAGATGCGATGCATCAGGAGCCCCCATGCCGCCTAGCAACCGCGCTGGCGTCACACAAAGATCGTCGACCGTTTCCCTCACGCGGCAAACGTCCGACTGCACGCCCTGTGCGGCCTCGGATCGCAATCTCCAGGACCCCAGAATACCCTCATCACCGCGATGGGCACCTTGGTACATCACTGGCGCATCGCCCGCCTGTCGGCTAGCTCGAAGGATGCGGTCCGCTTTGGTCGTTGTAGCAAGATCACCGAGCATCTCGCTCGTTTGGTGTGCCGTTATAGGGGATACCCGTCTTGTGCTTTGCACGGTGATTAGATGGTTGTTGGCAGTGCCTTGTCGCGCCTCAGCTGTCCTGGCGTAACTCGAACTACGTGTCTCTCGTCTTGTGTTGTTTTGTGTAGTCTTGTGCGTCGGGCGGTGGAAGCGCTCTCGTGCTCAATTTCCCGAGATGCACTCCGCAAGCCTATCGATAGCGGCCTGGAGATCAGGGAGGGGACCATCTGAGAACCTGCAGACGCTTGGCTGCGCGCGCAGCCACCCAATCGCCACTGTTTCCCAGGTTGCGCTCCGTCTCGGCCTGTCTCGCAGATGCGCGGGATGCGACCGGTGCGACAGCCTCAGGTTGGTAGCTTCTGGACGACGACATGGTTGTACCAGTGGGCAGGCACCGCAACTGCGCCACTTGGCGGCAGATGGTTTTCTTCCGCACAACACCACGGTCCCGATGCGGCGTAGAGGTATCTGTGGAAGAAGAAATCGCAGTGAGACGGAGAAGCAGCTAACAAGCTCACAATGCGCTTCCATTTTGATTGGCCGTGTTTGCGGTACGGAACTAAGAGCGGACACCGTGGTACGGAAAAGGGAAGCCAGGAAACACAAGGCGCATTCTCCAAGTCGTGTCGTCTGAAACCGTTCTAGGCGACATTGATCCTCAATTACAGTATCACCTCTTCTACAAAGCGGCACAATCATCGCAACTAATCAACCGACGGGCAGCGATACTCATCTCACTAATGCTCATGGCTTCCACGTCCACGTCCACGGCTCAACGCCTAGAACTTGGCCCCCATCCATCGGAGTTCGAAACCCTCGCCAGGCGGTACCTTTGTATATCTCGGTGCAATATGCCAAGTCTTAGCGAGCACCAGAACATCTTTCTACATGTACATCTCCGGTAGTCGCTCATCGGGCCACCCGTCACACACCCCGCGATCCGTATCGCTCCCTCGGCACACAGGCAGATTGCGACTTACTCAAAGCAGGAGTATCATCTTACCCGACTCTGATACGTGGTGATATATCGACTTTGCGTAGTGCAATGTCACCTCGACAGCCTAGTTGCACATCCTGTACCCAACTAGACAGCTGCGCCGCGCGCTGGAGACGGCCGAGTGTGAGCGGTGACATCAGATTTTCACCGCGGGAATGTCAGAGGAGAAGGCTCATCCTCCACGTTTCAAACAGAACGACACAAGCGTTTCGAAACACCGCAATCTACTGATTTGCGTGCCCCCGAACACCGCATATCCATACTCAAGTAGCCCGCGCGAGTTGCATGGAGCAGCCCGCCTGATAGAACAACGGCATGACCCTGACATCCAATCTGGATGTTGGGCTGTGTTTGCGGAATAGTCTGGGCAATGTTGGGTCCGCAATCCAGTCTGATTGGACAGGAAAGACCACATACAACGATGTAAGTTTAGCTAAAAATACCAGCTACATACCACCGAAATGCGTGACACTCCTTCAGTCTTGGTCATATACAACGGGAAATGAATGGTGCATAAGGAAGGTCAGGGCGATGCCCAGGTCTCTCCATCCAACCCATCAGCAACTCATCGTAATGCTCGCAAAGCAAAGCCTGTCTCCTAGACTTTGGCCCGGACAGCGTTGATTCGGCCGATGAGGAACTCGGCAGCCTCTCCAGCATCACCGCCATAGCTAAGGTGAGGAAGTAGTACCGCGCCGGCGAGGTTACCATCGCAGACCGAGTCACGAGCAAGCACGCTGCCACAGAAGATCTTGATCTTATTCTGGGGAAAGTTAGGGATGCGGCCCCCGTCCGCTCGATTCTGAGTATCGCCAAAAGTTACGACAGCGGCGATCTGATCCTGGACAGCGGCACTCAAGTCCTCAATGGCACGGTGGTTGACAGCGGCGCCTTGGCTGTTTCTGTGTCAGCTTCGCCTCAGAGATGAAAGATGTAGTGCTTACGAATAGCCGCCAGCTAGAATGATAGCATTGGGGCAACGGTCGTGGATGTCTTCGAGAACACCCCTCATCTCCAGCTCGGCGGCAAGGCTTGTGCCACCAGGCAGATAGTTTGTGGACACTAGGGCTGCATATTCGACACCTTCGATTTGAAGATCACGTCCGTACTCCTTGCGGAGCTCATCGCCAAGTGGCTGGCCAATGACCGACCCCTTCTCCTTTATTAGAAATGTCGCAATGTAAAGCTGACTTCGATGATCAGCACATACCATATTGCCAGCTTCGGTCGAACCGCGAGCCCATACGAAGATTACTTTGCCGCAAGTCAAGCTGCGAGAGAACTCGTTCTCAGTGAGGCTTGTGCGGTCCAGCTGGCGCGTAGCGACCTCGAGTGGAAGAGCAGCGGCAACGGATGCCAGGGCAAGAGCTTGGTAGAACCGCATGATGGCCTTGAAGAAGAAGATGATAGTGCTTTGGATGATCACACGGTGATGCGTCAGAATGGAAAGGAATGAAGTGAAGAGTGAGTGTTGGAGGAAGTTGCTCAATGGTCTGTAGTCGCCGTCTGCTGTCGTTGACAGACGTTCACTCTCCTTTATACTTCAGATTCGTGGTCAACACCAACATACTAAAAGTGAGTCTCTTCGAAGATACCGAGGCTCATTCTCCTGTTCACCGTTCAGCCACCCCTCCTTTTCCTTTTTTGAGAATATGCCGCGGTAAGAGGACCCCCATAGACCTGAATTCCCAGGTGTCTCCCAGGAATTTCTGCTGCAAGCACAACTAGACCGAGGTAATAAACCTAGTTCTTGCAAAAACCAAGCCTTTTGTACCAAGCACCCCGGTAGGAATGTGTAGGGAGGCATCCACCATAAGTAGATTGGCTGCAGGGTGAGGTGTGGTAGCGGTGCAGTAGTGGAACGTCTTTGGTGTATGTGTGTAAGTTGCGGGGTACGCGTGGGTCATGCATCAGTGAGCGTTTAGCGCATTTACTTGTACATTTTACCGCTTCGAATGGTGGGTCAAAGTACACTACTGAACATTGTTCAACGTTTATATCTTGGTAGTGGTGTCAGTGTGGACGTCTCGCAGCAGCCTTTCAGGCATTGGTGGACATATTTCATTGACCTGGATCATGGATCCACTCGCTTGGCCTTTGCGGGGTAGATCTAGGGTCTGTCGTGTCGTTCGTGATCCATGATTGAGGCAACTTGAATGAGTTGCTGGCTGGTATCCTGCGTTAGCTCCACGATTGATGCAGTTTCAAACAGCATTCGAGCTTACGGGGGATGGGTGAAAGGCTATTGAGACTGCACTGTCAACATAACGAAAGTACCTAAGGTATCTTCTACTATCCATGTATGAACTGTAATGCTCGTGGAGTAGTAGTTCTTGAGTGGTTCATCCCTGTCTGTGTGCCAAGATAATGTATAGACTGTGGCTTAAGTTAGTCCTCTCCCGGGCTAAAGCGTGCCTGAGCCTCGGAACTCAATATTGACCCACGATGATCATTGGGCCACTCACACTTCCCCGCAATATCAAGTGACTGAACTTCGAGACTAGGGTTTGAAAACATGTCCAACCACTCGACGCAATACACAAGCCAGCGAGAGTGGGAGGAGCGCCCGGCCGGCACACAGGCATAAAAAAACCCCATGGTCATGCAAGATATGAGTCTAGACAATAATTGCGTTCCTGCGTCTAAAGCCTTGACTTACAAGTCATCCGCTTACAAGCAGTTGTATCATTGCAAATCTTGCGCATGACTTTCCGCTGGCTGCCTCAAAAGGGATTGCAGGGATACACGACGTAATCCATGCTATGCCCTGCCGTCTTTTCTGCCAGTGCTCCCAGATTTCTTGCGGACCACACTTAGTTATCTGAACTACGCCGGGAAGTATAACATTGTCACCACCGTTGATCTGTCCCATAGAAGCGTCAGTCTGACTTCCACTTGGTCGCTGGTGGGTTCGATGAAGACACGACCTTTTTCGCGATATCTTCTCGAGTGATACCACCTCATTGAATCGCCACACCTGCACTCGGCTCGCCCAATCCATCGTAATCAGGGATCAGATTCCCAGTCAAGGTCTAGCCCATCGAGATTGCGGTCGAATATGAATACGGCAAGGTTCGTGGCGAGAGTTCCTCCATTGCCGGGCTTGACACTTTCGCGCAAGATCCAGTACTAGTTGGGATCTGTGGACGTAGTCCACCCTCCGAGAGCAAGGACACGTCCAAGTTCCTTCGATTTGACGAATCTATCGAACTGCTCTTTTACGGATGTCATAGACATTACAAACTGAGGAGAGACATCAGCAAAGGCAAATTGAATGTGAGTGTAGGATCGACCAATCCATGTGATATCCACGTGAAGACAAGATCGTTTCTTCGTGTTCTAAGCTTCAAAATATCCCAACTCGGTGGAATGTGAAGGCGGACTGTCGTTGTTGACAATTTCGGCACCACAATTTGAGATGCTTCCAACTTTTCCTGGTTCGAATGTACCAGGAGGACCTAGCGAAGCTTCGCTACAACATCTGGCTGTCGTACGGCATTGCCCTTCGACGTTGCAACATGCATTAAGCGGGCATGGATTAAGGTCTGCCAGAGTTTCAATACTGCGAGGCGTAGTCGTACCAGGTCTTTGGGGGCCACAAACAACGTTCTCAATTTGAGCGGGCATTGGCGGCGAACGGGAGCTGGGGCACATCTTGATGCCGGCATAGAGAATAGAACATCCAGACCAGAACCAGTATTTTATTCAGGTCTTCGAGGTCCTTGACGGTAAGCCCGTTGACAGCGGCGATGCTATCGTACCAGTCGTTTGCCTGAACAAGGTGAGAAACGCAGCTGCCGTCAGCATTTGATTCCTACCCCTTGCCTGTTGCATTCGCCTTGCACAACGGATCCGCGGCCTGGCCATATATTGTTCACTAGTCTTGGGACGTCACTACCAGGCTGGGAGCTGAGGAGGTGCCATTTGGCATTCTTGCCTCTGGTGGCTACACTCCAAGTGTGCCTGGCGAAATGATATCCGCTCCTCCTCCAGACAGCCACCTTATCATCGAGCCGATCTCAGAGCTGATCAACACTACCTTTCAAGATTTTGTCTTGCGTCACGATTTTGGCATTCGTTACGCTCGCACTTGCAATGGGACTACGGGCGAAGGTCTGCCGGACTGCGACTTGTATTTTTTTGCCGACGCCATACTGTTCAGTCTTGACCTAGAGAACGGACGGATGCCTGATATTACAGCGGCTGGTGCCTGCTCTACGCCTCTTGGTGCGGTCAGGATTGCGAAAGAATCGAAGAATGAGAAGGGTGAAGCATGCCCTGTGCTAAAATCCGGCCAAACGTGCGCCCTTTCAACTTGAACCAGACGGCGGCGAACCAGGTTGCAGACATTATGTTGCAGGTGGCTTCATGTCCAGGTCAAACTTGGCCGAATGTGACTGGGCTTGTTGGGAAGTGTCGACCTTAGAAATTAGGGTATGAAGGAACGTGGATGAGAACCCCGCTCTTGACATTCACAGTGGTCATTGTATTGGTAGCGGTATTGCACACAAGCTAATTCATACTTTCATTATAGAAATTTGTTCCCAGCTACTCGTGATGGATAAGACCTTCATGCCTAATTAGTAACCACTCTCTAAATGGAAATTACCGAATTTTCAATAGCCAATCCCTCGGTACATGTTGGTTATGATGATAGTCACTCTTACCGGATGGATTTGTCGCTCTCCGTCAGCGGAGCGATCAGCTTCACATTTCGCTCCTTGCAATGGGCGATGCCGCAAGGCTGAAGCCACTCGAGGTGCACGACGTCTGTGAAGAGCAATAGCCTAGCCATATTGAGCGTGGGTGGTAGTTCCTAGCCGTGTGAAGTAACCATTAGGATAGAGCCTGGAACAATATGAAGCTTTTGGCCAGCCGTCCAAATTGTACCTTGATAGTGAAGTGGTTCAAGATGAAATTGGTAGTGAATGAAGGGCCCAGCACCCAAGTATGGTTTAGCGTCTTGGCAAAGTTCTCCGACCTCCGTGTCGTTTGGACTTTTTGGTGCAATAAACGCGATCACCACTTCGTCTACCACAACGCCCATGGCGCACTCCAAACACCTCATCGCTCCTTTGAGCAGAATAACAGCGCCCTCAATTGCCCTCGCCCGGCCACACATTCCACGAAGCGCCTCTCTCGCATACCAGACGATACGATGCGCCGCGACCAAGACGGAGAACAAGAAGAAGGGCAGGAAGCCAAGGAACACGTTCAAGCAATATGACCTCAAGTTCGCCGAGCAATTCTCGCTCGTTGATGCGATGCAGTACGCCGCTACGTATGCGTCTGCTCAATACAGTAGCTAATTGAAATTAGCTACATCCGCGCCTTCGAAGTCGGTCGCAACCCGCAATCCGCAAAATACGAACTACACGTCCGTTTCCGCACGCTCAAAAACGGCCCCGTGGTTCGCAATCGCCTCCGGCTCCCACATCCCGTCAAAACTGATATACGGATCTGTGTCATTGCGGAGCCGGGCTCCAAAGCTGCCGCCGACGCGAAAGCCGCAGGCGCAACACTCATCGGCGAGGACGAAATCTTCAATGCTGTAAAGGAAGGTATTGTCGAGTTTGACAGGTGTATATGTCACATCGACTCGATGCAGAAGATGAACAAGGCGGGACTGGGACGCATTCTAGGTCCCAAGGGCCTCATGCCGAGCGCGAAGACGGGGACGGTGGTGAACCAGGTGGGGTCTACGGTGCGGAATATGGTGGGCGGGAGTGAGTATAGGGAGAAAATCGGAGTGGTGAGGATGGCAATTGGGCAGCTGGGGTTTACGCCTGAGGAGATGCAGAACAATATCAAGGCGTTTATGGATGCGGTTAAGAAGGATATGGGGCAGATGAGCGATCGGATCAACAAGGAGATACACGAAGTGGTAAGTCGGCTCCATCCTGGTATCCCGGAAGGATGATGCTAATGGTCGCAGGTTATAAGCTCAACGAATTCGCCTGGCTTCACACTGAATGGCGAGTACAGAGGCGCCAACTCAATAGCGCCAAGTCAGATTTCTGGTCCTTTGTAGAATTGTTCATATAGATGTACAAAAACTGTACCATATTGTCCCAAATCTGAACGCCATCGCTATGCTGGATATCGTGCTGAAAGACCGGAGCCCATCATGCCTTCAAAGACTTGATTACTTTTACCGCCTCGGCGGATTCGTCCATATCCGCGTAGATCTTCATAAGCTTCATGATCCGTTCAGCTCCGAGGGACCCCGCAGCTTTTGCTTGCTGCAGAGCCGTGCTGAGATCCAGCAAGAGCGTATTCCGCACCTTCATCATGCGTGGTGTCTGAGCCGCAACAAACGGATGCTCGTCCAATCCCTTCTGCAGCTCCTGCACCACCCGATACTGCAGCACATTCCTCCTCAGTTTCGATATCGAGACCCCCAGGGTGCTATCATCTTCGTCCTCGTCCTCGTCCGACTCTTCCTCGCTGTCACTAACAGCTTCGTCCCCATCGACAATTCTGTCTTTCCCGGTCATCTCAATGACCAACAGCTCCTCTAACGCCCTCAGCCTCGCCTCATACTCCAGCAACCTCCTTCCCACCGCAACCTTCATCCCGATCTCCCTCCTCTCCTGCACCAAAATGTCAACCTCCTCCTCCCTCCCAACAAGCGCACCCCTCACTACCTCAACCTCCTTCCGGAATCCCAACAACCCCACCCTCACCTCTTCAACGCGCTCATCGCCGCCCTTGAGACTCCTTCCTAAGCCCAAGAAATCCTGATAATTCGCATTTACGAGATCGAGCAGTTCGCGCGAGAGAAGCTGCGAACGTGCGCGTAGTTCAGAGCGTAGGTCTTCGAGTGTTTGGTGCCGGTTGTGGAGGGTGGAGAGGTAGGACGAGGGTGTGAAATTTGGGGCGAGGAACGCGGTGCGGGGGAGGGGAGTGGGGTAGGGGAGTTCGTCGTCTGAGGAGTTTGAGCTGTGGGAGCGGGAGTCGTCTTCGATCTATCGGGGGTCCAATGTTTAGTAGCCACGCTTGCATTCAGTTTGCGATTTGGGTGAGGTGTCGGAGGGGCAGTAAGGTAGACGCACGTAGAATCGACTCATTGTGGCGGATGGCTATATCATAGCGGTTCGGTGTAGATGTGGGCACTTTCTTGCGGTGTATGTGTGTCTGTTCACGAGGGTGTGCGTGGTGGGGAGCTCATTGTGAGGTGCGACGAGATCCGAAGGAAGTGCGTTATCAATCAATCGGATTAGATAACGCTTCGGAAAAGCAACCGAGGCTGCGGAACGACGTCGGATTCGCAACGCAACTCTGTGGTTTGTCAGTGTCATAGTTAATTATTAATCGCGTTTCCCCCCATAGTGGGGCTATAACGTACGTCAGGTACTGTTTGGGCTTCTCTCTCATACCCTCACTTATTCGGTCCGCGTACTGTTCCGAGGTATAATTGTCGGAAACCTTTCTTTCTTCTTAGCAGAATAATAAGTAGACGTCGTCAAATTCACCCAGAGAAATGCCATCCCTGCAGCCAGATCTCCCCGAGCCCGCGCATCCAGAGGTCGATTCCATGCTTAGTCGGAGGTTTGGGAAAGAGGTTGCGAACTACTTTTCAGGTACACACCAAACATCCTAGACTTGTGGATGACCGGCCCGTTGACGTACTTCCCCAGGTTCCCCTCTTAACCGCGTCTCCTTCCTCCGCCCCGACCATGTCTTCCTTATGCAAGCCCTCCACCACCCCAGCGCAGCCGTCCTTCTCTTCAACAGCCTTGAGCCCCTCGTCTCTGATCCGAAGACCCTCGCAATAGCTACCTACAGCGACGTCAAGCCCATAATTGGCGAAGACCCGTTCCGCGACACGGAAGACGAATTGATCAAGCAATACAACTCTGAGCAGTACCTTCCGCAGGTCATCTTTTTGGGGTTGGACGAGAGGAAAGGCAAGGAGGGTTTCGTCTATAAAGAGCATTATAAGGGCCAGCCTTGGTTCGCGGTCGACGTTACGCCAAAGAGTCATGTGAAGGAGGAGGCGGAGAAGTTGATTGAGCGGATGAAGGCGAAGGGGTTGGATTTTTCCAAGGGAAGGATGAATCTGAGCCTGCCGGCGCAGGACGGTTTGTTGCCCACAGCCTTTACCGTTGCAGTGATACTAATATTGGCCTAGCCGCAATATACGCCGAAGCCCGCCACCTTCTCGACTGGAACGCCCGAAACCCCTTCTGTGCATCCTGCGGCTACCCCACTCTCTCCATAAACGCAGGCTTCAAGCGCACATGCCCGCCCAAAGACATCGCTCCCTCCGTCGCACACATCGATGGCCAGCGTCCCCCCTGCGCAACCCGAACCGGAATTTCGAACCTATGCTTCCCTCGAACAGATCCTACCGTCATCATGGCCGTTGTCTCCGCAGATGGCAAACGCATCCTTCTAGGCCGACAAAAGCGCTGGCCGCAGTACTGGTATAGTACGCTTGCTGGGTTCTTGGAGCCCGCGGAATCAGTAGAGGAAGCTGTACGTCGTGAGGTGTGGGAGGAGAGTGGGATCCACCTTGGTCGCGTGGTGATTCATTCTACGCAGCCGTGGCCGTTCCCTGCGAATTTGATGATTGGTGCTATTGGCCAGGCGATCCCCGGAGGCGAGAATGTTCATTTGGGTCACGACGCTGAGTTGGAGGACGCTAAGTGGTTTACGTCGGAGGAAGTGAGGGAAGCGCTGCGTGTTGGTACTAGTGGACTAGGTGAAGATGCCGGTCCGGAGTACAAGGAGGGTGGGCTGAGGTTGCCGCCCAAGACGGCTATTGCGCATCAGTTGATGACTGCTGTGGTGAATGGATTCGCTAGCGGAGCTCCTATGATATAGACGTAGATCGCTCGAAACGCTCATAGATGAAGCGTACATAAATTTTTACATTGGAAGTATTAACGTAACGGTTATGGCAGGACGATGTACTTGGTCAGATGCTGCGGTATTGAGCCCAGCAGCTTTTTCTCCTCAAGCCACTTCTTCGAGAAGAGTCGGTCGGCGTATCGGTAGGCACCGTCACATAGAAGCGTGACGACAGTATGTCCCTTTCCAAGCTTCTCGGCCACCTCTTTCGCCGCAACGACGTTCAGACAGGAGCTCGCGCCTAGATACAGGCCCTCCTCGTCCAGACATCGATACACCATCTCGATAGTCTTCTCGTCGCTGATATGTAACGAGCCGTCGATAAGGTCGAGGTCGGGCTTCAAGTTGTCCGTGATCCGTCCTTGACCAATGCCCTCTGTTATCGAGCCTCCGGCCCTCTCCGCAAGCTTGCCGCCACTTTGTATGTACGAGTGTAACACCGAGCCTGGCGGGTCCGCAAGGAAAGTCTTGACCCTCCCGTCACTCTTCTCCTTGAGATACCTTGTCACTCCCGCCAGCGACCCTCCCGTTCCTGTCGCGCAGGTAAACGCATCCACCTTGCCCTCGGTTTGATACCAGATCTCAGGGCCTGTAGTTTCAATATGCGCCTGGCGGTTCGCCACGTTGTCGAATTGATCCGTCCAAACTGCGTTCTCCATCCTCTCAGCATGCCGCTTCGCCTGATGGTTGTAATTCTCGGGGTTGTCGAACGCCACAGCAGGCACGGGATATACTTCGGCGCCCAGCAGCCGCAGCAGATCAATCTTGCCCTGCGACTGCGTATTCGGCATGTAGATGACGAGCTTGTAGCCCTTGGAGCGGCACACGTGGGCGAGTCCGATGCCTGTATTTCCTGCGGTGCCTTCGATGACGGTGCCGCCGGGCTTCAGTTGGCCCAGCTTCTCAGCGTTTTCGACGACGTAGAGGGCTGCGCGGTCTTTAACGCTGCCGCCAGGGTTTTGGAATTCGGCTTTGCCGAGGACATTGCAGCCGGTTTCTTCGGAGAGGCGCTTGAGACGAATCAGGGGTGTCTTGCCGATTGCTGGGAACTGTGAGTATGCCGTGGGTAGATACTAGGAGAAGTGATAGTACCGTCAACAAGACCCCGCGGCGCAACGCCTTGCGCTTTCGAGACGTTAATGGCATGCTGGTAGAATGCTTCGGACTGGGACACAGATTCTGCTCTCCGCCAGACCGAAGCCGCGAAGCTCCGTGAAGCGGTTCTCAACATAGTCGCGACGTTGAAATTTGGTCGACGAAGAACGCGCGAGGAGCTTTTTGGAGCAGCCGACAGTGGTCGGCGGAGCTGGAGCTGCGTAATAGTGACCTCGGCGAATCAGAGACCAATTCGCCCGATGTCGCAATCGCTGCCCGCGGGAGAGCGCACACTGCACGTGCTTTCGCTCCGCAACGCGCTTTCCGAATGGGGAAGCAACAACAAACAGCAACCCTCGGCATCAACAGCAGCCGCCACGAGCCCACCACGACATTCCTTTCGCCACAGACGACTCAAGATGCCCGGTCGCCCATCGACGCGCACGGCGCGATCCTCGAATGCTGCCCCCGCTCGCAAATCATCCACGACAACGCTCAGATCCGCCCGCACTTCCGCCTACGCTGTCGAGGTTCCCGATGAGGGGCCTGAGACGGCGCTGCGCACCCAGATTAGCCACATCTTCAGCGATGCACAGAACACCACCGCGACGCAGAGGAAGCTACAGATCAACTTGAGGAAACTGCAAGAAAAGTGTTGTTTTGAGCCGCAGGAGGTGAAGAAGAACAGGGCACAGCAGGACGAGCAATTCGATGAGGACGACTTCAATACCGAGGTCACTCGATGCGTGGTAAGGATCTTGAACGTGAAGAAGGGCGAGCCAGTTGGAGACCGCATCATACGGTTTCTCGGTTTATTTTTGAAGCATGCTTCAGACAAAGGTAGAGTACTCATGTCGATGTATTCATTCGTGAGACTGTACTGACAGACTGCAGACCAAGCCATCTTCCAGGCAGAGAACGAAGTCGAAGGAGCTGCGGCCCCCGAAACGCCCAGCAGCCGTCTCACCTCACACATCCTCACCACCTTTCTCGGATTCCTCACAGCAAAGGACAAGGTTGTCCGCTTTCGTGCGACGCAAACCGTGGCCCATATTGTTAACAACCTCGAAACTATTGACGACGAGATCTTCAATCTAATCAGGCTCGGCTTCCTCAAGCGCCTTCGGGATAAGGAAGCGTCTGTTCGCGTACAAGCAGTGTTAGGCCTTGGTCGCCTTGCTGGGAACGATGACGAGGAGAATGATGAAGAAGACAGCGACGAAGACGTGGCAGGCGGCATACTGGAGAAGCTCATGGACATTATGATCAACGACTCTAGCGCCGAGGTCCGACGGGCGGTACTTCAGAACCTCCCATTTTGGCCGTCTACCCTACGTTACATCCTGGAACGCGCCCGAGATATGGACGCGAGCATGAGGCGCATAGTCTATGGAAGGATACTTCCCACTCTAGGAGACTTTCGGCACATGTCTCTCGTTGAGCGAGAGAAGCTCATCCGGTGGGGTCTACGAGATCGAGACGACTTGGTCCGGAAAGCTGCTGCCCGGCTTTTCTGCGAGCGCTGGCTGGAAGACTGTGCCTCTTCTCACGACACCCGTCCTGAGGAAGAGAAGAAGCCCGGAGAACCTGCTCCACTCAACCTTGAAGCCCTCACTGAACTTCTGGAGCGTATCGATGTTACGCGTTCGGGAGCCGAAGAGGGTATTGCACACGAGGCGATGCGAGACTTCTGGGAGCTGCGCCCGGACTATCGCGAATTTGTCACGTTCGACCACGAGTTCTGGAAGGAGCTGGACTCACAGCAAGCATTCGTGGCGCGCACTCTCAACGACTACTGCAATAAGGTTGAAGACGACAGACTTCGCGAGATGCTCGAAGACAAGATGCCGGAGGTTACCATGTTTGCATTTGTCGTTGAGAAGCATCTCAACTCGCTCATGGAACTTGTTGACAAGGTCGCTGTGATGGAAGACGATGATCCAGAGACGGAAGAAGCCCAGGAAGATGTGGAAGAACAGGACTTTATAGTCCAGCAACTACTCCACATTGCACTTACTCTCGACTACAGTGACGAAGTCGGACGACGACAGATGTACAACATCATGCGAAGCGCACTTGCTCGAGCTCAGCTCCCCGAAGAATGTACCAAGCTCGCTGTAGAAGTGCTACGAATGTGCTGTGGCACCCGTGGAGAGTCCGACTTTTGCGCTGTCATTCTCGAAGCGATTGCCGAAGTGCGCGACACTCTCATGGATGACGATGCCACAGAGCGTGGCGATGACGCTGAAGAAAGCTTTCACTCTGCACAATCGGATGTCAGCGAGAGCGAGCGGTCAACCCCGGCAGTAGCCGCCCCGAAGAAGAAGACGGCCCGGCAACTCGAGCCCGAGGAAGAAGAAGAAAAGCGCATTCGGGAGGTCATGGTCTACTCCAAATGTCTCCACATTGCACAATGCACGCTCCAAAACGTGCACTGCGACCTCGAGTCGGACAACTCGCTGACCACCATCTTGAACACGCTCATCATTCCCGCAGTTCGAGGACAGGAGGCCATGATTCGCGAGCGCGGAGTCATATGTTTGGGACTGGGTGCGCTCCTTAGCAAGGTATGCTCAACTTATGCTGGTTCTAGTGACGGCGCTAATTGTCACTTTCAGGACCTCGCCATTAAAAACCTAGACCTCTTCTTCCACTGCTTTACCAAAGGTCACGAAGCACTCAAAGAGATTGTAGTCCAGGTCCTT
>Ga0247803_1000482_pt1 | contig 21763 bp, 18 predicted proteins | sample UWRJL014104B1_FD_180928 | JGI IMG/M metagenome (GOLD analysis project Ga0247803, IMG submission 180928) | Plant litter microbial communities from Arlington Agricultural Research Station in Wisconsin, United States - UWRJ-L014-104B-1 | ecosystem: Environmental > Terrestrial > Plant litter >...
ATGAAATCCATAATAAGGACTCTGAAAGGATAAGGCAGTGATGCCGATAGGATCGGGAGGATCCTTGACCCTCGCAGGACGCACAGGGAGCTCGCACGATGCAGCTCCCTTTTTTGTATCTTCTAAACTCTCGAATGCATTTTCTAAGTTGCTGGATTTAAACACCTTAACTGCATAAGATGCATCTTTTTACGAGATGTAGCGCCCCGCCATGATGTCCTCTACCGGTATTCTCACCATTGACCTGACCGCGATACAGTCTAATTGGCTGTATGTTTCTGCTCGCCTTCACAAAGGTGCTGATTGTGCAGCGGCAGTAAAGGCGAATGCTTACGGGGTTGGCGCCGTGGAGGTTGCCAAAGCGCTTTATGCGGTTGGTTGCCGATATTTTTATGTGGTGACTTTACATGAAGCGGTAGAGCTTCGTAATGCTTTACCCAGTGATGCTGTTTTGTATGTATTGGGTGGTGTTCCCGATGGTATGAATGATGTGTTCGTTAATCTGAGCTTAATTCCCGTACTGTATTCTCGTTCTGCTGTTGATCAATGGTTATCTTTTTGCGCATTGCAAAAACAGGCTTTTCCTTGTGCTTTAAAGCTAAATACGGGGATGACGCGCTTGGGCTTGGATGCTTCCGAGCTTGATCAGCTTTTAAATAAATCTACCAACATTACTTATTTGAATCCTGTTTTAGTGATGAGCCACCTCGCTTGTGCAGATGAGCCAACACATCCGCTTAATAATGAACAGCTAGAGCGCTTTAATACTGCAGTTAAAAAAATTAAAAACCTTTATCCTAATATTAAAACCAGCCTCGCGAATTCTTCAGGCGTATTTTTAGACGATGATTACCATTTTGATATGGTGCGTATAGGTGCTGCTTTATACGGCATAAATCCGCAAGCGGGCGAACCTAACCCGCTGGCTCCGGTTATTCATTTAAAGTTGCCGGTGCTTCAGATTCGTACCACTGAACAGGCTGAGTTTGTCGGTTATGGGGCGACTGAATCGGTGGCATCTGGTGCTCGTCTTGCAGTAGTTGCGGGTGGTTATGCGGATGGTGTGCATCGCAGCCTGGGTTTGGCGCCGAAGGGTCAAATTGATGGAGTGCTTGTTAATGCTATTGGGCGCATATCCATGGATTCCTTTATTTGGGACATCACAGATATCGAAGGTGAGCCTGCCTACATTGATGTAATCAATGATGAGTTGAGTTTGGATTACTTAATGAGCGTCAATAAAACCCTTGGCTATGAAGTATTAACCAGTCTTGGTCGTCGCTTTCAGCGCCGCTATGTTCTTACAGGTGCGAACCATGAGTAGCGATAATGTTGAACTGCCCCCGCTTGAGCTATTGCAGTTATTGGGTGATGGCAAAACCCACTCCGGCCAAGAGTTGGCTGGCCTCCTCAATGTAAGCCGTACGGCGATATGGAAGCAATTGGCCAAGCTTGAAGACCTTGGACTAGAGCTCTTGTCGCAGTCAGGCAAAGGCTATTGTTTGGTGGGGGGCTTGGAGCTATTGGATAAAAACCATATCAACTCATTTCTGACGACATCTGCTGCAAATATGATTACAGATTTGCAGCTCTTAAAACTGGTCGATTCGACGAATTCCTATTTAATGCGACAAGAGCCAGCAGCAGGTATTAGTGTGTGCTTCGCTGAATTTCAAACGGCTGGTCGCGGGCGTCGCGGCAGGCAATGGGCAAGCCCTTTTGCGAGCAATATTTACCTTTCTCTGCGTTTGTCGATTAATAGTGGTCTCGGTGCTGTTGAAGGGCTTAGTCTTGCGGTAGGTGTCGCGGTTGCGCGCGCTTTGCATGAGTTGGGCGTTTCTGGTGTACAGCTAAAGTGGCCCAACGATGTGTTATGGTCTGGTAGAAAACTGGGCGGCATTCTCATCGAAGTGGTGGGAGACCCTTCTGGTGTTTGTCATTTGGTCGTTGGATTGGGTTTGAATCTTAAAACTGAAAAATCTATGGCAGACGCTATAGCTCAGCCCTGGGTAGCCTTGGATGAGATCCTTCCTGTTCCCCCCGCTAGAAACCAGGTTGCGGCTTGCCTGCTAAGTCATATAGTTCCGTTATTGTACGATTATGAAACGCAGGGGTTTGGCGGCTATAAGCAGGAATGGGAGTCGTTAAATGCCCACGCTCATCAGAGCGTAGATTTATATATGGGTGTACTACAAACGAGTGGCGTAATGCGCGGCGTAAATGCTTCGGGAGCGCTTTTGCTTGAGACCGATAAAGGCGTAGAGGTTTTTCACGGCGGCGAAGTGTCAATGAGGGCGATAAGGTGATTTTAGAGTTGGATTGCGGTAATACGCGTGTTAAATGGCGGGTGCGCAATAATAAAACCATCATTATGCGCGGCATATTTCCAACTCATGAAGGGTTTAGTGCGGCGACCAGTCAAGAGTTAGCAGCCGCTAATATAAAGCGAGTCTTGGTCGGCTCTGTGTTGGGGAATGAGTATGCCCGCAAGCTGGCTTCCTGGTCGATTACGCAGCTTCATGTAAACCCGGATTTTGCAGTAAGTGAGCCGCAGACATACGGTGTTACCAATGGCTATCAGCAGCCAGATAAGTTGGGCGTTGATCGTTGGTTGGCCATTTTAGCGGCTAAGGCGCAAACGGAGTCTGCCTTCGTGATTGTAGATTGCGGCAGTGCTATAACAGTTGATCTTGTCACATCACAAGGCGAGCATCTGGGCGGGTACATTGCGCTGGGCTTACGGTTGATGCGCGAGGCGCTGGAGTCAAAAACAGCATCCATAAAACTGGGGCAAATTGGCTACGCTGAAAACATTTTCCCTGGGCGCAATACGGTTGCGGCCATCAAGGCTGCTGAGCTTGCCATGCTTGCAGGCTTGGTCGATCAGGCGAAAGTGGTATTAAAAAATTACGATAAAAGTGATGCAAATCTCCTTGTCACAGGTGGCGATGGAGAATGGTTGGTGGCTATGTTGAAAGATGGCGTATATTACGAAGATCTGGTGTTAGATGGATTGCATATAGCGCTAATAAGCGCAGACACTCAAAAAGGTACAGATAAATGAGATTGATCTTCATCGTGCTATTAATTGGCAATGTGGGATTTTTTTTGTCGCAAATATTGGCGGAAAAAACTGTAACCGAGAATAAGGCTGCCGTATCTGAACACCGAAACTTCGGTAACTTGCAAACAGTTGCAGAACGAGATGCTAGTGGTAAGCGTCCTGCGGCAATCGCTAAGAAAGAGGTTGTCGCACCTGAAACGCCGTCTGCACCCACGGGTGCGGAGCGATGCGAGTTGATTGGGCCCTTTGCTGAGTTGTTGTATGCGGAGTATCTGGTAGAGCGGCTCACTGCGCTTGAGGTTGCTTCATCTGTAAAGCAAGTTGAAATAGTGGATGGTAAAAATTATTGGGTGTATCTCAAGCCAGAAATGTCTGAGAAAGAAGCCCTGCGCCGTTTAAGTGAAATCCAACAAGCTAAAGCAATTGATAGCTACATTATTCCCAGTGGTGAGTTAGCGAACGGGATTTCCTTTGGACAATTCGTGAATGAGGCTGAGGCAAAAGTCAAAGCGGAGCAAATTCGTGCACAAGGTTATGCCGCAGAAATAAAAGAGGTGCCCAGGACTCATAATGAAACGTGGGTAGAAGTTCGTGAGAAGGTTGGGCAAAAAATAAACGAAGAGAAGTGGTTAAGCCTTTTGAAAGAAGAAAAAGCTATAGAAAGACGACAAAATTATTGCTTAGGTGTTGCACACTGATAAAACTTTCACTAGTATGCGCGCTCCACGTTAGACGGTGGTTGTGAAAAGGCTGGCGTAGCTCAGTAGGTAGAGCAGCTGACTTGTAATCAGCCGGTCGGGGGTTCAATTCCTCTCGCCAGCTCCATTTTTCAACTTGTCTAGGGTGATGCAATGTAAGTGATTGCATTCGCAGGGGTTCCCGAGCGGCCAAAGGGATCAGACTGTAAATCTGACGCGCGAGCTTCGATGGTTCGAATCCATCCCCCTGCACCATATTTAGATTTGAAGGTTGTGCTTTCAAATCGCTGTAGTTGTACGAGCAAGGCATCGCTGAGCTAAGTCATGTTTAGCGGGTATGGTTCAATGGTAGAACCTCAGCCTTCCAAGCTGATGGCGCGGGTTCGATTCCCGCTACCCGCTCCACGCTTTAGTTTGTACAAAATATGCTGATGTTAATGCTTTTGTAGCTCAGTTGGTAGAGCACACCCTTGGTAAGGGTGAGGTCGGCAGTTCGAATCTGCTCAAAAGCTCCATATCTGCTGCGGGGGAGAACCTTTGCGGCTTTTTTTGTCTGTTTTAAATTAATCTCTTGAGGAGTGACTCGCAATGGCGAAGGAAAAGTTTGAACGTAACAAGCCCCACGTCAATGTGGGCACCATCGGTCACGTAGACCACGGTAAAACTACCTTGACTGCAGCGTTAACGCGCGTATGTGCAGAAACTTGGGGCGGTAAAGCCGTTGCGTTTGATGGTATCGACAATGCTCCAGAAGAGCGTGAGCGCGGTATTACCATCAACACATCACACGTTGAATACGATTCACCTGCACGTCACTACGCACACGTAGACTGCCCAGGCCACGCCGACTATGTTAAAAACATGATCACCGGTGCTGCGCAAATGGACGGCGCGATTTTGGTATGTGGCGCAACTGACGGCCCAATGCCACAAACTCGCGAACACATCTTGTTGTCTCGCCAAGTAGGCGTTCCATACATTGTTGTATTCCTGAACAAGGCTGACTTGCTCGCTGCAGACTGCGGCGGCGTAGGCACCGAAGAATACAACGAAATGTTGGAATTGGTTGAGATGGAATTGCGTGAGCTGTTGGCTACCTATGAATTCCCAGCTGACGACACCCCAATCATCCCGGGTTCTGCGTTGATGGCATTGAACGGCGAAGACGAAAACGGTCTTGGTACTTCTGCTGTTAAGAAGTTGGTTGAAACGCTTGACTCATACATTCCTGAGCCAGTACGTGCAATCGACCAGCCATTCCTGATGCCAGTAGAAGACGTGTTCTCTATCTCTGGTCGCGGTACTGTGGTAACTGGCCGTGTAGAGCGTGGTGTTGTTAAGGTTGGTGAAGAGATTCAAATCATCGGTATCGTAGATACACAAAAATCTACCTGTACTGGTGTAGAGATGTTCCGTAAATTGCTCGACGAAGGTCGTGCGGGCGAGAACGTAGGTGTTCTGTTGCGTGGTACCAAGCGTGATGACGTTCAACGTGGTCAAGTATTGTGTAAGCCAAACTCAGTAACGCCACACACCAAGTTCGTAGCAGAAGTGTACGTATTGTCTAAAGATGAAGGTGGTCGTCACACGCCATTCTTCAAAGGCTACCGTCCACAATTCTACTTCCGTACTACTGACGTAACTGGCGCATGTGAATTGCCAGAAGGCGTAGAAATGGTAATGCCAGGTGACAACATTCAAATGAACGTTACCTTGATTCACCCCATCGCGATGGAAGAAGGCTTGCGCTTCGCTATCCGTGAAGGTGGTCGTACTGTTGGTGCTGGTGTTGTTGCCAAAATCATTCAGTAATTAGTTGTCAGGGGTGGTATAGTGCTGCCCCTTCAAATACAGGCCAGTAGTTCAATTGGTAGAGCACCGGTCTCCAAAACCGGGTGTTGGCGGTTCGACCCCGTCCTGGCCTGCCAAATTTTGCAAGTGTGCGTAATGAGTTCCGGCGTCTTATGAATATTAAGTCTGAAGAAAAAGAATACCGCCTAGATTTTGCCAAGTGGATAGTGGTTGCTGCTTTGGTTGCTCTTGGAGTTTATGGCAATTCTCATTTTTCTGCGCAGCCAGTCTTTTTGCGGGCATTGGGTTTAATTGCAATCGCAGCGGTTGCATTGTTTATTGCCTATAACACTGAAAAAGGCGCTAGTTTGTGGTCTTTGGTGCAAGGTTCGGTTGTTGAGCTGCGTAAAGTGGTATGGCCGACCCGTCAAGAAACAAATCAAACAACGCTCATTGTTATTGCTGTCGTTATCTTTATGTCGCTGGTGCTTTGGGCTTTGGATACAGTCTTAGGTTTCTTCGCTTCTAAAATTATAGGGTAGGTTCAGTATGGCTAAGCGTTGGTACGTAGTTCACGCCTACTCTGGATACGAGAAAAAAGTAGCGGCATCGTTAAAAGATCGCATTGCTATGCATGGCATGGAAGAAAGCTTTGGTGAAGTGCTGGTTCCCACTGAAGAAGTGGTTGAGATGCGCGGCGGCCAAAAGCGTAAAAGCGAAAGAAAGTTTTTCCCGGGTTATGTCTTGGTTCAAATGGAACTTAATGATGATACATGGCACTTGGTGAAAGATACCCCAAGAGTTATGGGTTTTATTGGTGGCAAGGCTGATCAGCCGGCACCCATCACGGAGAAAGAAGCTGAAGCGATTCTACGCCGTGTTGATGATTCAATTGAAAAACCAAAACCCAAAACCATCTTCGAGCCAGGTGAAATGGTTCGCGTAAATGATGGTCCCTTCAATGACTTTAACGGCGTTGTTGAGGAAGTTAATTATGATAAAAATCGTCTGCGCGTAGCGGTACTTATTTTCGGTCGATCGACACCGGTCGAGCTGGAATTTGGTCAAGTAGAAAAGACCTAGATAGAAATTTTTAACACCCCTCTTTGCTTTTTTGCGAAGAGGGGTTTTCGCATCTTTAAGGTTTGTAGCTGTGATTTTTTGATTTCAGCGGCTTTAAAGAGGGGAGCCAGAGAAGAGATGCTTAGCCGGTATCTTGGAGGCGCTAACACCCAAAGGGGAGTACTACAATGGCAAAGAAGGTAACCGCCTACGTTAAGCTGCAAGTTGCAGCGGGCAAAGCAAACCCATCTCCACCAGTTGGTCCAGCATTGGGTCAACACGGTGTGAACATCATGGAATTCTGTAAAGCATTCAACGCCCAAACCCAAAGTATGGAAGTTGGCTCACCAGTTCCAGTAATCATCAGTGTATATAGCGATCGTAGCTTTACATTTGTGATGAAAACTCCACCTGCTTCCTTCTTGTTAAAGAAAGCGGCTGGCATCAAGAGCGGTAGTGGCCGTCCAAATACCCAAAAAGTAGGCACAGTAACGCGTGCTCAATTGGAAGAAATTGCGAACGCTAAACAAGCTGACTTGACTGCAGCAAGTTTGGATGCAGCTGTACGTACCATTGCGGGCTCAGCTCGTTCAATGGGTCTTGAAGTGGAGGGCGTGTAACATGGCCAAATTATCCAAGCGTCAACGCGCTATCAATGAAAAAGTAGACGGCAGCAAGCAATACAGCATCGAAGACGCTGTTGCTTTGTTGAAAGAGCTTTCAACCGTTAAGTTCGCTGAAACTTTCGATGTATCGATTAACTTGGGTATCGACCCACGTAAATCAGACCAATCAGTTCGCGGTGCTACTACTTTGCCACACGGCAATGGTAAAGACGTTCGCGTTGCTGTGTTCACCCAGGGTGCCAACGCTGAAGCGGCTAAAGCTGCTGGTGCTGAGTACGTAGGTATGGACGAATTGGCTGCTGAAATCAAAGCCGGCAAAATGGATTTTGACGTTGTTATCGCAAGCCCGGACGCAATGCGCGTTGTGGGTCAATTGGGTCAAGTGCTTGGTCCACGCGGCCTTATGCCTAACCCAAAAACTGGCACAGTAACTCCTGACGTTGTTACTGCTGTTAAGAATGCTAAAGCCGGTCAAGTGCGTTACCGCGCTGAGAAAGGCGGCATCATTCACGGTGGTATTGGCAAGATTTCTTTTGACACTGTTGCCATCAAAGAAAACTTGGAAGCACTGATTAGCGATTTGAAAAAATCCAAGCCATCTACCTCTAAAGGTGTGTACTTACAGCGTATCGCGTTGAGCACCACCATGGGTCCAGGCTTGGTTATTGATCAATCATCCCTAGTTGTTTAATAACAGGCGGTTTAATTCGCTGGGATGAAAACGTACTTTGGGGTTCGCCTGCTTAATGCAGGCGGGCCGTCAAAGACCGTAGGCGTTGCTGGTTGTTCTCAGCTAAGTGACTTAATCCAAAAGCCTACGCAGATGGTGAGACCCAAATCAGTAACTGCTAACGCGATTACTGACTGACATCACCGAATTATGCTCTCTCCTTAATAGGATTGAGCTTTAGAAACGATAGAGTTATCTATCACAACAGGAGAAATCCCGTGGCACTAGGACTTGATGGTAAAAAAGCGATTGTCGCTGAAGTCCATGAAGCTGCTAAGAGTGCGTTGTCTGCCGTATCAGCCGATTCTCGTGGCGTTACTGTAGGTAAAATGACCGCTCTGCGTAAACTAGCTCGTGAAAACGGCGTTTGGATTCAAGTCGTCCGTAACACATTGGCTCGTCGCGCTGTACAAGGCACAGCTTACGAATGTCTCGCTGACAGTTTCGTAGGTCCAACTTTGATTGCTTTCTCAACCGAACATCCAGGAGCAGGTGCACGCATCCTTCAGGAATTCGCTCGTGAAAACGACAAGTTTGAATTGAAAGCTGCCGCTTTTGAAGGTGAGAAAATTAACATCGCTGTATTGGCTGCATTGCCAACCTACGACGAAGCTATTGCTCGCTTACTACGTACAATGAAAGAAGCAGCTGCTGGCAAATTGGTTCGCACTATTGCGGCTATCGCTGAGCAAAAAGAACAACAAGCTGCTTAATCATTTCGATTACAGCTTTATCCAGATTAATTGAGCCCAAGGCTCCTATATAGGAATTGAGACATGTCTCTGACTAAAGAAGATATCATCAATGCCATCGCAGAACTTTCTGTTAAAGAAGTTGTTGAGTTGGTATCTGCAATGGAAGAAAAGTTCGGCGTGAGCGCTGCTGCTGTAGCTGCTGGTCCAGCTGCTGGTCCAGCTGCTGCTGCTGAAGAACAAACAGAATTCGACGTAATTCTGTCTTCAATTGGCGACAAGAAAGTTAACGTAATTAAAGCAGTTCGTGAAATCACTGGCTTGGGCTTGAAAGAAGCTAAAGACTTGGTTGAAGCGGCACCAAAAGCAGTTAAAGAAGGCGCTTCTAAAGCTGACGCTGACGCTGCTAAAGCAAAATTGGAAGAAGCTGGCGCTATCGTAGAATTGAAATAATTCTGCGTATGCTTCAGGGTCCTTTCACTGCATTGGACACGAGGCTGGTGGGCATTTGCCTGCCAGCCTTTTTCCGTTTTCGGAATTCGTGTACAGCAATGTGAAGGTGCAATGGAAGGCAAGCGGTGAATGAACCGCATGTGCTACTGGCACAAACGTTAAATAAGCATTGACGTTTATTGAGTTTAAGAAGAGGCGATATTCTTTATTAAAGAATCGTTTCAATGGCTGATCAAGCCCGATCCGCGAACAAGCTGGGGAATACAGATGGCTTACTCATATACTGAGAAAAAACGTATCCGCAAGGATTTTGGCAAATTGCCGCACGTAATGGATGTGCCTTACCTGCTGGCAATTCAGCTGGACTCCTACAGAAAATTTACCCAAGCAGACAGTGCTCCTAGCAAACGTGAAGATATGGGTTTGCATGCAGCGTTCCGCTCTGTATTTCCTATCGTTAGCTATTCGGGCAATGCTGCCCTTGAATATGTCAGCTACAACCTTGGCAAAGCGGCATTCGACGTAAACGAATGTATTTTGCGCGGCGTGACCTACGCAGTGCCTTTGCGCGTGAAAGTTCGCTTGATCATTTATGATCGCGAATCGTCTAACAAGGCGATCAAAGACATTAAAGAACAAGAAGTGTACATGGGCGAAATTCCGCTTATGACCGATAACGGTACCTTTGTCATCAATGGTACCGAGCGTGTGATCGTATCCCAGTTACACCGTTCTCCGGGTGTATTCTTTGATCACGACAAGGGCAAGACTCACTCATCAGGCAAGCTCCTGTACTCTGCCCGTATTATTCCTTACCGTGGTTCATGGTTGGATTTCGAATTCGATCCTAAAGACTTGCTGTACGTTCGTATCGACCGTCGCCGTAAGTTGCCAGCCACTATTTTGTTGCGCGCATTGGGTTACAGCTCGCAAGAAATGTTGGCGATGTTCTTTGAAACCAGCAGCTTCTCGGTGGATTCAAAAGGTCAATTTATTCACGATGTTGTGCCATCGCGTTTGCGCGGTGATGTTGCTACTTTTGATATCAAAGATGGCAAGGGCAATGTCCTGATTGAAGAAGGTCGTCGTATTACAGCGCGCCATATCCGCTTGTTAGAGAAAGCGGAAGTTAGCCAATTGGAAGTTCCATCTGAGTATTTGCTGGGTCGTTCATTGGCGAAAGATATTATCGATACTCGTACTGGCGAAATGTTGTTTGAGTGTAATACCGAGATTACTGTTGATGTCTTGGCGAAACTCGCAACTGCTGGCGCAGAAAAAATCGAAACACTTTACACCAACGAATTGGACTGCGGTCCATTTATGTCGGAAACCTTGCGCGTTGACCCAACTCGCACGGCGCTGGAATCTTTGGTAGAAATTTATCGCATGATGCGCCCAGGCGAGCCGCCAACCAAAGAATCTGCAGAAGCTTTGTTCCAAAACCTGTTCTTCTCGCAAGAGCGTTACGACTTGTCGGCTGTAGGTCGCATGAAGTTCAACCGTCGTTTGGGCCGCGAAGCCGAAACCGGTGAAGGCACTTTGTCGAACACCGATATCGTTGATGTGATGAAAACCTTGATTGCAATCCGCAACGGCCAAGGCATTGTGGATGACATCGACCACTTGGGTAACCGTCGTGTGCGTTCTGTTGGCGAGATGGCAGAAAACCAATTCCGTGTTGGTTTGGTGCGTGTTGAGCGTGCAGTGAAAGAACGCTTGTCTATGGCAGAAAGCGAAGGTTTGATGCCACAAGATTTGATCAACGCCAAGCCAGTGGCCGCAGCGGTGAAAGAATTCTTCGGTTCTTCACAGCTTTCCCAGTTCATGGACCAAAACAATCCATTGTCAGAAATTACGCACAAGCGTCGTGTTTCTGCCCTCGGCCCAGGCGGTTTGACGCGTGAGCGTGCAGGCTTCGAAGTGCGTGACGTACACCCAACTCACTATGGTCGTGTATGCCCAATCGAAACTCCTGAAGGTCCGAACATTGGTTTGATCAACTCTTTGGCAACCTATGCCCGCACTAATCACTATGGCTTCCTTGAGAGCCCATATCGTCGTGTGGTTAATGGTAAAGCAACTGACGATATCGACTTCTTATCGGCTATTAATGAATCTGAATATGTTATCGCTCAGGCGTCAGCAACTTTGGATGCAAACAATAGTTTGACCGAAGAGTTGGTGTCAGTTCGTCATATGAACGAATTTGCCCTGAAGCCAGCGGCAGACGTTCAATATATGGACGTATCTGCTCGTCAGGTAGTATCGGTGGCAGCCTCTTTGATTCCATTCCTTGAGCACGACGATGCGAACCGCGCATTGATGGGTTCAAACATGCAACGTCAAGCTGTACCAACTTTGCGCTCACAAAAGCCGCTGGTTGGTACGGGTATGGAGCGCAACGTAGCGCACGACTCAGGCGTATGCGTTGTGGCCAAGCATGGCGGTGTGGTTGATAAAGTTGACGCTGGCCGTATCGTAATTAAAGTTCACGATGCTGAGGTTCAAGCCGGTGACGCAGGTGTAGATATCTACAACCTGACCAAATACACCCGTTCGAACCAAAACACCTGTATTAACCAACGCCCCATCGTAAACATTGGTGACATCGTATCGCGCGGCGACATTCTTGCTGACGGTCCGTCAGTGGATATGGGTGAATTGGCACTTGGCCAAAACATGCGCATCGCGTTTATGCCGTGGAACGGTTACAACTTCGAAGACTCCATTTTGGTATCTGAGCGCGTTGTGCAAGAAGATCGTTTTACCACGATTCATATTCAAGAATTGACCTGTATTGCTCGTGACACCAAGTTGGGCAGCGAAGAAATCACCGCTGATATCCCGAACGTGGGCGAAAGTGCACTCGGTAAATTGGATGAATCGGGTATCGTTTATATCGGTGCTGAAGTTGTCGGCGGCGACATTCTGGTTGGTAAGGTAACGCCAAAAGGTGAAACCCAACTGACTCCAGAAGAAAAACTGTTACGTGCTATCTTCGGTGAAAAAGCGTCAGATGTTAAAGATACGTCTTTGCGTGTTCCATCGAGCACCAAAGGTACTGTTATCGACGTACAAGTTTTCACTCGCGATGGTCTTGAAAAAGATCAGCGCAGCCTGGAAATTGAAAAGTCGCAACTCGACGAAGTTCGCAAGAACTTGAACGAAGAGTTCCGCATCATGGAATCCGCGACCCTTGAGCGTTTACGCGCTGCGTTGCTCGGTCAAGTGGTTGCCTCAGGCAAGGGCTTGAAGAAAGGCGATACCCTAACCAATGACTTGTTGGATACGGTTGAGAAAGACCAATGGTTCAAAATCCGCATGAATGAAGATGTGCTCAATGAGCAAATCGACCGTGCAGAAGAGCAGTTGGCTGAACGTCGCAAGATCCTTGATGAGCGCTTTGAAGACAAAAAACGCAAGTTATCTACCGGCGATGATTTGGCGCCCGGCGTGTTGAAAATCGTTAAGGTTTACCTCGCGATCAAGCGTCGTATTCAGCCAGGTGACAAAATGGCCGGTCGTCATGGTAACAAAGGTGTTATCTCGGTAATTATGCCGGTTGAAGATATGCCTTACGACCAAAACGGCGAAACTGTTGACATCGTATTGAACCCGCTCGGCGTACCTTCACGTATGAACGTGGGTCAGGTGTTGGAAATGCACTTGGGTATGGCCGCTAAAGGTTTGGGCGTAAAAATCAACAAGTTACTGGAAGAGCAGCGCGCAATTGCGGAAGTTCGTTCGTTCCTTGAAGAGATTTACAACGAGACTGGTGATGTTGCCGCGAAAGAAGATCTGAAATCATTCACTGATAAAGAAATTCTCGACTTGGCAAACAACTTGGTTGGCGGCGTGCCTATGGCTACCCCAGTATTTGACGGTGCCAAAGAGCACGAAATCAAAGCCTTGCTACGCTTGGCTGGTTTGTCAGATACCGGCCAAACCATGTTGTTCGATGGTCGTACCGGTGATCAATTCACCCGCCCAGTTACCGTTGGCTACATGTACATGTTGAAGTTGAACCACTTGGTTGACGACAAGATGCATGCCCGTTCTACCGGTTCTTACAGCTTGGTTACGCAACAGCCTTTGGGTGGTAAAGCCCAGTTCGGTGGTCAACGCTTCGGGGAGATGGAAGTGTGGGCACTGGAAGCTTACGGTGCTGCATATACCCTGCAAGAAATGCTTACTGTTAAGTCGGATGACGTTGCGGGTCGTACCAAAATGTACAAAAACATCGTGGACGGCGACCACCGTATGGAACCTGGCATGCCAGAATCCTTCAACGTATTGGTTAAAGAAATCCGCTCCTTGGGTATCAATATGGAGCTTGAGCAGGACGAGTAATTGTCTGGTTCAAAACCTGTGGGGGCGCCCCCTAAATGTTAGAAAGGCGCCCCTAGTTAACGCACCATAGTGATCAGTATTTAACGACGCTCATCGATACCCATCGGAGCACACTGGAGAATTTGCCTTGAAAGACTTATTGAATTTGTTGAAGTCCCAGGGACAAGTCGAAGAATTCGACGCAATCCGCATCAGCCTTGCATCACCTGAAATGATTCGTTCATGGTCATTTGGCGAAGTTAAAAAGCCAGAAACCATCAACTACCGTACCTTCAAGCCTGAACGTGAAGGCTTGTTCTGCGCCAAAATCTTTGGCCCGGTAAAAGATTACGAGTGTTTGTGCGGTAAGTACAAGCGCATGAAGCACCGCGGCATTATCTGCGAAAAATGTGGCGTAGAAGTTACGCTGGCGAAAGTTCGCCGTGAGCGTATGGGCCACATCGAATTGGCGAGCCCGGTTGCCCACATTTGGTTTTTGAAATCGCTTCCGAGCCGTATTGGTCTTTTGCTAGACATGACCTTGCGTGATATCGAACGCGTACTTTACTTTGAAAGCTATGTTGTGACCGAGCCTGGTATGACCACGCTTGAGCGCGGCCAATTGCTGACTGACGAGCAATACTTTGATGCCATGGAAGAATTCGGTGACGAGTTCGAAGCCAAAATGGGCGCTGAAGCTATTCAAGCGTTAATGCGCGGTATTGACTTGGAATCTGAAGTTCAGCGCTTGCGCGAAGAGATTCCAAACACCACCAGCGAAACCAAAATCAAGAAATACTCCAAGCGTTTAAAGCTCTTGGAAGCCTTCCATTTCTCTGGCAACAAGCCTGAGTGGATGGTCATGGAAGTATTGCCAGTTCTGCCGCCAGATTTGCGTCCACTGGTGCCGCTGGATGGCGGTCGTTTTGCGACCTCTGACTTGAACGATTTATACCGTCGCGTGATCAACCGTAACAACCGCTTGAAGCGTCTGTTGGACTTGAGCGCTCCAGACATCATCGTGCGCAACGAAAAGCGTATGCTGCAAGAGTCTGTGGATGCGTTGCTCGACAACGGTCGTCGCGGTCGTGCGATCACTGGTTCTAACAAACGCCCACTGAAATCTTTGGCTGACATGATCAAAGGTAAGCAAGGTCGTTTCCGTCAGAACTTGCTCGGTAAGCGTGTTGACTACTCAGGCCGTTCGGTCATCGTGGTGGGTCCAACTTTGCGCTTGCACCAGTGCGGTCTGCCAAAGAAAATGGCTTTGGAATTGTTCAAGCCGTTTATTTTCAGCAAGCTCGAGTTGCGCGGTTTGGCTACAACGATCAAAGCTGCCAAGAAAATGGTTGAGCGTGAAGAAGCTGTAGTTTGGGATATCCTGGACGAAGTAATCCGCGAACATCCGGTGTTATTGAACCGTGCACCTACACTTCACCGTTTGGGTATTCAAGCGTTTGAACCCGTGTTGATTGAAGGTAAGGCAATCCAATTGCACCCGCTCGTCTGTTCTGCATACAACGCCGACTTCGACGGTGACCAAATGGCAGTTCACGTTCCGCTGACAATTGAAGCTCAGTTGGAAGCCCGTGCATTGATGATGTCTACCAACAACATCCTATCTCCAGCATCAGGCGAACCCGTTATCGTTCCTTCTCAGGACGTGGTATTGGGCTTGTACTGGATGACCCGTGACCGTGTTAACGCTAAAGGCGAAAACATGGTATTTGCGGATATCGCTGAAGTTTCGCGTGCTTACTACTCCAAGCAAGTTGACCTGCAAGCGCGCATTAAAGTGCGTTTGAACGAGACTTTAATTGGCTTGGAAGGCGAGAGAACCACTGAAACCAAGATTGTTGATACTACTGTTGGCCGTACCTTGTTGTGGGACATCTGCCCTCCAGGTATGCCATTAGAAATGATCAACCGTCCAATGGTTAAGAAAGCCATTTCTGCTGCAATCAACTACTGCTACCGCGTAGTGGGTTTGAAAGCGACCGTTATTTTTGCCGACCGTTTGATGTATACCGGTTATGAGTTCTCCACTCGTTCAGGTTCATCGATTGGTGTTAACGACTTTACTATCCCTGATGCAAAAGCCCAGATTATTGCGCGCGCCGATGCTGAAGTGAAGGAAATCGAAACCCAATATGCGTCAGGTTTGGTAACACAAGGTGAGAAATACAACAAAGTTATCGATATTTGGTCGCGTGCCAATGATTTGGTAGCCAAGGCGATGATGGAAGGTATTTCTACCGAAGCGGTTATCAATCGCGATGGCGTGGAAGAGCGTCAACCGTCGTTTAACTCCGTATTTATGTATGCCGACTCAGGTGCGCGTGGTTCGCCCGCCCAGATCCGTCAGTTGGCGGGTATGCGTGGTTTGATGGCGCGTCCAGATGGCTCGATCATTGAGACTCCAATTAAAGCTAACTTCCGTGAAGGCTTGAACGTACTCCAGTACTTCATTTCAACGCACGGTGCGCGTAAAGGTTTGGCGGATACCGCTCTGAAAACCGCAAACTCGGGTTACTTGACTCGTCGTTTGGTAGACGTTGCGCAAGATTTGGTTGTTACCATGGTTGACTGTGGTACCGACGAAGGCTTGACCATGTCTCCGGTAATTGAAGGTGGTGATGTTATTGAATCATTGGGCGACCGTATCCTCGGTCGCGTAATGGCGCGTGATGTTATTCGCCCGGGCAGTGACGAGATTTTGGTTCCTGCGGGCACCATGATCGACGAAGCTTGGGTTGAGCGCGTTGAATCAATGGGTATCGACGAAGTTCTCGTGCGTTCGCCAATCACCTGTGATGCGCGCAACGGCATGTGTTCTATGTGTTACGGTCGTGATTTGGCTCGTGGTCATCGTGTTAACGAAGGTGAAGCTGTCGGCGTTATCGCCGCTCAGTCAATCGGTGAGCCGGGTACCCAGTTGACCATGCGTACCTTCCACATCGGTGGTGCGGCATCAAGAGCATCAGCGGCAGATAGCGTTCAGATTAAGCAAGAAGGTATCGTGCGTTTGGTTAACGTGAAAGTCGTTAGCAATCCAGCCGGTAACTTGGTTGCGGTATCGCGTTCAGGCCAATTGGCAGTAGCCGATGCAGTAACTGGTCGTGAGCGTGAGCGTTACAAGATTCCTTACGGCGCTTTGATCACTGTTAAAGACGGCGAAACTGTTAAAGGCGGTCAAATTATCGCTAAATGGGATCCGCATACTCACCCAATCGTATCGGAAGTGGCAGGTACTGTAGCCTTCTCTGGTATGGAAGATGGCCTATCGATTCGTCGCCAAACTGACGAATTGACGGGTTTGAGCTCGATTGAAGTTATCGATCCAGCTGAGCGTCCATCTGCAGGTAAAGATTTGCGCCCAGCAGTAACTTTGGTTGATGCAAAAGGTAAAGAGTTATTCCTTGCGAACACCAACGTACCTGCGCACTACATGTTGCCGTCAAAAGCAATTTTGAGCATCAACAACCACGACATCATTAACGTGGGCGATATTATTGCGCGTATCCCGCAAGAAAGTTCTAAAACACGTGACATCACCGGTGGTCTGCCGCGTGTTGCTGACTTGTTTGAAGCGCGTCGTCCAAAAGAGCCATCCATTCTGGCTGAAATCAGCGGTACCGTGAGCTTTGGTAAAGAAACTAAAGGTAAGCGTCGTCTGATTATTACTCCAGCTGATGGTCAAGTATTGGAAGATGGTTCAACTCATTACGAAGTACTGATCCCTAAACACCGTCAGCTGACTGTGTTCGAGGGTGAGATGGTTGCCAAGGGTGAAGTTGTATCGGACGGCCCAAGCAATCCGCACGATATCTTGCGTCTGCAAGGTGTAGAGGCATTGGCTCGTTATATTACCAACGAAATCCAGGACGTATACCGTCTGCAAGGCGTGAAGATTAACGATAAGCATATTGAAACTATCGTTCGTCAAATGCTGCGCAAAGTTGAAATCACCACTATGGGTGATTCAACCTTCGTTAAAGGCGAGCAGGTCGAATTTACTAACGTGCTTGAAGAAAACGAAAAATTGCGTGCAGAAGATCGTCAGCCAGCACAATACGAGCGTCAGTTGCTCGGTATTACCAAGGCATCTTTGGCAACCGAATCCTTTATTTCGGCAGCTTCGTTCCAGGAAACAACCCGCGTATTGACCGAAGCGGCTGTGACTGGCAAGAAAGATGGTTTGCGCGGCTTGAAAGAAAACGTGGTTGTAGGTCGCTTGATTCCAGCCGGTACCGGTTTGGCCTATCACGCAGATCGCAAACGTCGTCGTGAAGAAGCGCAAAACCAAGACTTCGGTGGTGGTGTGAGTGCAGAAGACGTTGAAGCAGCATTAACTGAAGCTTTACGCTCAAGCGCTGAATAAGCGCCAGCATAGGCTTCGGCGGCAGCCTGAAAAGGCTGTCAGTAACACAAGGCGAGTTGATTGCAATAGCGTAACAAATCGCGGCTTAAATAGGGTTGGCTTTTGCCAGCCCTATTTTTTCAGTGGTTTTAACGGTTTTATAATCAGCTTTCCTTGACGATGGTGGGTGACCTCTTTACAATGCGCCACCCACTTTTCCAAGTGGGAAGTAGTGCTTTTTGTTTTTAGCTTTTTTGTTTTAAACGTAAAGCCGCTTTCTTTAAATCCGGTCTTCCTTTTTAGAAGACATATTATTTGTGGAGTTTGTTTTCATGCCGACGATCAACCAGTTGGTTCGTAAGCCGAGAAAACTAATCGTAGATAAGAGCGATGTTCCTGCTCTGCAAGGTAACCCGCAAAAACGCGGTGTTTGCACTCGCGTATATACCACTACACCTAAAAAGCCTAACTCAGCATTGCGTAAAGTATGCCGTGTTCGTTTAACCAACGGCTTTGAAGTGTCTTCGTATATCGGCGGTGAAGGCCATAACTTGCAAGAGCATAGTGTTGTATTGATTCGTGGTGGTCGTGTTAAAGACTTGCCAGGTGTTCGTTACCACACTGTACGCGGTTCACTGGATACTTCTGGTGTTGCCAAGCGTAGACAAGGTCGTTCTAAGTACGGTGCTAAACGTCCTAAGTAATAGCGGATGGCATTCACATGCCAACGCTATTCGCAGTGACGAATAGGTTTTCGGTTTAACCGAGTAAGGCTAAGCGCATTCTCAAAGTCTTAAGGCTTTGATGTCGTCTTAGAAATTTCCTGAAGAAGAGGCTTTTGATATGCCAAGAAGAAGAGTTGTCGCCAAACGCGAGACGATACCGGATCCAAAATTCGGTAATGTTACTCTGGCAAAGTTTATGAACCACGTAATGATTAGTGGTAAAAAATCTGTAGCAGAACGTATTATTTACGGCGCTATGGATATTGTTAAAACAAAATTAAATCGTGACCCTCTCGAAGTGTTTGATGAGGCTCTCGAAAACATCGCTCCATTGGTTGAGGTTAAAGCTCGCCGTGTGGGTGGTGCTACTTACCAAGTACCTGTTGAAGTTCGCGCGTCTCGCCGTACTGCTTTGGCAATGCGTTGGTTGGTAGATTATTCGCGTAAGCGTGGTGAGAAATCAATGCCTCAGCGTTTGGCTGGTGAGTTGATTGACGCTGCGTCAGGCAAAGGTGCTGCAGTTAAAAAGCGTGAAGATGTGCACCGTATGGCTGAAGCGAACAAGGCGTTTTCGCACTTCCGTTTTTAATGGTTGCGCGTGTCTGATTGGCGGTTTTAATCGCCTAGTGAAGCTAAAGGCAGCAACGCTGCCTTTAGCTTTTTAAAGAATTCGAAATTCGGGAAATACAGTCATGGCTCGTAAGACTCCTATTTCACGTTACCGTAACATTGGTATCTGTGCGCACGTAGATGCTGGTAAAACCACTACTACTGAACGCGTATTGTTTTATACCGGCTTGACTCACAAGATCGGTGAGGTGCATAACGGCGCCGCAACAACTGACTGGATGGTTCAAGAGCAAGAGCGTGGTATCACCATTACCTCTGCAGCCGTCACCACATTTTGGAAAGGTATGAGTGCTCAGTTTGACGAGCATCGTATTAATGTAATTGATACACCTGGTCACGTAGATTTCACCATCGAAGTTGAGCGCTCATTGCGCGTCCTTGATGGTGCTGTCGTGGTCTTGTGTGGTTCCTCTGGTGTTCAGCCCCAGACAGAAACCGTATGGCGTCAAGCCAATAAATATGAAGTACCGCGCTTAGTCTTTGTTAATAAAATGGATCGTACCGGCGCCGATTATTTGCGCGTTGTTGAGCAGCTGAAAACCCGTTTGGGCGCTAAAGCCGTTCCGCTGCAAATGACCATTGGTTCAGAAGAGGCTTTTAAAGGCGTTGTCGATTTAGTAAAAATGCGCGCCATTATCTGGAATGAAGCTGATCAGGGTATGACGTTTAATTACGAGCCAATCCCTGCGGATATGCTCGCTCAATGCGAAAAAATGCGCGAGTTTTTGATTGAGTCTGCCGCTGAATCCAGCGAAGAATTGATGGATAAATATCTCGGCGGCGAAGAGTTGACCGAAGAAGAAATTAAAGCAGGTATTCGTGCGCGTACTCTGGCGAACGAAATTATTCCTGTGATTGGCGGCTCGGCCTTTAAAAACAAGGGCGTGCAAGCAATGCTTGATGCCGTTGTTGATTATTTGCCTGCCCCAACTGAAGTTAAGGCAATTGAAGGTGTGTTGGAAGACGGCGAAACTGTTGCAACTCGCAAAGCGAGCGACGACGAACCTTTTGCCGCGCTTGCGTTCAAAATTGCTACCGACCCATTCGTGGGTACCTTGACGTTCTTCCGTGTGTATTCCGGTACTTTGCAGTCAGGCGATACCGTTCTGAACTCGGTGAAAGGTAAGAAAGAGCGTGTTGGTCGTATGGTGCAAATGCACGCCAATGAGCGCGAAGAAATTAAAGAGGTGCTGGCGGGCGATATTGCTGCAGGCATTGGTTTTAAAGATTGCACCACTGGTGACACGCTGTGCGCCTTGAATCACGTGATTGTGCTCGAGCGTATGGACTTCCCGGAGCCCGTCATTCATGTGGCGGTAGAGCCAAAAACCAAAGCTGACCAAGAGAAAATGGGTGTGGCTTTAGGTAAGTTGGCGCAAGAGGATCCATCGTTCCGTGTTAGAACGGATGAAGAAACCGGCCAAACCATCATTGGTGGTATGGGTGAGTTGCATTTAGATATTATCGTTGACCGTATGCGTCGCGAATTTAGCGTAGAAGCTAACATCGGCAAGCCGCAGGTGGCTTACCGTGAAGCGATTCGCAACAAGTGTGAAATTGAAGGTAAATTTGTTCGTCAGTCTGGTGGTCGCGGCCAATACGGCCACTGCTGGATTCGTTTCGAGCCGGGTGTTGATGAAGGCGCTGAAGGCTTGGAATTTGTGAATGAATTGGTGGGTGGTGTGGTTCCAAAAGAATACATCCCGGCAATTCAAAAAGGTATTGCTGAGCAAATGCAAAATGGTGTTCTGGCTGGTTATCCATTGCTAGGCTTGAAAGCTACTGTATTTGACGGTTCTTACCATGATGTTGACTCGAATGAAATGGCGTTTAAGATCGCCGCTTCAATGGCAACCAAAAAGCTCGCCCAAAAGGGTGGTGCGGTGTTGCTTGAGCCCATCATGAAGGTTGAAGTCGTAACTCCGGAAACCAATATGGGTGACGTAGTGGGCGACTTGAATCGCCGTCGCGGTTTAATCCTCGGTATGGATGAAAGCCCGATGGGTAAAGTAATTGACGCTGAAGTTCCTTTGGCTGAAATGTTTGGTTATGCAACATCTCTGCGTTCAGCAACGCAAGGTCGCGCAACCTACACCATGGAGTTTCTAAAATATTCAGAAGCTCCGCGCAACGTTGCTGAAGACGTGATTGCAAAAAACAGAGCGGGCAGTTTCGACGCTGATTAATTTCATATTTCATCTTGTTGGAGGATAGAAAAGTGGCTAAAGAAAAGTTTGAACGTAACAAGCCCCACGTCAATGTGGGCACCATCGGTCACGTAGACCACGGTAAAACTACCCTGACTGCAGCGTTAACGCGCGTATGTGCAGAAACCTGGGGCGGTAAAGCCGTTGCGTTTGATGGTATCGACAATGCTCCAGAAGAGCGTGAGCGCGGTATTACCATCAACACATCGCACGTTGAATACGATTCACCTGCACGTCACTACGCACACGTAGACTGCCCAGGCCATGCCGACTATGTTAAAAACATGATCACCGGTGCTGCGCAAATGGACGGCGCGATTTTGGTATGTGGCGCAACTGACGGCCCAATGCCACAAACTCGCGAACACATCTTGTTGTCTCGCCAAGTAGGCG
>Ga0247803_1000483_pt1 | contig 21746 bp, 17 predicted proteins | sample UWRJL014104B1_FD_180928 | JGI IMG/M metagenome (GOLD analysis project Ga0247803, IMG submission 180928) | Plant litter microbial communities from Arlington Agricultural Research Station in Wisconsin, United States - UWRJ-L014-104B-1 | ecosystem: Environmental > Terrestrial > Plant litter >...
GGAAGAATTTAAGAAAGACCCTGATCATACCCTGGTCATTTACACGCCCGCAGTTCCGGTTCAGCATAAACAAATGTTTTTTTTCAGAGACAATAACTTTCTGATCTTGAAACGGTCTCAGGTATTGGGTATGCTGACAAAGAATTTGAGAACGGTGGGTGTTGCCGGTACGCACGGAAAGACGACAACTTCATCTATGGTTGCGCATATTTTATACCATGCCGAGGTGAATTGTACCGCATTTTTGGGAGGAATTACCCAAAATTATGGAACCAACCTGATCGTAAATAAGCCTACTGAAAATCTTGAAGAAGTAATATGTGTGGTTGAAGCGGATGAGTTTGACAGGTCGTTTCTGACGTTGTTTCCGGAAATCGGTATAGTGACTTCAACCGATGCCGATCATCTTGATATTTACGGTAAACATGAAGCGGTCCTCGATTCGTTTAAAGAATATGTAAGCCAGATTGACGATAACGGAGCTTTGTTTATGCGTGCCGGGCTGGATTTGGCTTCATCCACGAAAGCAAAGGTCTTTACGTATTCACTGTCGGAAGGGGATTATTACGCAGAAAATATCCGGATAGCCCATGCGCGATTTGTGTTCGATATCATATTTCCCGATGGTAAAATTGATAACGTTGCCATGGTAATTCCGGGGTATCATAATATTGAAAATTCTATCGCCGCCAGTGCCGCGGCATTGTATTTGGGTGTTTCTCCTGATCAAGTAAAAGAAGCATTGGAAAGTTACCGAGGTGTAAAACGCCGCTTTGAATATCAGGTCGAAAGCGACGATAAGGTTTACATCGACGACTATGCGCATCATCCGGCGGAGATAGAAGCGTTTCTTACTTCGGTAAAAGCTTTGTATCCCGGGAAACATATAACAGCAATTTTTCAACCACATCTTTTTTCAAGAACAAGGGATTTTGTGGATGGCTTTGCAGATAGCCTTTCACTGGCAGATCGCCTTCTTTTATTGGAAATATACCCAGCCCGGGAATTGCCGATTGAAGGCGTTAACGCTGGAATTCTATTGGATAAAGTAAGTATTACAGACAAAAAACTGGTTTCCAAGCAAGAAGTACTAGAACTTTTACTACATTTAAATACTGACATTGTAGTAACTATTGGTGCGGGCGATATCGACACTTTGGTGTCGCCAATTAGAGACTTATTGATGAGCCTTTAACTAATATTTGAACAAAGCATTTTTAATATTACTAAGATGTTACGTAAATTTGAATATTCTTGGCAATTTTTTAAACGCAGTTTGTGGCTTATTCTGCCAGTTGCGGGTATTGGTATGGCTGAAAGCAAGCTTGGTACCCAAAGATGCACTAACCTTGTGATTTCAATAGAAGGAGATTCTGGCGCTCAGTTCCTTAACCAAACCGATGTCCAGATGTTGCTGACCGAAAACGGCGGAGATCCATTGATGGGAAGCAGGCTGGGAGAGGTTAATCTCAGTGATCTGGAGAGCCGGGTAAGAAAGAATAAATTGATTAAAAAGTGTCAGGTCTTTCGGGATCTGAAAGGCAATATAGTAGTGGATGTGGAGCAGGAAAGACCACTGGCAAGATATATTAGTACATCAAATAGTGGTGAGTGGAAAAGTACGGAAGGATACTATATTAACGACGACGGCGTTTTTTTTCCATTATCAGAAAGTTTTTCGGCCCGTACCTTAATTGTTTCAGGATCTTATTTTAAAGAATCCAGAAAGCTGAAATCTGAGCAGGGGGTAAAATTGATGGAATTAATACGTTTTCTCAATACTGATCCTTTCTGGAAAGCTCAGGTAGCCCAGATGGATGTGGATAATCTGGGTGAAATTCATCTGATTACGGTAATGGGAGACCAGCGAATTGAATTTGGTACGGCGGAAGGTTACGAGTCTAAATTTAATAAGTTACGCTTATTTTATGAGAAGATTTTGAGCCAGGATTGGGGTAGATATTCAAAAATTAGTATAAAGTTTCAAGATCAAATAGTTTGTGAATGACAATTCACCATCAACATGGCACACGATAAAATAGTAGTTGGAGTAGATATTGGAAGTACCAAAATTGCAGTAGTAGCAGCACAGGAAATACCATCAAAATCGGGTTCCCGTCAAAGTAACATTGAAATTCTGGGATTTAGTGAGGTTATGGTACCAAAGGGGGCTGTTATCAATGGCTCTGTTGAAAATATGAAGCAGGTTGGGGGAGCGATCCGCGAAGCACTGGCTGAGGCGTCTTTACGTTCCGATCTGGATATTGGTGTAATAAATGTAAGTTTTGGGGGGATTCATGTTAAAACGAGTGCGCATAAAGACGGCGTCATCCGTCCTTCCGCTTCCACAGGAGAAGAAGTAACACAAAGAGATGTAGATCAGCTGGTTGACGATATGTATCGTGCAAAAACAGAGCCGAACTACGACGTGCTCCATGTACTGCCCATTGATTTTTTAGTGGATCAGTCTTCAGGAGTGCGCGAGCCGGTTGGCCGCACTGGAATTAAACTCGGAGGTAATTTTTTAATTGTTTCTGCTGATAACCAGTCAATACAAAGAACCAAGAAAAGTTTATTGGAAGCAGATTCGAATTTGAAATTCGAAAAGCTGGTTTATGCTCCATTGGCATCCAGTCTTGCGGTACTGACAGATAATGAGATCAAAGCAGGTATTGCCATGGTTGACATTGGCGATCATACCACGGATTTAATTATTTATCAGGACCGGATCGTCAGACACATGGCTTCGTTCCCGATTGGAGGACGTCACATTACAGCTGATCTTGAGGTTGGTTGCGGGATACAGACCGAGAATGCTGAGCAACTGAAAAAAGAATACGGAGTAGCAGTTTCAGGAGATATTCCGCTCAATATTGAAATTCTTGTTAACTTTTTGGCGGGACGGCCTCCTAAGCCGGTTTTGAAAAAAAATGTTGCATTGATCATTGAAGAAAGGCTCAAAGAAATTGCAGCAATGATTTGTGCCGAAATTTTGAAATCAGGGTATCATGAAAAATTAATTGGTGGAATTGTTTTAACCGGGGGCAGTGCCAATATTGATGAAATTGAAGTTTTGTTTGAGAGGGTTACCGGTATGTCTGTCAGAGTAGGTTTTCCGGAAAACCTAGCACGCACAGCAAAGGCAGATGCCGTCAGTAATTCTACATTTGCAACAGCGATCGGGTTGGCATGGGCAGGTATCAGGTCCGTGGATCCAAGGGTGAAGTCCGTATGCAAGCCTACCGATCATGTAAGACCTATTGCTCATCAGGATGTGAAGAAGAAAGAAGAAAAAGAAAGGGAGGAACCGAAAAAATCGGCAGGACGCTTCTTTTGGGATAATCTTCTTGGTAAAAAAGAAGAGAATACTGATGAATACTAATTTAAAGAAATCACTTATCAACCCCGGGAAAAACATGAACACCAGTTTGTTACGCGAATTAGACCAGGATTATATTGTAAACGAAATCGTTAAGGAGCAGCCTCCCCGTTTGGCTGAACCGTCTATTATTAAAGTTATTGGTGTCGGCGGCGGAGGAAGCAATGCGGTTAATTACATGTTTGAGAAAAAAATCAAAGATGTAGAGTTTGCAGTTTGTAATACGGATCGTCAGGCGCTGGCAAACAGTCCGGTACCGGTCAAGATACAGCTCGGGGCTACGCTCACGCAAGGATTAGGGGCTGGCACAGACGCAACCAAGGGCAAAGAAGCTGCCTTGGAAACGATTGAAGAATTGAAAGCGCTTCTTGGCGGCTCAACGCAAATGGTCTTTATCACTGCCGGTATGGGTGGTGGAACCGGGACAGGAGCCGCGCCGGTAATTGCGCAGCTCGCAAAGGAAATGGGTAAGCTGACCGTTGCGGTTGTTACTGCGCCTTACACATGGGAAGGGCTTGATAAAAAAGAACAGGCACTTGAAGGAATTGAGCAGCTCAAAGAATTCAGTGATACTGTCCTGGTTGTTTTAAACGACAAACTGGAAGAGCTTTATGAGGATATGACATTGACTCAGGCTTTTGCTGAGGCGGATGGAATTTTACTCAATGCCGTAAAAAGTATCTCTGAGATCATTACGACCAACGGTAATATCAATACGGATTTTAAAGACGTTGAAAAGGTTCTTAAAAATGCCGGACAATCTGTAATGGGAACTTCTGAGGCAACTGGTACGGATCGTGCTCAGCTGGCTATCAAAGAAGCCCTGGATTCTCCGTTGCTTAACGACAGAGATATCAGAGGAGCGAAACGTATCCTTGTGACTTTGGCTACAAGCAAAAAGAAGGAAGCAACCATGAAAGAGCAGCGCGAAATCTGGCAGTTTGTTCTGTCGCAGGTGGGTGGTGAAGCAAGGATGTTCAAACTGGGAACGATCACTGATGACTCTTTGGGTGACAAACTGCGTGTGACCATCGTTGCGGCTGGATTTGACAGTATTGAATCTCCCATACCGGGAATGAAGATGAAACTGGACCGGGAAAAGCCAGTTCCTGCTACAAATTCAGTTCAGGTATTTGAAGAGGAAATAGTGCAGCCTGTGGTTGTTTTGACAAGTGAGCTTGCAGAAAATACAAATACAGGTACGATTAATGTCGTGATGAATGACGGGATTTCTCTGCCAGGAAATTCTCATACTATTATTGACACAGCCGAGGATGACGAAGACTGGTCTAACGAAGAATCAGAGAAGATTCAGGCGATGATCAAATCATTTAAAGATGGTCTGGTCAAATTTTCGGATCTTGAAGGCCCGGCTTACCGCAGAAGCAGAATTGATTTATGGAAAAGACCTGCGATTCTTTCCAGTGAGATGGAACAGCATTGGTTGAAATAGATAAATAAAAAGGGAGCTTTAAGTTCCCTTTTTATTTAACCAATATTTTAAAAACGAATAATCTGTTCTGCCTGCATTTCCACCAATTCTTTATAGAGCGCACTGGTAATTGTATCATCCTGGTAATGAGACCGTATTTGTGCCAGTTTTACTCTTAAAGCCAATGTGTTCATGCCTAAATAGCTAAAAACATCGTTAAGATGGCTCAATGCAAGGGCGGCTCCCTGCATATTGGAGGATAAACCAACCAGTGCTGCCTTTTTATTGGCAAAACTGTTGGGATAAGGAAGGCCGTCAATAAATGCTTTCAGCACTCCCGGATATGAGCCGTTGTATTCAGGAACTATAAAAATGAACTTGTCGGTCTTTTCAAGCAATGCCCTCAAACTGTTAAATTCTTCATTTTTTCCTGAGTTGTGGTACAATGCAGAAACAGTAAAATCGTGAGGTAAATTGATAAGATCAAGAATGATGCTTTCCGCATTGAACTGGCCAAGAACATTTTGGTAATAATCAGCTATTTTTCGTGACATGGAATTTGGCCGGTTGGTGCCAACAATAATCACAATGGGAGTAATGGATGTAGTCATTATGAAAGCGATATAACAATCGCGCTATTTCGGTCTAAATCAGGTAAATGCTTTTGTATGCAAACAATTTTCAGGTAGATATGTTCAGTCAACCTATTCGATTTCTTTCAAATCTACCCGTTAATAATATGCAATACTAGTTTACACTTTCTTTATACCCAACATTTATTGCTATATTTGACGCCTTAATTCATCATGAAATTATGGTAAAGAGCTAACTTTCAGTTCTTTATTTAAGTAGTTAACCCACATAATAATATGTCTTGGTTTATTCGCAAAGAAAAAGGTATTAATACACCCACCGAGATGAAGCGTGAAGCTCCGGACGGTTTATGGTATCAATGCGCCAACTGCAAAAAAATTACACCTACTCGTGAGCACAAACTCAATGCATACACTTGTCCGCATTGCAATTACCATGAAAAGGTAGGCTCAGAGATATACTTTGAACTTTTATTTGACCAGAATAAGTTTACCGAACTGGATGCGAACCTGACTTCCGGTGATCCATTGAATTTTGTAGATACAAAAGCGTATCCTGATCGTGTAAAATCGACCATAGCAAAAACAGGTCTCAAAGATGCCGTTCGTACCGGTTACGGGAAAATGAACGATCTGGAAATCGTTATTGCCTGTATGGATTTTAATTTCATAGGCGGATCCATGGGGTCCGTTGTGGGAGAAAAAATTGCACGTGCCATCAATTATGCATTGAAAAAGAAACTGCCTTTTCTGATGATCTCCAAATCGGGTGGGGCGCGTATGATGGAGGCTGGATTTTCTCTGATGCAAATGGCGAAAACTTCCGCGCGGCTGGCCTTGTTATCCGAAGCGAAACTTCCATACATCTCCCTGCTTACCGATCCTACTACGGGTGGAGTAACGGCTTCTTATGCGATGCTGGGAGATTTTAATATTTCTGAACCAGAGGCTCTCATCGGTTTCGCAGGTCCCCGCGTTATCCGCGAAACGATAGGCAAGGATTTGCCAAAAGGATTTCAAAGTGCAGAATTCGTTCTCGAACACGGATTTCTGGATTTCATTGTTGATCGCAAAGATTTGAAAGACAAGCTAACAAGCCTACTAACTATGTTAAGCTAATTATGCGTTTGGTTTCCCACCCGGTTCTGTGCAATTACTATGTGACCTATCGCTGCAATGCTTCATGTAGTTTTTGTGACATCTGGGAAAAGCCTTCGCCCTATATTACTGTTGAAAATCTTAAAGAAAATATTCGGGATTTAAAACGTCTTGGAGTTAAAGTCATCGATTTTACCGGTGGCGAACCGTTGCTTCACAGACAATTGGACGTGATGCTTCGGGAAGCAAAGGATCAGGGAATGATCACCACGGTTACCAGTAACGGACTTTTGTATCCGAAATATGCTGAAAGGTTGCGGGGACTTGTAGATATGCTGCATTTTTCGCTGGATTCTCCGGATCGCGATGAGCACGACAAGTCAAGAAACGTGAAATGTTTCGATAAGGTCATGGAATCCATTGAAATCGCAAAAAGTTTTGGTGAACGCCCGGATATCATTTTCACCGTTTTTGAAGATAATGTTCATAAAATCAGGCAGATGTGGGAGGAAATTTGCTTGCCTAATAACCTGATACTGATCTTAAATCCTGTTTTTGAATATAACGGCGTTGGAGGGAATCTTTCGGAAGCTGCTTTGAAAGAAATGCTTTGGTGGGGAAAACAGAAGAATGTATATCTCAACGAAGCTTTTATACAGCTTCGCCTGGATGGAGGCAATCATGTTGATGATTCCGTTTGTAAGGCTGCCAGCACTACTTTGGTTATCTCACCTGAAAATAAACTGGTTCTGCCTTGTTACCATTTGGGATTGAAAGATTTTCCTATCGAAAATAATCTGTACGAATTGTATCAATCGGAAGAAGTTCAGAAACTGGTGGCGCTGGAGGGGAAACTGCCAGCCTGTGAAGGATGCGCGATCAACTGTTATATGCAGCCATCCTTTGCAGTTGAAGTGAATAAGTACTGGTGGAAAGCACTTCCAAGCACCTTAAAATACAACATGATCAAAGGCACCTGGAAACAGATGGTAAAGTTCTGAATTGTTTCCGGCGTAGCGCGTCTGTAAACTTTTAACTAATTTACTTTAATCTAAGAAGAAGGGCAATCCGCCTTCCGTCTCGTGTCTGTGATCTCTTTTATTTTCCAACCTTTTGCTGTTTCAATCAAAGTAAAAACATTCACTCCGCAATGTGAAAATGTTTTTCCCCGGTAAAATTTGTAAGGAGCCCAGACAATAGCCATTGGCCCATCAGTTTTAATATTGACGTCATAAATCTGTTCATCCCAGATTTCTGCATGCGGTGTACCTACCGCCTTGATGAATCCATTTGCATTTCCTTCATTTCTGACGATCACGGAATCCTGGCTATTTTTAGAAATTGAAGTAAATGAGTTCTCTGGCAAAAACACACTTCGTACCATGGCAGAGTCTCCTGATTTCATTCCTTCAAATAGTTTATCGACTATTTTCCTGATTTCTGTGTCGTGATTTTGTGCGATACATTCATATTGAAATAATATGCAAACGAGGTAAAAGAAGCCGATCATCAGGCTGCGTGTTGGTTGAGTAGCTTTCATTTATTGGAATAGTTTTAGTAAATCAGTTACTTTTACACCTCTTTTTGTAATCAAAAGAATAGAATGTCTGAAAAAATAGTTAAAAAAGTAGATATAAAGAATAGACGAGCCTCATTCGAGTATTTTTTTATTGAAGAATTTACAGCAGGTTTAGCGCTTACTGGTACCGAAATTAAATCGATAAGACAGGGCAAAGTCAACTTCCAGGATGCATACTGCATTTTTATGGATGGTGAACTTTATGTACGCAGTCTGCACATATCGCCATACACTGAGGGGACTCATTACAATCACGATCCAATGCGTGATCGTAAGTTGTTGGTAACCAAGCGCGAGATTAAAAGATTGACCGAAAACCTCAAAGATCAGGGATTAACCATCATTCCTGTCCGCCTTTTTACCAGTGAACGCGGACTTGCAAAATTGCATATTGCATTAGCAAAAGGGAAGAAGCTTTACGACAAGCGCGAAACGATTAAGGAACGTGATGTGAAACGGGAGATGGATCGGACTAATTAACTAACCCACAGGAATTTGGCTGTTAGTCGAAAAGTTGTGTCCATTTACAGCAAAGAGGTATATCTGGAAATGCTATTTTAATAATTTTTGAATTGCAGTAAACGTTTTTTTACTTAAAATTCCTATATTGTCAGAACTAATTACCTCAAAGACTCATGGGTAAAGTACTGGTTCTGAATCAAGATTATAGCGCATTAAGTGTTTGCACAGTTCCAAAGGCGTTTTTGCTAGTCTATATGAACAAGGCCGAAATGTTGGCCGAATCCCCGAATGATTTTCTGCGGACCGTAAGCAGTGAATATCCTTCGCCTGTGGTTATCCGTTTGAACCACTACATTCATCTTCCATACCGCGGGGTTGTTATGACCCGTCACAACATTTTCAGACGCGACGGTAATCGTTGTCAGTACTGCGGAACTCACGATCATCTAACGCTGGACCATGTTTTGCCAAAGTCGCGTGGAGGGAAAACAAACTGGGATAATCTTGCAACAGCCTGTAAGCGCTGTAATTCCCGCAAAGGAGATCACACCCCGGAAGAAGCCGGAATGCCTCTTCGCCAACGGCCTTTTCGTCCATCGTTTTTGATGTTTATTCGTGACTTTTCGGGACTGGCGGATGCTGAATGGCTTCCATATCTGGGTGCCAAGGAAAGAAGTTATTGACTTAAGTACCAAAGTGTTATTGCAATAAACCTTCATTTTAAGGGTTCAGGATCCTTATTTTACTTTTTTTAGTTAAAATCAATAATTCCACTGGATTTTGATTAAATGAAGTCGTACCTTTGCGCTCTCTTTTTTTGAAATAAACCATTTTCACTAATTTTCAGCTATTTAGCTCGATAGCTGATGTATTCCAGAGCAATAAGACCTATTTATGTCTAAGGAAAAACAAAGCCAAACACTTCCTGATTTCGATTGGGAAAAAGCAGAAGACAAAGGTTTCGGAACGGGCTATTCAGCTGCGGAACGTAATCGTTTTGAATTAATGTACGATACTACAATTTCTCCTGTTCAGGAAAAAGAAGTAGTAAAAGGAGTAGTTGTAGGTATTACTGATCGCGAGGTGATTCTTAACATCGGATTTAAATCTGATGGTATCGTTTCATCAAATGAGTTCCGTGACCTTCCTGGTATGAAAATCGGGGATACAGTGGAAGTTTACGTAGAAAATCAGGAAGATGCCCAAGGTCAGCTGGTATTGTCCCGCAAAAAAGCGAAAGTAATTACTGCATGGGATAACATTCAGAAATCGTTCGACGAAGACGTGGTTATTGACGCCAACGTTAAAAGAAGAACAAAGGGTGGTCTTATTGTTGATATATTTGGTATCGAAGCTTTCTTGCCAGGTTCACAGATCGACGTGAAACCAATTCGTGATTTCGACATTTTTGTTGGAAAACGTATGGAAGTGAAAGTTGTTAAGATCAATTACGCAAATGATAACGTAGTTGTGTCTCACAAAATATTGATTGAAAAAGATCTTGAAGCACAACGTCAGCAAATCCTGAATAACCTTGAAAAAGGACAGGTGCTAGAAGGTGTGATCAAGAACATGACCAACTTCGGTGTATTTATCGATCTTGGTGGTGTTGATGGTCTTTTGCACATCACAGATATTTCATGGGGTCGTATCAACCACCCATCTGACCTGTTGTCACTGGATCAGAAATTGAATGTGGTTGTTCTTGACTTTGATGAAGAAAAGAAGCGTATTTCACTTGGTTTGAAACAATTGCAATCTCACCCATGGGATTCTCTTGCAGAAGAAATCCAGGTTGGATCAAAAGTTACAGGACGTATTGTTAATGTTGCTGATTATGGCGCATTCCTTGAAATCAAACCAGGCGTAGAAGGTCTGATCCACGTTTCAGAAATGTCATGGTCTCAGCACCTGCGCAATCCTCAGGAGTTTATGAACGTAAACGATGAGATCAGCGCAGTTGTATTGACACTTGACCGTCAGGAACGCAAAATGTCTCTTGGTATCAAACAACTTACTGAAGATCCGTGGACACAAGGTTCATTGAAAGATAAGTATGCCATTGGTACGCGTCACAAAGGTGTTGTTCGTAATCTTACAAACTTCGGTTTATTCATTGAACTTGAAGAAGGTATCGACGGACTTGTGCACGTTTCTGACTTGTCATGGACTAAGAAAATCAAACATCCTTCTGACTTCGTTAAAGTAAATGACGAACTTGAAGTTGTAGTTCTTGAACTGGATGCGGATAACCGTCGTCTGGCTCTTGGTCACAAACAACTTGAAGAAAATCCTTGGGATACTTTTGAAACCATCTTTGCAGTAGGATCTGTTCACAAATCCACTATCGTTGCAAAAGGAGACAAATTTGCAACACTTGAACTTCCTTACGGAATTGAAGGAATTGCAGCGGTGAAAAACCTGACTAAGGAAGACGGTACATTTGCGGAAGTAGGAGAAAGCCTTGACTTTACTGTTTTGGAATTCCTTAAAGACGAGAAGAAAATCGTTCTTACTCACTCTAAGGTGAAAGCACCAGCTCCTGTTGTTGAAGAGAAAAAAGAAGAAAAACCAGCCAGAACCAGCAACCAGTCGGCTCCTGCTAAAACTTCTTCTAACTCGGATTCTTCAAGCAAAGAAGGTGAAAAGTCTACTTTTGGTGACCTGAGTGTACTTTCTGCATTGAAAGAACAGTTCGAGGAAAACGAAAAGAAAGAAAAAAAGTAATTAAAAGTTAATAAGCGTGCGGAGTAGAGAAAAAAATTAATACTTTTGCACCCGGGTTAGCTATCAGAGTAACCGATAGCTAACCCGAATATGGTTCCGTGGCCGAGTGGCTAGGCAGAGGTCTGCAAAACCTTTTACAGCGGTTCGAATCCGCTCGGAACCTCCCAAGCACGTTGTGATCCCTCATCGGAACGCATTATATTTTTGCAAAATACCATTTGAGAAAAACCGGAATACTGGGTTGTTTCAGATGGTATTTTTTTGTTAAATAGTTGAAATTCAGAAAGTCAGAAGGGGTATTTTTGACCTTAAAGTCCAAAGCAAATTAGAAGAATTATAAATAAGAAGTCATTATAAAATATACCTGAAATACTTTTGTGGATATAAAATCGTGCACTAGTTTTGTCTGTTGAAGAATATCGAATAGTTGATTATGAATATACCATTCCCGGAAGACTCTAAGTTTAGTTCCTTCTTTAATTGCTCCAAAACATTTGCTGCAATAGTTATAGCGCTTATGCTAAGTGTGCCGACGTTTGTCTGGGCGCAGGACAGCACCGCCGCAGCTGGTGCAGCAACGGCCGCGGCTCCTGCTGGCGGAGGTGATGCCGCAAAGGGAGAAGCATTATTTAAAAACAATTGCGCGCAATGCCACGCCGTAACTGACGAAAGAGTAGTTGGCCCAGGTTTGAAAGGCGCAAGTTCACGTCATGAGTTTGGATGGTTGGCGAAATGGGTGAGAAATTCCCAGGCTGTTATTGCATCTGGTGATCCTGTTGCTGTTAAACTTTACAATGACTATTCCAAAGCTCAGATGACGAGTTTTCCGAATTTGTCAGACGATGACATCAAAGGGATTTTCGCATATGTTGACCAAGCTGCAACCGCTGCACCCGTTGCATCTGCCGGCGGCGCTGCACCTGCGGCTGGCGCGGCAAGTCAGTCCAGCGGTCCTTCAGATCTGTTTATGATCGTTGTGGTGGCTCTGGTTGTTGTCATGCTTTTGGTACTGGGCGTTCTGCTCGTTATCGTTTCGCTTTTATCAAAAGCTGTTTCCGGAACATCAGGAACCGAAGAAGTTCAGAAAGTTGACTTTATGACCAAACTCTCTAATGGTCTCAAAGGAATAGCAATGGATCCTTCCATTCGTTCTGCAACGATCTGGATATTTGTTCTTTTGGTTTTGAAAGCTACCTTGGACGGAGCTTATGGAGTGGGTGTCCAGCAGGGATATGCTCCTAAACAGCCTATTTCTTTTTCTCACAAGCTTCATGCAGGTGAGTATAAGATTGACTGTAACTATTGCCACACAGGTGTTAACAGAGGTAAGTCTGCTCATATTCCATCTGCAAACATTTGTATGAACTGTCATGGTGTTATCAAAAAAGAATCACCTGAAATTCAGAAAATCTATACTTCAATTGAAAATAACCAGCCTATTGAGTGGGTGCGTGTCCACAATCTACCGGATCTTGCCTACTTCAACCATGCTCAGCACGTAAATGTTGGTGGTGTTGAATGTGAAAATTGTCATGGGGATGTTGCAAAAATGGAAGTGATTCAACAACGTTCGTCATTAACAATGGGCTGGTGTATTGATTGCCACCGTAAAACCGAGGTTAACACAAAGGATAATCAGTATTACGATAAGCTTGTTCAGTTGCATGGTACTGAAAGCAAAGAAGCTCTTAAAGTAGCTGACATTGGTGGATTAGAATGCTCTAAATGCCACTATTAATCAATAGATATTAATACTGATACAACTCATTTGTATTGAATAGTTTTATGGAAAATACTAATAAAAGATATTGGCGGGGACTGGAAGAGCTGCGGAATGACGAGAAATTTGTTAAAAATGCAAGTTCTGAGTTTGCAGATGGACCAGCAGAAAGTCAATATGAGAGTTTGGTGGACGGCGTTGGAACACATCGTCGTGATTTCTTAAAAGTTTTAGGTTTCGGAATGGCAGCAGTTTCTCTTGCTGCGTGCGAAGCTCCGGTTAAAAAAGCTATTCCTTACGTAAACAAGCCAGAGGGTGAGTTTCCTACGATTGCTAACTGGTACGCTTCAACATATTCAGAAGGTGGCGACTACGCGAGTATTCTGGTTAAAACCCGGGAAGGGCGTCCTGTGAAAATAGAAGGTAATTCACTTTCAAAAAATTCATTTGGAGTTAGTGCCCGTGTTCACGCATCTCTTTTGGGTTTATATGATAATGAAAAATTAAGGGGTCCAAAAAAAGGAGACGATACGAAGGTTAGCTGGGATGCCGTTGATAAGGATATTACCGGACAACTTACTCAGATAGCATCAAAAGGCGGAGCGATACGTATTGTTTCTTCCACTATTTTGAGTCCTTCTACTAAATCGGCAATCGCTGACTTCATCACAAAGTTTCCTACTACAACGCATGTTGTTTATGATGCTAATTCTTCTTCAGCAATAGTTAAGGGAAATGAACTTTCATTTGGTAAAGCTGTATTTCCCTCATACGATTTCAGTAAAGCAAAAGTAATAGTTGGGATTGAAGCTGACTTTCTTGGTACCTGGGTATCACCTGACACTTACTCTGCTCAATTTGCAGAAACCCGCAGACTGGGCAGTGGTAAAGACGGTAAGAAAGAAATGTCCCGCCATTATCAGTTTGAATCAATTCTATCTGTAACAGGGGCAAACGCGGATTACCGTTCTGCTGTTAAGCCTTCTCAGTTAGGACTGGTTGTTACAGCTCTTTACAATAAAGTTGCTGCTAAACTGGGAGGCGCTGCGATAACATCTGCCTCTGTTAATATTCCTAATCTTGACAAAGCAGCCTCAGAATTGATAGCTGCCAAAGGTCAGGCTTTGGTCGTGAGCGGGATTAATGATCCTTCTGTTCAGGTTGTTGTAAACGCTTTGAACAGTTTACTTGGAAGCTACGGATCAACAATAAATCTGGATAAATCCGTTAATTTCCGTCAGGGAAATGACATATTAATGAACCAGTTTATTGACGAAGTAAAAGGTGGTAAGGTTGATGCAGTGATCCTGTACGGCGCCAATCCGGTATATGATCACCCACGTGGGACCGAACTCGCTGCTTCGTTACCAAAGGTTTCTCTAAGCATTTCCTTCAATGATCGTGCTGACGAGACTTCTTCTTTACTAAAATACATTTGCCCGGCACCTCACTATCTTGAGTCATGGAATGATGCCGAGCCTGTAACAGGATCATATAGTTTAACACAACCTGCAATCAGCCTTATTTTCAATACACGCCAGGCACAATCCAGTCTGTTGAAATGGGCCGGGCTTCAGTCAGATTTTCACGAATATGTGAAAGCTTACTGGAGAAAAAATATTTTTACAAGTGGCGGCGCGGGTGACTTTGAGAATTTCTGGATTAAATCCTTGCACGATGGTGTTTACGATAGTAATTCGGCGTCTGCAGTCTCTACCGTAACTTTCACAGGAGATATAAATGCTGCCGCTTCGGGTATCTCTAAAAAATACAAAGCTTCTTCGTCCGGTATCGAACTTGTGTTATTTGAAAATATAGCTATTGGAAACGGAGCAGCAGCGAATAATCCCTGGTTGCAGGAATTACCGGAGCCTATAACAAAAGCGTGCTGGGACAATCATGCCTGCGTTTCTCAAAAGACTGCAGCAGAACTGGGCTTCGCTCAGGGTGATGTTGTTAAGATAGATTTTAAAGGTAAGTCTGTTTCAGTTCCGGTTCTGGTTCAGCCTGGCCTGGCTAATGGCACAGTTGCTGTTGCGATTGGTTTTGGTCGCGAGAAGGCGGGTAAATCTGCAAATGGTGTTGGTAAAAATGTTTATCCGCTAGCAGTATTTTCAGATGGGTTCCTATCGCTTTCACCAGGCGAAATTACGGTATCTAAAACCGGAGAGACCAGGGAAATTGCTCAGACCCAGACACACAATACGGTTATGAACCGTAAGTCGGTATTGCAGGAAACCGTTCTTGCTCATTTTCAGAAGGATCCTCTGGCAGGAAGATTTATCCCGAAAATCCATACTTCGGAAGGAGAAGTGGATGCAACAGATCTTTCGCTTTGGAATGGGCATAAATATAAAAACCACTCATGGGGAATGGTCATTGACCTGAACACGTGTTTTGGTTGCGGCTCATGCGTAATTAGCTGTCAGTCAGAAAATAATATTCCGGTTGTAGGACGTCAGGAAGTAATCAACAGCCGTGAAATGCATTGGTTGCGTATTGACCGTTATTACAGCAGTGATGCAGATGTTGAAGACCTGAGAGGATTGGAAATTGCTTCGGAAAATCCTGAGGTTACGTTTCAGCCCATGTTGTGTCAGCATTGTAATAATGCGCCTTGTGAAACGGTTTGTCCGGTATTGGCCACAACGCATAGTTCTGAGGGCCTGAACCAAATGGCTTACAATCGGTGCGTTGGAACACGTTATTGTGCAAACAATTGCCCTTATAAAGTACGTCGTTTCAACTGGTTTAAATATTTTGATAACGATAATTTCGATTATAACTTTAATAATGACCTTGGTAAAATGGTCATTAACCCTGATGTAACCGTAAGGTCAAGGGGTGTTATAGAGAAATGCTCAATGTGTGTCCATAAAATTCAGGATGCAAAGCTTACAGCTAAAAAGGAAAGAAGGCGTGTGGTAGACGGAGACGTCAATGTATCCTGTGCTTCTTCATGTCCGACAAATGCAATCACTTTTGGAGACATGAATGATCCCGAGAGCAGAATCTCAAAGCTTTTGGAGGTAGAAAAAGAAGGACGCGCTTTTCATATGTTAGAAGAAATTAACGTTCGTCCTCAGATATCTTATCTTACCAAAGTGAGAAACAAGGATGCTGCTGCGAAGCCAGAAGCAAAAAAGGAACACGCCTGAGCTTAGCCGAATTTTTGTATTTATTTGAAGATTAAATCATTATAAATTAGAGTAGTATGCATGTTACTTCACCCGTGAGAAACCCCCTTATTCAAGGAGGAAAAACGTACGCAGACGTGACGGAAGATATATGCCGGCAGGTTGAAGGGCCAGCTACAAAGGAATGGAAAATTGCCTTTGGGTTGTCTTTAATTGTTTTGGCATATGGATCTGTATGTCTGGCATGGACCTGGTGGGAAGGTCTGGGCGTGTGGGGCTTGAATAAAACAGTTGGCTGGGCCTGGGATATTACCAACTTCGTATGGTGGGTGGGTATCGGTCACGCCGGAACACTGATCTCTGCGATTCTTTTACTTTTTCGTCAGAAATGGAGAACATCCATCAACCGTGCAGCAGAAGCGATGACGATTTTTGCTGTAATTTGCGCGGCATCTTTCATCCTGATGCACATGGGTCGTCCGTGGATGGCATATTGGGCGTTGCCTCTTCCGAATGTTTTTGGATCTCTGTGGGTGAATTTCAATTCTCCGCTTGTCTGGGACGTTTTTGCGATCAGTACTTATTTCTCGGTTTCCCTGGTATTCTGGTACATTGGTCTGATTCCTGATTTGGCGACAATTCGTGACCGTGCTACAAGCAAAATTTCCCGCTTTATGTATGGAACATTTGCTATGGGATGGGATGGATCAGCAAAAACATGGTCACGTTATGAATATATCAGCTTAATCCTTGCTGGTCTTTCTACTCCACTTGTACTTTCTGTGCACACCATTGTAAGTATGGACTTTGCTACTTCGGTAATTCCGGGATGGCACACCACCATCTTCCCTCCATATTTCGTAGCAGGTGCGATTTTCTCAGGATTTGCAATGGTTCAAAATTTGATGTTGATCACACGGGTGGTTTACAGATTGGAAGACTATATTACCCTTGAACACATTGAAACAATGAACAAGGTTATTACCCTGACGGGTTCTGTCGTGGGTGTGGCTTATATCACAGAATTCTTTATCGCGTGGTATTCTGGTGTCGAATACGAATATTACGCATTTTTCAACCGTATGACCGGACCTTACTGGTGGGCATATTGGGCGATGATGACGTGTAACGTTATTTCTCCTCAGTTGTTCTGGTCTCGTAAATTGCGTCGCAGTATCACATTTACATTCTTCATATCTGTTGTGGTAAATATTGGTATGTGGTTTGAGCGTTTTGTAATTATTGTGACGTCTCTGCACCGCGATTATGTTCCTTCAAGCTGGGCTATGTTCTCTCCGACCCGTTACGATATCGGTGATTATATTTTCTCCTTCGGTTTATTCTTTACCTTGTTTTTACTTTTCTCCAAATACTTACCAGTCATTAACATGGCTGAGGTGAAAGCTGTAATTCGTTCAACCTCTTCCAATTTGCCTAAAAATATTGCAGGCGTTGCCAAGGTGAGACAACAAGGAGTTGCAGAGCCGGTTTATAACAAGGATAGCGAGTAAGATTTATAGTGACCAATAAGTGAATTAACATTAGTATTAATATATGGCAGAGTTAACTGGTAAATATTTAGTCGGTGTATATGACGATGATGATACTGTTTTACATGCAGTGCCTCGTCTTAGAAAAGCCGGTGTCAAAATACAGGAAGTGTATTCACCATTCCCGATTCATGGTATGGATGATGCACTGGGACATCCAAGAACAAGAATCGGTATCGCTGCATTTATGTTTGGGGTAACAGGTTGCTGCGTGGCATTAACACTGATGATCTGGACGATGGGTATTGACTGGCCCATGATTGTTGGGGGTAAGGATCCTATTTCGATTCCGAATTATATTCCTATCACATTTGAGTTAACAGTACTGTTTACTGCATTCGGAATGGTAATCACGTTTTTTATATCGAACGGTTTAAGCCCGTCTGCACATTTTCATCCTAGATTTGATGTGCGATCTACGGATAATAAATTCGTAATGGCGATCGATTTGGGAAGAAATACAATGTCGGCAGATGAAATATCACGCGCATTGAAAGACAGTGGAGCTGAGGAAGTTAACATCAGACAATTTTAATGTTCGTACGATGAAGTTGAAAAATCTATATAAATATTCGGGTGCTTTAATGATCATGACCTTGTTGGCAACAACAGGCTGTCAGCGTGATCCCAATGATCCGGGAAAGGAATATGCACCAAATATGTACCTTCCGGTGGGTTATGAACCCTACAAACAAGAAAAGCCGAATCCTGTGAATCCAATGGGGTTGACAATGAGGTTACCTGTTGAAGGAACGGTTGCCAGACGTAATTACAAAACCTCTTTCGGAGAAGGCGATTCTGCCAATATCGACCTGATGGTTTATAATATACCTGCTGATAGTATTTCTATTGCGGAAAGAGTTTTGAAGAACCCTGTTCCATTAAATGAAAAGTCATTGGCAGAGGGTAAGGTTCTTTATGATCGTTACTGCCAGCACTGCCACGGGGCAACAGGTGCTGGCGATGGAAAAGTTGGTGCGATGTACAAAGGGGTACCTAACTATGCAAGTGACGCATATAAAGGCCTGAACGAGGGTCATATTTTTCATGTGATCACGCATGGAAAAGCACGTATGTGGCCTCATGGCTCACAAATTAATCCTGAAGAGCGGTGGAAAATTGTACACTATGTGCAAAAATTGCAAAAGGGAGCATAATTCATTTTTTGATAACTGAGTAATAATATTAATAATGGCATCAGCACATTCGATTCCTTCTATTGAAGAACGGTTTGAATTTACCTCAGGGGCTAAGAGAAACTTAATGATTGGAGGAGCGGTTGGCGTGGCCCTCATTCTTGTGGGCGCTTACCTGGCTGCAAACGGTGGAGGACATGAAGCAGCGGCGCACGGTGCGGAACATGCCGCGTCGGCAATTGGTCATCCTACACCGGAAAATGCATCCAAAGTTCACCACGAAGCTGCGGCAGCACATCATGAAATTACCTGGATAGCACGTATCTGGGCTAATATCTGGGTGAATGCGGTTTATTTCACCGGGATATCCGTAGTAGGTATGTTTTTTATATCCTATAACTACCTTGCTCAGGCAGGCTGGTCAGCGATATTTAAAAGAATTCCTGAGGCTTTACCGGCGTTTTTACCCATTACAGGTGTAATTATGCTGATTACCTTTTTCTTTGGCGGTCATGATTTATTTCACTGGACGCACGAAGGCCTTTATGAAGTTGGCGGACCAGAATACGATCCTATCATTGCTGGAAAACAAGGATTTTTGAATACACCTTTCTTTGTTGGCCGTTTGATATTTTACTTCGTAGCATGGTACGGTATGTGGAAAGTGCTAAGGAACTTCTCTTTACAGGAAGACGAAATCGGAGGAGTTGAATTGTACGATCGCTCCATTAAATGGGCAACTGCATTTTTGGTTGTTTTCGGTGTAACTTCTTCTACCTCAGCGTGGGATTTTGTGATGAGCATTGATACACATTGGTTTAGTACAATGTTTGGATGGTACACACTGGCTAGCTGGCACGTTGCGGGGCTTGCCGTAATTACGCTTACTGTGGTAATGTTGAGAGAAAGAGGATATTTGAGGGCGGTTAATTCAAGTCACCTGAGAGATTTGGGTAAATTTGTATTTGCTTTCAGTATATTCTGGACTTACGTTTGGTTTGCTCAATTCCTGTTGATCTATTATGCGAATCAGCCGGAAGAAACCATTTATTTCATCGAGCGTTTTAGAGGGTATGATGGTTTTTTCAAAGCACCATTCTTTATTACGTTGATTTTGAACTTCTTCTTGCCATTCCTTATCTTGATGACACGAGATGCGAAGTTTACGCATTCCATACTTAAAGTTGCTTGCTGGAGTGTGATCATTGGTCATTATATGGATTTTTATACGAATATAATGCCAGGTACACTTGGATCAAGTGCCGGATTCGGTCCGTTGGAATGGGGATTCTTCCTTCTTTTCCTTAGCGCATTTGGTTATTCAGTTGCATCTCAATTAGAAAAGGCAAATCTGATACCAAGACATCATCCCATGTTGGAAGAGTCATTACATCACGATATCGCTTAATTTGCATAACCAGTTATTATCATGTATTATATCATCGCATTAGTTGCCCTTGTTTTTGTGGTTCTCACAGGTATTGTGATCGCCAGGCTTCAAGATGTTCTTAAAAGTGTAAAGAAAGAAGATTCCGAATATGCCGAACCTTCTGGAAATAAGGTAAATGGTGCCATGTTTATTGTCATTCTTATTGGAGGAGCAATAGCCATTACATGGTCTTATCTGCATGCACGAGAATTTTTTCTTCCCGAAGCATCTTCGATCCACGGTAGAAGAACGGATGACCTTTTTTGGTTTTCAATGGGGATTTTAACAATACCGTTTATTGCAGTAAACTTTTTAATTTTCTTCTTTTCCTGGAAATATCAGCACAAAAAGGATCACAGAGCATCGTTTTACCCTGACAACCATAAGCTTGAGTTAATCTGGACTATTGTTCCGGCTATTGTCATGGCACTCTTGGTTTTCACAGGATGGAAAGCTTGGTCTGATATTACTTCGGAGGCACCAAGAGATGCAGAAGTGATCGAAATCACTGGAAAGCAATTTAACTGGATCGTACGGTATCCGGGTGTTAAAGACAACAAGCTAGGAAATTATAATTTCAAATTGATTGATGCACAAAACGAAGTTGGTATAGATTTGTCTGACGAAAATTCGTTTGATGACTTTACCAATCCAAGTGAGATGCACATACCTGTAAATCATCCGATTCTTTTGAAAATCCGGGCTCGGGATGTTCTGCACAGTGTTTTTATTCCTCACATGAGAGTTAAAATGGATGCTGTGCCGGGTATGCCAACGAAATTCTGGTTTGTTCCGGACAAAACGACGGCTGATATGCGTGCTGAATTGAATGATCCTAAATTCGATTATGAAATAGCTTGTACGGAGGTTTGTGGACAAGGTCACTTTTCCATGAAAATGCGTTTAATCGTAGAGGACGAGGCTTCATATAAAAAATGGTGTGCAGAGCAATCGACATTCTTACAAACGTATCCGGAATATCTTGCAAAAGTTCCTGATAATTTGAAAGCGAAGGCAATGAAGGGTTTACCGGAAGTACCGGCAGATAGCACAACTACTGCAAGTGCTGCAACAGGTGCGGGTAACAGTATCCGCTAATAAGTATTAATTTAAAATATATTATAGTATATGTCAGCTGTTGAAGGAATGGAAACCGCCCATGTAGATGCTCAAGAACATCATCATGAGACGCAAAACTTCTGGCAGAAGTATATCTTCTGTGAAGACCACAAAATTATAGCAAAGCAATACCTTATTACCGGAATTATCTGGGCTGTAATAGGGATATCCATGTCGGTTATTTTCCGTATTCAGCTTGGTCTGCCTGATTCCAATTTGTCATGGTTGAAGCCTGTTTTAGGGGGATGGATTAGTGATGCCGGGAAGTTGGACCCTAACTTTTACCTTGCACTGGTTACAATGCATGGTACGATCATGGTGTTTTTTGTACTTACTGCCGGATTGAGCGGCACGTTCAGTAACTTTCTTATTCCGTTACAAATTG
>Ga0247803_1000484_pt1 | contig 21666 bp, 14 predicted proteins | sample UWRJL014104B1_FD_180928 | JGI IMG/M metagenome (GOLD analysis project Ga0247803, IMG submission 180928) | Plant litter microbial communities from Arlington Agricultural Research Station in Wisconsin, United States - UWRJ-L014-104B-1 | ecosystem: Environmental > Terrestrial > Plant litter >...
CGCCTGGCGCCAGCCTTGTCGCCCTCCATTCTGGCGGCGACCTATCTGGAAGATGAGGGGCATGCCGATCCCAAGATCGTCACCCCCGCCTTCGCCGCACGGGCCAAGGCGCTCGGTGCGCAGATCACCATGGGCGCGCGTGTGGAGGCGGTTCGCCGCGTCCACGACGGCTATGTCGCCACGGTCCACACGGCCGGCGCCCGGTTCGAGGTTCGAGCCGCCAAGGTTCTGATTGCGTCGGGCGCCTGGAGTGCGCGCATCGGCGAACTCTTCAACCTGCATCTGCCCCTCTATCCCGTCGCATTGCAGATGAATGTGACCGAGCGATCGGCGCCCTTTCTCGATCAGCTGATCCAGCATGTCGGGCGTCGGCTTTCGATGAAGCAGGCTCACGCGGGCAATCTGCTGATCGGCGGCGGCTGGCCGTCGAAGATGGTTCTCGACCGTTCGGGCCGGTTCGACCTGAGCCGCCCGCCCGAGCTGCTGGAGGCGTCCCTCAAGGGCAATCTCGCCGTCGCGGTCGATGTGATGCCGCGCGTGGCCGGGATGAATTTGATCCGAACCTGGACTGGCATCACTGCTATCTCGGCCGATCAACTGCCCCTGGTCGGCGCCGTGCCTCAGGCGCCGGGCGTCTATGTGGCGGCGGGTGGATCCGCCTTCACCCTGGGCCCCATCTTCGCACGACTTCTGGCGCGCCAGATCCTGGACGAGCCTGAGGATCGCCTGGCGCTGTTCGCGCCGGCACGCTTCAACCACCTGAACAGCTTCATGGGGATGGGCGATGCGTAGCGGCCATGACGTGGTTCGCGGCGCGCGGCTGAGCGTCACCATCGACGGGCAGATGATCGAAGCCTTCGAAGGCGAGACGCTGGCCTCGGCGATGCTGGCCGCCGAACAGCGCGCCTTCCGTCTGGACAAACAGGGTCGGCCGCGCGGCCTGTTCTGCAATATGGGCGTCTGCAGCGAGTGTCTGGTCGATGTCGTGATCGGGGAGGGAACAAGCCGCCGCCTTCGCGCCTGCATCACCGCCGTGAGCGACGGCATGTCGGTCACCACGGGCTCTGCGACATGAGCGCCGCAGACTTTGATTACGATCTGATCGTGATCGGCGGCGGGCCTGCCGGTCAGGCCGCCTGCCTCGCTCTGAAACAGCGTCTGGGCCGGGTCGCGGTCCTGGACGAACAGCAGCGGCCCGGCGGCCAGATCCTGCGACAGCCTCCCGTCGCGTTCACGGTCCGCAATTGGCTGACGGGGCGGGATTACCGCGCCTTGCAGGCCCAGTTGAAGGCCTTCGAGGCGCTGGATGGCGTCACCTGGCTGGGCGGGCGCTCGGTGCTGGGCGTCCAGCCAGAGGGCGACGGCTGGCGCGTGCTGGCCTCGGACGGCGCCGCGGTCTCCGGCTTCACTGCGCGGCGGGTTCTGATCGCTACGGGCTGTTACGACATGACAGCGCCTCTGCCCGGCTGGACCCTGCCCGGCGCGATGAGCGCAGGCGCCGTCCAGGCGTTCGTGAAGAGCCAGAAACTCGTGCCCGGCCGCCGCATCGCTCTGGCGGGGGCCCATCCGCTGCAGCTGTTGGTGGCGGAACAGATCATCGAGGCGGGCGGGCAGGTGGCCGTCGTCGCCTTCACCCAGACCCTGACCTCGGCCCTGGCCAAGGTGTTTCGCCACCCGCGCGCGGTCCTGTCCAATCTGCCGCGTCTGCTGGGCGTGATGATGAGCGCCGCCCGGATGATGCGCGGCGGCGTCCCGATCCGGTTCGGAGATCGCCCCGTCGCGCTCCTCGGCGATTCGGAGGTCACCGGCCTGAGGCTGGAGGCTTCTGGCGATGTGGCGTGCGACACGGTCGCTTTCTGCTTCGGCTTCCTGCCGCAGTCGGATCTGACCCGCGCCGCCGGGCTGGATGTCGGTCCCGGTCGGGTGGGCGGATGGGTGGCCCGGCACGACGACTGGATGCGATCATCCCGCGCCGGCCTCTATGTCGCCGGAGAGACGGTCGGGGTGAAGGGGGCGGAGGCGGCCAGCGCGGAGGGTCGCATCGCGGGTCTCGGCATCCTTCTCGACGCCGGTCGACTCACCGAGTCGGAAGCCTTGATTGAAGCCGCATCGCCGCGCCGTCGCCGGGGTCGCGCCCTGGCGTTCAGCGCCTTGCTTGAGGATGTGGGTGATCCGACGGCGTTCACGGTGCTCAAGCCGCCCGCCGATACGATCATATGCCGTTGCGAAGACGTCACGCTCGGCGCGATCAGTCAGGCCCGGAATGTTGCTTCGGACCCCGGCGCGATCAAGCTGGCGACACGATGCGGCATGGGCCCCTGCCAGGGTCGGAACTGCGAACATCTATTGCTTCAACAGCTTCCGGGGGCTGCTGATACGCAACCGGGCTTCCGCCCCAGGTTCCCCGCGCGCCCTGTTCGGATCGGCGACTTCACAGCCTGAGTTTGATTGCGCCAAACGCAACGATCTTTGCGAATGCCCTCATTGTTTGCTCGGTCAGAGCGACACACAACTGTCGCCAACGACATCAATCCAACGGACCGGGGGGTAAGGTGATGGCTGTGGACCAGACCGTTGAGGGGACCGATCGCCCGGCGTTTCTCGCCGTCGATCATATCTCCTGGACCGTGCCGGATTTGGAGGAAGCCCTGGGCTTCTACCGGGACGTCCTGGGCGCCGAAGAGCTCTATCGCATGGGGCCAATGGACGCGGCCGACATACCTGTCGGCGCCGATGGTCGTGACTGGATGGAGGCTCATGTTGGTGTCGCCGGAGCGCGTCTGACGCTGGTGATGCTCAAGCTCACCGAGACGATGAACTTCCAACTGGTGCAGTACGACAAGCCGAACGACCGCCGTCAGGACCTGCCCCGTAACTGCGACCGCGGGGGGCACCATCTGGCCTTCCGTGTCGCCGACGTTATGGCTGCGGCGGCCTGGCTCCAGTCACATGGCTGCACGCCGCTCGAGGTGATCGAGATCACCGAAGGGCCGCTCGCCGGCAAGAAGAACCTCTACATCCTCGACCCCTTTGGTCATCAACTCGAACTCGTCGACTGACCCAGGAGACATCAATGGCCAGCACCAAGATCAATCCGCCGTCGCTCTACAACAGCGTGCCGTTCGGCTTTTCCCACGCCGCCATCCAGACCGGAGCACGCACGGTGCATCTGGCCGGTCAGGTGGCCTGGGACGCCGAGTGCAATGTGGTCGGCGAGGGCGACCTCGCCCGTCAGGTCGAAGTGGCCTTGGCCAATCTCTCCGCAGTGCTGGCCGAGGTCGGGGCAGGCCCCGAGGATCTGGTTCGGATGCGGACCTACATCGTCGACAACACGCCCGAAAAGCTGGGCGTGGTGGTGGGGGCGATCAATGCCTTCTACGCCGGCGCCGTTCCGGCCCCGAACACAGTCGTCGGCGTTTCGGGGCTCGCACTCCCGAACTTCCTGGTCGAGATCGAGGCAACGGCCCAACTCGAATAGTACAAGCGTCTCCTCCCCGATTTTTCGCCTCTCTCTCGCAAAATTTGCCTAACACCGGAGTCCATAAGTGACCTGTTTGTCCACCCGTAAGCGCCTTCTGGCGACCTCGATGATCGGCGGCGCCGCCGCGCTTGCCTTCGCCACGCCTTCGTTCGCCCAAGAAGAAGCCAGTCAGGTCGAAGAGATCGTCGTCACCGGCTCGCGGATCGTGCGCCAGGACTACAACTCGACCAGCCCGATCGTCACGGTCGGCCAGGAAGACGTGAAGGCCGCCGGTTCGGTGACCATCGAAACCCTGATGAACGACCTGCCGCAGTTCGTTCCCAGCAACAGCCATGGTTCGATCAACCCCGGCAACGGCGGTCAGGCCAACCTGAACCTGCGCGGCCTGGGCACGAACCGCACCCTGGTCCTGATGAACGGTCGCCGGATCGTCCCGTCGAACGCTGACGGCACGGTCGACGTCAACATCCTGCCGGCTGCCCTGATCCGCAACGTCGAGGTCATCTCGGGCGGCGCCTCGGCGGCCTATGGCTCTGACGCCCTGGCCGGCGTGGCCAACTTCATCATCGACGACCGTTTCAGCGGCGCCCAGGTTGATGTCCAGTATGGCGAGACCGAGCGTGGCGACGGCACGACCGAAAGCTATACCCTGACGATGGGCGGAAGCCTGGACAGCGGTCGCGGCAACATGGTCCTGTCGGTCGGTCGCTCGACCCGTGCGGCGATCATGAACGTGGCCCGCGACTTCTCCAGCGTGTCGGGCCGCAACAGCGTCTCGCCCCTGGGTCTGACGACCTTCGACTCGGCCAACCTGCCGAGCCAGGCCTTCATCAACAGCTATCTGTCGTGCGCGAACTGCGTCACGCCGACCGGCGAGTTCGGTTACAACCCGAACGGTTCGCTGTTCAGCTACCTCGGCGCCTACAACTTCCAGAGCCCCGGCGGCTCGGCCTATGACGCCTATCACCAGCCCGGCGTGGCCTGGGCCTTCAACACCGGCGCGACCGGCATGCTGTCCATGCCGCTGGAGCGTTGGAACGTCTATGCTTCGGGCCGTTATGATCTGACGGACAAGATCGAGCTCTACTCGAACGTCCTGTTCACCCAGTATTCTTCGGACGCGATCCTGGCCGCCACCCCGATGCCCGGGCCGTCGCCGACCTATGGCTTCCGCATTCCGACGTCGAACCCGTTCATCACCTCGGACCTGCGCGCCTTCCTGGACGCGCGCCCGGATGCGGACGCCTCGTTCGGCTACAACAAGCGCTTTGACGCCATCGGCGGTCGTCTCGCCGAAGACTCCACCACCATCTACCAGGTGACGACCGGCCTGCGCGGCGCCCTGCCGTTCGGTGACTGGCGCTATGACGTTTCGGCCCAATACGGTCGTGTCGACAACCAGACCGCTCAGTCGGGCAACGTGTCCCGCTCGGCCGTTCAGCGCCTGCTGGACGCCCCCGATGGCGGCGCCAGCATCTGCGCCGGCGGCTTCAATCCGTTCGGCATCACGACCCTGTCGGCCGAGTGCATCAGCTACATCAACCGCAACAGCAAGAACGCCAAGCTGAACGAGCAGTCGCTCGTGGAAGCGACCTTCCAGGGTGGTCTGTTCGACCTGCCGGCCGGTCAGGTCCGCGCCGCCGTGGGCGTTCAGTATCGTGAAGACAGCTTCGCCTTCCGTCCGGACGCCGGTCTGTCGCAAAGCAATCCGATCGTTCCGCACCTGGGCGCGGACGGCCTGCCCGACGGCGGCATGATCGGCGGCGTGGAAGTCGCTGGCTTCAACCCGGTTCAGCCTCTGAACGGTTCGACCAACTCGACCGAGTTCTTCGTCGAAGCCCTGATCCCCGTCCTGTCGGATCTTCCGTTCGTGCAGCAGTTGGACCTGAACATCGGCTACCGTTACGCCGACTACAGCACGGTCGGCGGCGTCAGCGCCTACAAGGTGGATGCGGACTGGGTCGTGGATGACAAGCTGCGTATCCGCGGCGGCGTCCAGCGCGCCGTCCGTGCTCCGTCGATCGGCGAACTGTACGGCAACCGCGACATCAGCTCGCCCCAGATCGGCGCGCCTCAGAACGCAGCCGGCGCTCCGGTCTTCGGTGGCGACCCCTGCGACATCCGCAGCGCCTACCGCACCGGCCCCAACGCTGATGCTGTCCGCAGCCTGTGTATCGCTCAGGGCCTCTCGGCGGCGGCTGTTGACTCCTATGTCTTCAACAGCACCCAGATCCAGGGCTTCGTCGGCGGCAACAAGAACCTGAAGGAAGAAACGGCCGACTCCTGGACCCTCGGCGCAGTCTACCGCCCGAGCTTCTCGAACCCGCTGTTCTCGCGGATTTCGACCTCGATCGATTACTACAGCATCGAGATCAAGGACGTCGTCGGCAGCATCACCGCCGCCAACCAGCTGCAAGGCTGTTACAATGCGACGGGCGTGACCAACGCGACCTATGATGTGAACAATGGCTATTGCCAGCTGTTCCAGCGTGACGCGAGCACCGGCAATATCGTCAACAGCCTGGGCCTGCTCCAGAACCTGGCGACGCTGGAAACCTCGGGCGTCGACTTCCAGGTCGACTGGGCCTTCGACCTGGTCGAAGCCGGCATGCCGGACTGGGGTTCGCTGAAGTTCAACGTCGTCGTCGGCTGGCTCGAAACCTGGGCACGCCAGGATGCCGCGGGCGGCCCGTTCAACGAGCGCGGTGGTACGATCGACTCGACCAACGGCTTCACCTTCCCGGAATGGAAGTTCCTGAGCTCGGTCAACTACAGCACCGGTCCCTACACCGTCGGCGCACGCTGGCGCCGGGTCGGCGAGATGGACATCTATCGTACCGCCAACTCGCTGGACTCGATCGACTACTTCGACCTGCTGGGCACCTGGGAGTTCAAGGACGGCGTGGTTCTGCGCGCCGGCGTGAACAACCTGACGGACGAAGGTCCACGCACCTGGACGCCGGGCATTCAGGCCAACACCGATCCGTCGACCTATGACACCCTGGGTCGCCGCTACTTCGTCGGTCTGACGGCGAAGTTCTAACGATCGTAAGTCGATAGACGGCGGCGTTTCTTCTGGAACGCCGCCGTTTCTTTTCCTGCCGAGCTTCGGCAAATGATTTGAGCCAGCGCTGTTCGCGCGGGCGATAATAGGGTGTCCTTCAGGATGCCTTCCGCGTGAGAGGAAGTGCCATGAACCGTCGCGATCTGTTCCTTGGAGCCGCAGGTGCGGCCACCCTGGCGGCGATCACCGCCTCTCCCGGTTTTGCCGCCGTTCTGGGTCAGGACGACATGCGCGGCCGCTTCGCCCGGCTGGTCGTCGAGAGCCAGCGTGCCGACGACGCCCTGAACCCGTTGCGCCTGGCGCGTCGCGGAGCGCGCCCGGCCGGGGCTCTGTTCGTCGATCCGTTCAGCGAAAGCTACGCGACCCAATACGAGGCCAACAAGCGCCAGGAACTGTCCGCCCTGGCCTCCATCGACCGCGCGGCCCTGCCCGAGGGCGATCAGATCGCCTATGATGTCTTCCGCTACCAGGCCGAAAAAGCCCTCGGCGAGATCGAGAGCGGCGTGTCCGCCATCCGCCGCAAGGTTCCGCTGAACGCGTCGTTCGGCCTGCACGTCGAGTTCCCGGACTACATGTCGTCCACGACCGGTTTCGCCACCGTGCAGGACTATGAGGATCGCCTCGTCCAGTTGAACGGCTTCATCGCCTTCATGAACGCGAACGTGGACCGGCTGCGCCAGGGCATGGCAGAAGGCTATCACCAGCCCAAGGTCGTGGTCCGCAACGTCATCGGCCAGCTGGATTCCTTCCTGGCCCTGCCGGTCGAACAGAGCCCGCTTTACTCCCCCGTGACCCGCTTCCCGGAGACCATCTCTGCAGCGGATCGCACGCGTCTCGAGGCCGCCTATCGCCAGGCGGTCGAGACCGGCGCCTACCCGGCCTATGGGCTGTGGCGTTCGTTCCTGCATGACGAGTACCTGCCGCACGCCACGGAGGGTGCCGGCCTGTGGGCGATGAAGGACGGCGACCGCGTCTATGCCGCCGATCTGGTGCACCACACGACGACGTCCAAACCGGCCGACGAGATCCATCGCCTGGGCCTCGCCGAGGTCGCCAGTATCCGGGCGGAGATGGAGGATGCCCGCCGCGCCGCCGGCTTCGAAGGCGACCTGCCGGCCTTCTTCGAATACGTCCGGACCGAGCCGAGCTTCTACTACACCGAGCCTGCCGACCTGATCGCCCACTTCGAGCGTATCGAAGCCAAGGTCTGGGAGAACATGCCCAAGCTGTTCTCGCGCCGTCCCAAGGCGGAGTTCGAGGTTCGTCCTCTGCCGGCAATGGGCGACCAGCGGGGCACCGGATACTATCGCGCGGGTCCGCCCGATGCGTCCGAGCCGGGCGTGCTCTATTTCAACATGGCCATGCTGAACACGCGGCCGATCCCGACGCTGGAGACCCTGGCGTTGCACGAAGGCGTGCCGGGTCACCACTACCAGATATCGCTGGTCCAGGAGGACGCGAGCCTGCCGGACCTGCTGCGTTATCGCCTGGCGCCGGCGACGGCCTACAGCGAAGGTTGGGGCCTGTACGCCGAGTCCCTCGGCAAGGACCTGGGCCTGTTCACCGACCCGTACCAGTTCTTCGGCCACCTCGACATGGAGATGCTGCGCGCCGTCCGTCTGGTCGTCGATACCGGCCTGCACGCCCTGCGCTGGGATCGTCAGCGGGCGATCGACTTCATGCTGGCCAACACATCGATGGCGCCGCGCGACGTGGCCGTCGAGATTGACCGGTACATCACCAACGCCGGCCAGGCCTGTGCCTACAAGATCGGCGAGCTGAAATTCCAGGAACTGCGCCAGAAGGCCAAGGACGTTCAGGGCGACGGGTTCGACATCCGCCTGTTCCACGACCAGATCCTCGACACCGGGGCCCTGCCGCTGGACGTGCTGGAAGCCAAGATCGACCGCTGGCTGGCTCCGGCCTGAGACGACGGGCGACCGCTTTTCCTCTGAGCTGAATAGGCAGGACCATGAACAGACGCGAGATGCTGGCTGGTGTCGCGGTCGCGGCGGCGGCCTCTGGGTCGTCGTTCGGGACGGCCTGGGCGGTGGAGGGGGCGGACGCCCAACTCGCCGCCATGCTGGGCCGGCATGCCCGGTCGCTGAGCGAGTTCGGCGGCAGCGCAGCGGACCCCGTGGGCGACCGCTCGCTCGCCGGGCGCGCAGAGGCGCACCGGGCGAACGCCGACCGTATCGTCGAACTGCGGTCGGTCCCCAGGGACCAGCTCTCGCCGGCGGCGCGTCTGGATCGGGACACGGCGGCCTTTGTCTACAGTGTCCTCGACGACCAGCTGGCGCGACCGGGCACGATCGACCTCGACCTGCGTCCCAGCCCCTATGTCGTCAGCCAGATGAACGGCGCCTACTACTGGTTGCCGCAGCGTCTGGGCGGTCGCGCCGCTTCGGTCGAACCCGAGGTCTATCTCGATGGCATCGACGCTCTGGCCCGCGGCATCGACCAGGAAAGCGAGCGGATCGCTCACGATGCGGGGCAGGGGACCATCCCGCCGGACTTCGTTCTGGCGATCACCCTGGCTCAGGTGCGCGGCCTGCGCGACAGCGCCCCGGCGTCCAACCCCCTGTTGGCCCCGGCCCTGTCCAGGGAGGAGCTCGGTGAGCAGGCGACGGAGCGGTTTACCCGCCTTGTGGCCCCCGCACTGGACCGCCAGGCGGCGGCGCTGGAACGTCTGGTCCCGCAGGCGAAGGACACAGCCGGCGTCTGGGCCCAGCCGGACGGAGAGGCGAACTACGCCTCGTCCCTGCGGGCCAATACGACGACCGGTATCCCGCCCGCCGATCTGCACCGGATGGGTCTGGAGTGGGTGCGCGAGCTCAGCGCCGATATCGATCACGACCTGCGCGCCGTCGGCCTGACCCAGGGTTCCGTCGGCGAGCGGATCGCGGCGCTGAATATCGATCCGCGTTTCCTCCAACCCGATACCGACGCCGGGCGCGCCGAAGTCCTGCGGCAGGGGCAGGCCTATTTGGCCGCAGCCCAGGGGCGGCTCGGCCGGGCTCTGACGCGGGTCGTCGATGATCCGGTCGAGGTGCGCCGCATGCCGCTGACGACCGAGGCGAGTTCGCCCGTCGCCTTCTACAACGGCGGCGGGGGGCAGGGGCCCGGCGCGGTCCTTCTGAATCTCAGGATGCCCAGCGATCTGCCGTCCTGGCGGCTTCCGACCCTGATCCACCACGAGGGCGTGCCGGGCCACCATACCCAGGCCTCCGTCCTGCGCGACGCCGGTGAGCTGTCGCCCTTCCGTCTGACGGCGCGGTTCTCCGCCTGGACCGAGGGCTGGGCCCTCTATGCCGAGCACCTCGCCGACGAGATCGGCGCCTATGCCGACGATCCGTTCGGCCGCATCGGCTATCTGCAGGCCCAGTTGTGGCGCGCCGGCCGCGTCGTCGTAGACACCGGCCTGCACCACGAGCGTTGGAGCCGCCAACAGGCCGTCGCCTATATGGTCGATGTCGTCGGCGAGTTGCCGGGTCCAACCGAGCGCGAAGTCGACCGCTATGCCGTCTACCCGGGTCAGGCCTGCTGTTTCATGGTCGGCAAGCAGCAACTGGTGGCGTCGCGGGAGGCTGCGCGCCGCGCCATGGGCGCCCGCTTCTCGTTGGGCGACTACAATGATCTGGTTCTGCGTTCCGGCCCGCTTCCGATGGAGGTTCTGGACGCCATGGCTCAACAGTGGAGCGTTGCGTAATGCGTCGTCGTGATCTTCTGGCCGGGGCCGTCGCCCTGACCGCTCTTGCTCCGCTGGCGGCCTGCACGACCGTTCCGGCTCAGGCGTCTGAAAGCGCGGATGCCCGCCTGCTAGCCATGCTGGATCGCCACGCCGAGACCCTCAAGGAGCAGGGCGAAGGCGGTCTGGGCGATTATTCGCTGGCCGGTCGGGCTCGCTCCAAGGCGATCAATGCCGCCCGTCTCGCCGAGCTGCAAACCATTGATCGGGCCGCGCTGTCGCCGGCGGCCGCCATCGACTACGACACGGCCCGCTATGTCTATCGCACGATGGACGACCAATATGGTCGGTACGGCTTCTCGGACATCAACCTCCGTCCCAGCCCCTATCCGGTGAGCCAGATGAACGGCGCCTATTACTGGCTGCCCGACGGCATCGGCACGCGCTCGCCGATGGCGTCGCCCGCCGACGCCGACCGCTATGTCGCCAAGCTGGAGCAGTTCGCCGTCGTTCTGGACCAGGAAACCGAGCAACTGGTCCATGAGGCCGGGCAGGGCGTCATCCCGCCTGACTTCATCCTCGAGAAGACGACGCGCCAGATCGCCGTACTGCGCGACACACCCCCGGGCGAAAACCCCCTGCTGTCGTCGGCCATGACCCGTGCCGCTGCGGCTGGCTTGACCCGCGTCGACACTCGCGCCGTCGCCGTTTTCAATGATCGCATCCGCCCGGCCCTGACCCGCCAGATCGCCGCGCTTGACGCCCTCAAGCCCCGCGCCACCGACGAGGCCGGCATCTGGGCCAAGCCCGACGGCCAAGCCTATTACGTCTCTGGCCTGCACTCGAACACCACGGCCGAATACGCCCCCGGCGAGTTGCACCAGATGGGCCTGAAGTGGGTTCGCGAGCTGTCAGACGAGATCGACAGCCTGATGCGCGCCCAAGGCCTGTCCGAGGGCTCGGTCGCGGACCGCATGGCCGTGCTGGATCAGGATCCGCGCTTCCTCAAAGCCAGCACTGACGAGGGACGCCAGGCGGTTATCGACTTCGCTAACGCCCGCCTCGACGCCGTGCGGCCGCTCCTGCCGCGCGCATTCACCGTCCTGCCCGACTATCCGGTAGAGGTGCGTCGCGTATCTCCGGCGATCGAAGCCGGCGCCCCGGGCGGCTTCTACAGCGCCTCCAGCGATCCCGATCAGCCGTCGGTCATCTTCCTCAACCTGCGACTGGTCGAGGAAAACACCCTGTGGCGGACCCCGACCCTGCTGCATCACGAGGGGATCCCCGGCCACCACTTCCAGGCCAGCGTGATGAAGGCCTCGGGCGGCATGTCGGCCTTCCGCCGCGCGGTGCGCTTCTCGGCCTGGACTGAGGGCTGGGCCCTGTACGCCGAGCAACTCGCCGCCGAGATTGGCGCCTATGAGAACGATCCGTTCGGTCGTATCGGTTATCTTCAGGGCCAACTGTTCCGTGCCTGCCGCGTCGTCGTCGATACGGGCATCCACCACGCCCGCTGGACGCGTCGCGAAGCCATCGACTGGATGGTCGCCAATGCGGGAGAGTTGCCGGAAGCCGCCGAGCGCGAGATCGATCGCTACTGCGTCTATCCGGGCCAGGCCTGCAGCTTCATGGTCGGCAAGCAGGGCATCCTCGCCGCGCGCGCCGAGGCCGCCGAGATCCTGGGGGACGCCTACGACCTGCGGACCTTCAACGACATGGTCCTCGCGTCCGGACCTCTGCCGGTCGCAGTTTTGCAGCAGGCAATCGTGCATTGGGCGGAAGCCTTGAGATCGGTTTGACGATGGGTCGAAAGCGCGGCGGACTGCCCTCAGGGAGAGCCGCTTTGTCAGTTGCAGATGCGCCGTGAAGATGGTCGTGAATGAGGAATGTTCCTGACGCATCAGCGAACACTTGCCGAGCTTCAGACCGACGGTATGGTTTGGGCTCGCTGGTCTACAATTCGGTATGGCTTTGAGAGTACTGGACGGGCGTTCAAAGGCGGGCGATGAGCGCACCTCCTGACGCTCCCGACGTGACACTATGGGCTTCCGCCGCGCGGCTTGATGGTTAGGCGAAGAGGCGGTGGAGCAGTTTGTTGTTTGTCGCAGCTCGGCTTCGCCATCTGGTGGGCCGTGCCGGGCGCGCCGTCCAAGCTGATGGCGATCACTGGCCTCGGCTAGTGGGTTTCTTCGCGAACGTCGTCGCCGCGCTCCTGCTGGTGCCTCAACGCGAAGGTTAAGCCATGTCCGCTCCGTCTGCCTCTGCACGCGCAGCGACTTGATCGAAAACCGGGTGGTCGCGGCAGCCGGGGGGGGTCATGCATCGCGCCGGCGCGGTCGGGACCGGCGGGCGCACAGGGCCTGCGACGATGCCGCGATTGCAGTGGCGGCGGACCGTGTTATGGGACGCCATGGGATTCTCCTCGGCCAAACACGGTTGGATGACGGCGCTGCTTGCGTCGTTCCTGGCCCTGTTTGTCCTGATCTCCGCCGTCGAGGCGGCCACGTGCGCCCCCGAAGCCGTGACCGCCCATGCTTCGGAGATCGTCGCCGACGCCCCCTCCGATCCCGCTGACACCGACCGGCCAGATCAGCACGCGATCTGCTCTCACGGTCACTGCCACCACGGCGGCGTCGCCGTGCCGCGGACGCTTGACGCGCCGGTCGTGACCCACGCCGGGTCCGATCTTGGCGCCCTCCCGCTGGCGGACGGTTTGCCGTCCCGCATGCCCGCCGGACCAGACCGCCCTCCCAGAGGCTGACGGGACTGCGCGCAACCGCGCGCCTTCCACGTCAACCATCCGGGAAACAGGACCTATGCTATCCCCTAAACGCCGTCTGCCGCACCCTGCGGCCGGCGGAGCCGCGATCACTCTCGCGGCGATCCTGGCCATGCTGGCCCCAGGGTCAGCCTTCGCCGAACCCGTCACCCTGGCCGAGGCGCTGTCGCGCGCCGCTGCCTCCTCCCCAACCCTGGCCGCCGCCGAAGCCGATGTCGCCGCCGCCGTTGGGCGCGCCCAGCAGGCCGGCTTCCGGCCCAATCCCGAACTCGGCCTCGAGGTCGAGAATTTCGCCGGCGCCGGCGGCTTCTCCGGCATCGATGACGCCGAAAGCACCCTGAGTGTCGGCCAGCGGTTCGAACTCGGCGGCAAGCGGCCCGCACGTGAGCGCGCCGCCCAGGCCGAGGTGGACGCCGCCCGGCTGCGCCTCGCGGTCGCACGTGCGGACCTGCAACAGCAGGTGCGCGACGCCTACGCCGAGGCCTATGCGGACGGCCGCCGGGTCGAACTGGCCCGCGATCAGTTCATGCGCGCCGATAACCTTCAGACCATCGCCACCGAACTGGTGGACGCCGGTCGCGAACCGCCGTTGCGGGCACTGCGAGCGCGCACCGCCGCCCTGGAAGCGGTCAGGCGGGTTCGCGCCGCCGAGGCTGAATACGCCGAGGCCCAGCGGGCGCTCGCCGCCCTGTGGGGCGGCGGCGAGGACCTGCCCGAACCGACCGCCGCAGAATCCCCGGCGGCGCCTAGCGCGGTCATCGGCCCGGCCAGCGCCCTCGACGTGCGCCTCGCCGAAGCGGAGGTGGCGACCTCGATCGCCGTCGTCGAGCGGGAACGAACGCTGTCGCGCCCGGATGTGACCGTCAGTCTCGGCGCCCGCCAGTTCCGGGGCACGAACGACACGGCTCTGGTGTTCGGCGCCTCCATGCCGATCGGTCTGTTCGACCGGAACCAGGGCAATATCGCCGCCGCCAACGCCGAGTGGACCGGAGCCGAGGCTCGCCGTAACGCCGCCCTCGCCGGCGCCATCCGGCGGACCCGCGACGCGCAAGCCGCTCTGCGAACGGCCGAGGCCCAGTTGGCCTTCCTCGAAACCCAGGCCGAACCCGACGCGATCGAGGCCGTGCGCATCGCGCGTGAAGGCTTCTCGGCTGGCCGCTTCACCCTGCTGGACGTGCTGGACGCCGAAGAGGCGCTCAACACCGTCCAGGCCGACATGATCACCGCCGAGCTGGAGCGAGCGCAAGCCGTCGCCGCCCTGACTCGCGCCACCGAAACCCAGGGATCCGCCCAATGAAGAGACTCACAAACCAGCAACGCCTGCTCGGCGGCGCGGCGGCGGCCGTGATCATCCTCGGCGGCGGGTTCGCCGTGTGGAGCATGACGCGCGGTCCGGAAGCCCCTCCGGAGGCGACCGCGGAAGCCGAACAAGAACACGGCGCCGGCGATGCCCTGGAGATGGACGCCGCCCGCATTCAGGCGGCCGGCATCACCTTGGCGCCCGTCGGCAGTGGCTCGCTGAGCGCCGAGATCGTGGCCCAGGGCACCGTGGTGGGCACGCCCCAAGGCGAGGCCGTGCTCGCGGCCCGCGCCGACGGGGTGATTACCGGCGTCTCGCTGCGCCTCGGCGACAGCGTGCGCGCCGGCCAGACCGTGGCCCTGATCGAGAGCCGCGAGGCCTCGTCCATCGCCGCCGAACGGGCGACCGCCCAGGCGCGGTTGACTGCGGCCCGGCAGGCGCTCGCCCGCGAGCAGCGGCTGTTCGACTCGCAGATCACCGCGCGACAGGAGCTCGAAGCCGCCCAGACCGTCATGGCGGAAGCCGAGGCGGAAGCGCGACGGACCTCGTCCGCCGCCGCAGCCGCCCGGGTCTCCGGAGACGGCCGCAGCACCGGGGTCGTCAGCCCGATCAGCGGGCGGGTGACCGTGTCCAATGCGACGCTCGGCGCCTTCGTGACGGCTGGGACCGAACTGTTCCGCGTCGCCAACGCTAGCCAGATCGAGGTCCAGGCTTCGGTCTCCGTCGACGACGCGGGCCGGATCGCTCCGGGCGACCGGGCCAGCATCACCCTGTCGGAAGGCGAGGTCCAGGCCACGGTGCGGTCGATCACCCCGGGGGTGGATGCGGAAAGCCGCGCCGCCACCGTCCTGCTCACCGTGTCCGCCGTGGGGGGCTTGCGTCCCGGCCAGGCCATCGCCGTGCGGATCTACACCCGCGACGCTCAGACCTCCGCCGGCGTTTCGGTGCCCGAGGAAGCCATCCAGACCGTCGAAGGCCGCGAAGTGGTCTTCGTCAGGACGGCGACGGGCTTCAACCCCGTGCCGGTCATCGTCGGCCAGCGTAGCGCCGGCCGGGCCCAGATCACCTCCGGCCTGACGGCGGGGCAGACCGTGGCCACCCGCAATGCCTTTCTGTTGAAGGCCGCGCTCGGCGCCGGCGAAGTGGAGCACTAGCCCATGATCGCCAACCTCATGGCCCTGTCGGTGCGGGCGCGATGGATGATCATCGCGCTAGTGCTGCTCGTCTCAACCTACGGCGCCTGGCAGCTGACACAGCTGCCCATCGACGCCGTGCCCGACATCACCAACAACCAGGTGCAGATCAACACCTCCGACGCCTCGCTCTCGCCCGTCGAGATCGAAAAGCGCGTCACCTTCCCGGTTGAGACCGCCATGGCTGGCATCCCCGGCCTGCAGTCAACCCGGTCCCTGTCGCGCAACGGCTTTTCGCAGGTCACGGTGATCTTCGAGGAGAATGTCGACCTCTATTTTGCGCGCCAACAGGTCAGCGAGCGCCTCGTCCAGGCCCAGGAAAGCCTGCCCGAGGGCGTTCAGCCCCAGATCGGACCGGTCACCACGGGTCTGGGCGAAGTCTTCATGTACGCCATCGACTTCACCAACCCGGCCGGGCGGGGCGCGACCGTGCGCAACGGTCAGCCGGGCTGGCAGTCCGACGGGGCGTTCCTGACCCCGGAAGGCGACCGCCTGGCCGACGACATCTCGCGCGCGGCCTATCTCCGGACGGTGCAGGACTGGATCATCGCGCCGCAGCTGCGGTCGGTGAACGGCGTTGCCGGCGTCGACACCATCGGCGGCTTCGAGAAACAGTATGTCGTCGAACCCGACCCGATCCGCTTGGCCCAGTACGGCGTCTCGTTCAGCGAACTGGCCGCCGGTCTGGAATCCGCCAACCTCTCGGTCGGCGCCAACTTCGTTGAGCGGGGCGGCGAGGCCTATCTGGTGCGGGCCGACGCCCGCATCCGCAGCCTGAGCCAGATCGATGAAGCCATCGTCGCCACCCGTGGCGGCGTGCCCGTCGCCGTTCGTGACGTCGCCGCCGTCCATCTCGGCGGTGACCTGCGCACCGGCGGGGCCACCATGAACGGCCACGAGGTCGTCATCGGCACCACCCTGATGCTGATCGGCGAGAACAGCCGCGCGGTCGCTCGCTCGGTCGGGGAACAACTGGAGACGACCGTTCGGTCTCTCCCGCCGGGGATCAAGGTCACCCCCGTGCTCGACCGGTCCAAACTGGTCAACGCCACCATCTCCACCGTTCAGCGCAACCTGATCGAGGGCGCCATCCTCGTGGCGGTGGCTCTGTTCCTGCTCCTGGGCAACGTCCGCGCCGCCCTGATCGCGGTGGCGATCATCCCGATCTCCTTCTTCATGACCGCCATCGGCATGAACTTCATGGGGGTGTCGGGCAATCTGATGAGCCTGGGGGCGCTCGACTTCGGCCTGATCGTCGACGGCTCGGTGATCATCATCGAGAACTGCCTGAGACGACTATCGGAGCGGCAGCATCACGAGGGCCGCCTGTTGACCCTGCGCGAGCGGCTCGAGGAAACCACCATCGCCACCCAGGAGATGATCAAGCCGACCGTCTACGGTCAGGCCATCATCCTGCTGGTCTTCGCGCCGCTGCTGACCTTCCAGGGCGTGGAGGGCAAGACCTTCTCGCCCATGGCCATCACTCTGATGCTGGCCCTGATCGCGGCCTTCATCCTGTCCATCACCTTCATCCCGGCGATGGTCGCGTTGGTGATGCGCAACAAGGTCTCCGAGAAGGACGTGTTCGTCATTCGCTGGATCAAGGCGAAATACGAGCCGGTGCTGCGTCAGGCCGTGGCCCGGCCCTGGCCCTTCGTCGGCGGCGGTCTGGCCCTGTTCGCCGTGGCCGGTGTGATCTTCACCATGCTGGGACAGGAGTTCATTCCGACCCTGGATGAACGCAACCTCGCCATGGCCTCCCAGCGGGTGCCGTCGACCGCGGTGGAGCAGTCGATCCGCATGCAGCGGGGCGTGGAGAGCGCGATCATCGCCTTGCCCGAGGTCGAGCTGATGTTCTCCAAGACCGGCACCGCCGAGGTGGCCACCGATCCGATGCCGCCCAACATCTCGGACGGCTTCATCATCCTCAAGCCGCAGGACCAGTGGCCGGAGGGGGTGAACACCAAGGAAGACGTGATCGAACGCATCGAGGCCGCAGCCGCGGGCCAGGTCGGCAACGGCTATGAGCTCAGCCAGCCGATCGAGTTGCGGTTCAACGAACTGATCGCCGGCGTCCGCGGCGACGTCGCCATCAAGATCTATGGCGACGATCTCGACAAGCTGACGGCCACGGCCAACAGGATCGCGGCCCAGCTGAACGCCACCCCGGGCGCGGCCGACGTTAAGGTCGAACAGACGGACGGTGCGCCGTCGCTGGACGTGACCTTCGACCGGGCTGCCATCGCGCGGTTCGGCCTGACCGTGGAGGAGGTGGCCGACACGGTCGCCGTCGCCATGGGCGGGCGCGAGGCCGGGCAGCTGTTCGAGGGCGACCGCCGCTTCGACGTGGTGGTCCGCGTGCCCAACGCCAGCCGACACGACCTCGACGCCCTCGGCGCCATCCCTGTGATGTTGCCGGAAGCGGAGGGCCGCACCCGGGCGTCCGTCCCGTTGCGGCAGGTGGCCTCGTTCCGCTTCGCCGAGGGGCTGAACCAGATCAGCCGCGAGAACGGCAAGCGTCGCGTCGTGGTCCAGGCCAACGTCCGCGGCCGCGACGTCGGGTCGTTCGTCCGGGAGGCCATGCCCAAGGTGGAGGCGGTCGCCCCGCCGGCCGGATCCTGGATCGAGTGGGGCGGCCAGTTCCAGAACCTCAAGGCGGCCTCCGACCGCCTGTCGCTGGTCGTGCCGATCTGTTTTCTGGCCATCTTCGCGGTGCTCTTCCTCGCCGTGGGGACATTCGGGCGGGCGGTGGCGGTCTTCCTCACCGTGCCGCTCGGTCTGGCGGGCGGCGTCTTCGCCTTGGCGCTGACCGGCATCTCCTTCTCGGTGTCGGCTGCGGTGGGCTTCATCTGCCTGGCCGGGGTCGCGGTGCTGAACGGCCTGGTGGTGATGTCGTCGATCCGGCAACGGCTCGACGCCGGAATGGAGCTCTCTCGCTCCATCATCGAGGGCTGCATGGAGCGGGTGCGGCCGGTCATCATGACCGGCCTGGTCCCGGCCATCGGCTTCGTGCCCATGGCCCTGGCCCACGGCACCGGCGCGGAGGTGCAGAAGCCCTTGGCCACGGTCGTCATCGGCGGCCTGATAACGGCGACCCTGCTGACCCTGCTCGTCCTGCCGGCCATGAGTCGGCTGGTCCTCGGCCTGACCGAGGGACGGCGTCCCAAGCCCACCGAGGCGCAGGCAGGCGAGCCGGTTCCGGCGGAATAGTCCTGGTCCCCGCTGCAATCCGGCGGCGGGGATCCTCCTTTCGCGAGCGCTCTTCGCGACCGATCCATCGAGGCCGAGGCTACGCCACGCCGGACGCGGGGCGTGACGCAAGGCCGAACGGATCCCGGTGCGCAAGATGCGGGAACGGTTTGCGGCGGGGCAGGGGCCTCTGCCCGAGGTGCTCGCCGCCGCGTCTCGCCCAGCATCATGCTCAAGTTCGGTGTTCGCGCGACGGGCGAGCCGAGCGCGCCGCGCCCGGTGGTCTGCGACGCGGCTGCCCACCTGACGGGCATCGCGTTTCAGACCGCCACGCCGCGAGTGATGGCGGCCGAGCGAACCTTCTGGGAAAAGGCGACCGCCGCCCACGTCTACTGCGCGCAGGGGCGACTGCGGGGAGACCGTTTCTCTCGCCATTGGCATGATTTGGCCCGTCTGGACGCCGCCGGCTTCGCCGAGACCGCGATCGCGGATCGCGCCGTGGCCGAGGCGGTTGCGCGGTATAAGGCCATGTTCTTCCGCTCGACCGTCGACGGCGAGGAGATCGACTACGGTCGGTCGATCGCCGGCGCCCTGCGGCTGAAACCGGGGGCGCTTACCTGGAGGCCTTCAAACGCGCCATGTGTGGACGGTGCATGGTCATCCTAATACCGGCCTTCGACCGCCGAAAAAGACCTGCTGGGTCTACGTATCTGCCGCTGAACCCCTTACGGTCCAGAAAGCGAGCCTCATACAGGGCACGGTGAAACCCTGGAGATGAGGAGCACCAAAGCCTCGAACGAGTAGGCCGCAACGACGAAATGGCGTTGCGGCGATGTGTTTGAACTTTCAGCCGGTGGATCGCCGTCAAAGCCCGTTCCCGCCCCCAGCGTGGGGCCCGCCCGTATCTTCGCCGCTGAGCGAGGTGTTCGAACCGCTCACTTGCTCGGAACGAGGTGTCGGATCATGGCGTCGACGGTGGGGGACCGTCGGTCTGGGCGGGTTACGAAGCCGACCGAGCGTTTTATCATCGGCCTGTCCAATGGAGTCCAGCGAAGATCAGGCTCTGGCAGGAGCGGCAGGGTCAGTTGGGGCAGGGCGGTGACCCCTAGCCCACGGGCGACCAAGGCGCCTACGGTGGCCAGGTGACCGCATTCATAGAGCGGGCGGACGGAGGCGCCGGCCTGAAGGAAGGCTTGATCGGTGGCTTGGCGCACGCTGCTGCGCAGCGCCATGGCGATGAAGGGGCGCCGGGCCAGATCTGCCCAGGTGTCGAAAACGCCGTCGGCGCAGTCACTGGCGCAAACTGCTCCGAACAGGTCGGCCTGCAGTTCCTCATAGTCGAGATCGACATTCGGAAGAGGGCGTATGGTAAGCCCGAGGTCGGCGCGACCTTCCAGAACGGCCGTCTCCACATTCATTGCCAACCCGTCGAGAATCTTGACGTCAATGTCCGGATACTCCGCCTGGAAGGCGGCTAGAGGGCCCGGCAGCAGAGTCGCCGCGAGCGAGGGCAGGGCCGCCAGGCTGAGGCGACCGCGCGTTCCCCGAATGAAGGCGGAAACGTCTTCCAGTCCGAGTTCGGCCTCGCGCACGAGCCGGTTCGCGATGGGCAGGAGCCGTTCGCCCGCAGGCGACAACCGAGCCCCGCGGCCGTCACGCAGGAATAGCCTGTCGCCCAGCCGATCTTCCAGTTGCCGTATCGCGCGGCTCAGCGCCGGTTGGGACAGAGCTCGCTGAGCGCCCGCTTCGGTGAAACTGCCGGTATCGGCGATCGCGAGGAAGTGCTGAAGGTCGCGCAGGTTGAGCGGCATGGCTGATTGCTAGCATGGAATCCTCCATCTCCATGCATATTTTGCATGACCCGATCCGTCATTGGTCTTTGCTTCCGGCCGACGCTTGCGCCCTGATGGGCACATGGGGAAGGCGATACGCATAGGGGCAGGGGCCGGGTTTTCGGAGGACAGGATCGATCCTGCGGTCGATCTTGCCGAACGGGGCCGGCTGGACTTCCTGGTGTTCGAATGTTTGGCGGAACGGACGATCGCTCTGGCTGTCGGCGCGCGTCAGCTTGACGATTCGGTCGGTTACGATCCCCTGCTGGAGGAGCGGCTGCGAGCCGTCCTGCCTGCCTGCTATCTGAACGAAACCCGGATCGTCAGCAATATGGGCGCCGCCAATCCGCAGGGCGCCGCTAAGCGTGCGGCTGAGGTGGCGCGTGAACTCGGTCTTGAAGGTCTGAGGATCGCTGCCGTCATCGGCGACGATGTGCGCGATCAGCTCGCTGCGCTGGAGCCATTCGGGCATGAACCGCTGCCCATAGAGGGCGTGGTGTCCGCCAACGCATATCTGGGGCATGAGGCCATCGCCCGAGCGCTGGATGAAGGCGCTCATATTGTTCTGACCGGTCGTGTCGCCGACCCGTCGTTGTTTCTTGGCCCACTGGTCCACGCCTTTGGCTGGCGGGCCGACGACTGGGAGCGATTGGGGCGCGGGACGGCGGTCGGGCATCTGCTGGAATGCGCCGGCCAGCTGACCGGCGGCTATTTTGCCGATCCGGGGTTCAAGGACGTCGCCGACCTGGCTCGCCTGGGCTTTCCGATCGCCGAGGTGAGCGATGATGGCTCTGCGGTGCTGGGCAAGCTTGCGGGCACGGGCGGGCGCGTGTCGGTCCCGACCTGCACCGAACAACTGCTCTACGAGTTGCACGATCCTCAGGCCTATCTGACGCCGGATGTCACGGCGGACTTCAGCACCGTCGTCTTTACCGACTTGGGCGAAGATCGGGTAGCGATGAGCGGAGGCGGCGGCGCACCGCGCCCCGCCAAGCTGAAGGTCTCGGTGGGAACCGACGACGGCTGGCTGGGCGAGGGCCAGATTTCGTATGCCGGGCCGGGCTGCGTGGAACGCGCCCATCTGGCCCTGTCGATTGTCGACGAGCGGCTTGAGCTTTGCGGGCTGGAGCCGCTGGATGC
>Ga0247803_1000485_pt1 | contig 21655 bp, 19 predicted proteins | sample UWRJL014104B1_FD_180928 | JGI IMG/M metagenome (GOLD analysis project Ga0247803, IMG submission 180928) | Plant litter microbial communities from Arlington Agricultural Research Station in Wisconsin, United States - UWRJ-L014-104B-1 | ecosystem: Environmental > Terrestrial > Plant litter >...
ATTCATCCTGAATGTTGATATTTGCTCCAGCCTCGATTAACAATTTTACCATGCTTAAATTGCCTTTTTTTGTAGCAACATGTAGAAGGCTTTCTCCACCATAAGTATAACTGCTGTTAAGTGTAAAACTAGATTCATTAGCAATATTTGTAGCACTAACGATCCAATCAAGATAATCATTCATAGAAGAAGTGTCGCTATCCAAAGGTTTACTGTAGTTTACATCCACTCCATTTTCTAAAAACAAGGAAACTATTTCCTTTTGATTATTTGCGCAGGCATACCAAATAGGGGAATGTCCATTATTATTGGATACAAAAACATCGGCTCCTCTTTCTGTTAAAAGTTTAGCAAGCATTCTGTTCGTTTCATAACAAGCAATTAAAAGTGCATTTTCTCCCGCATGATTCGTATGATTAATATTTGCACCATTATCCAGAAGCATTGTCACCATCGGGATCGATTTAGTATAACAGGCATGCAGTAAAGGTGTGTTTCCTTGTTTATCGGTGACATTAATATCAGCACCTTTATCTAAAAGCAGTTGAATAATTTCTCTGTTTAATTTTGTCGAAGCCAATAAAATTGGAGTTTCTCCATTGTTATTCAGTAAATTAACATCAATTCCTGCTTCAAGCAACTTTGTTGCAATTTCGATTTGTGCGGTCTGAACAACTAAATGCAAAAGACTATTTCCGTATTTGTCATTTTTAGTAGTTTCCGCACCATTTTCTAAAAGATACAAAGCAGTTTGTTTCTGTTTTTGCAGGCAGGCAAAATACAGTGGAGTTTCTCCGTCATGATCTTCGTAATTTATATCTGCACCATCTTCACAGAGTATTTTTACAATATCCAAATATCCTCTGTGAGCGGCGTAATGCAAAGCTGTTCTCCCTTTTTCGTCGGTATATTTTACATCAACTTCTTTATTCTGAAGAAGTAATTCGGCTATCTTTCTGTTGCCGTTTTCGCAGGCAATTATAAATGACATTGACATATCTTGCTGTTTTTTATGTAAATTTTGTTATTAGGATTTCATTAAAAGTTCGACCGTTTTGATTTTCAGGTTATCTCCGGAAGCAATCATAAGGGCTGTTTCATCTTTGTCATTCGTAATGTCTTTATTGGCACCGTTTTCAAGTAATAATTTTACTTTTCTATAAGTTTCTTTTGCAGCTTCGGCATCATAATTTACATCAAAAAGACACACTTTATGCAATAAAGTATTGCCTTCATTGTCTTGTTCATTGATGTCAATTGACGAATTGTCTAATGCAAATTTTAGAATTCCGGCTTTTTTTTCTGCGAGATAATCCAATCCTGATTTTGCTTTTCCGTAATATTGCGCACAGAAATTTAGATCGGCACCATCTGATAATAATCGTTCCAGAAATTTTAAGCTGCTTTCAGAATCCGACATTGATCGAATGAATTCTGTAAATAAGGTTCTTTGGTCTTTATTGATGATACTAAAATCAGGCGTGGCAGCAGCGGCTAAAAGATCATACATTTCATAAGAACACTGTTCTGCGACAGCATAATAAAAAGCAGTATTGTTAAGATTGTCTGTTTCGTTGGCATCGGCACCATTTTCAAGTAAAAAAGGTAAAAGTTCTTTTTTGCTTTTTTTGACGGCACACATTAGTGGAGTAGTTCCAACAATGTTTTTTTCGTTAATATCAACACCATTTTCAATGAGCAAAGAAATGTAGTCTTTTGTTTTCTCTGTTTCTAGACCATATGTATTTATAACAGAGTAAATAAGGTTTTCTCCAGCGTTGTTTTTATACTGAGTATCAGCTCCAAAATCATCAATCAAAATTTTTATGATTTTTGGAGGAGTACCTTTCTCAAGAAAGTATCGCAGTAAAGTCTGATCGCTTATTTCATCATTAAGATTGTCTATTTTTGACATTAATTCTTTAAAAAAAGCAAGCGATTCTTCGTCATCCTTTAAATTTCGGGCAATAGTACTAAAAATAGATTTGTCAAAACTGTCCAGTTCATAGATATCGGTTTCAATAAAACCGGCATTTATTAGAGCCTCTGCTAAATCAATTGCTTTTGCGTTACATATTATGGAGGTTATTTGAGAAAAATTGTTTTTGAGGTATTGTTCAGAAAATGATTCCCCGTTTTTAATAGATTCTCTGGCAGCATCCAAATTTCCTTGAAAAATGTATTCTTCTATTTTGTTTTGTGTAGACATATTAAAAAAATTAATAAATGAAAGATAAAACTTAAATTATTATTCGTGTGTGTTTTTTTGGAAAAAAAGTATAACGATTAAAAAAGTGAAAAATTGGAATATAGTTTAAAAAACTAAATTTGAAGTGCGCTTTAAGACATAAAATAACAAGAATAAGGTTTTTTTTAAAGGAGGTTGCAGCTGTAATTGTAGTCATATTTAACTGGGAAATGTTCTCTAAAAAGCTATTTATCATAAGAAAAAGCGTTTTTTTTTATTTAACAAGCCTTTAGATTTTATCCATAAAAAGCAAACTAAAAAAAATACTATCTTTACCGATCAAACATTTATGAACTTAAGTTGCTTTTTTGCAACACTACATATATAATTATGGCATGTACAAGTTGTTCAACCTCAGATGGCGGTGCGCCAAAAGGTTGTAAAAATAATGGGACTTGCGGCACCGATAGCTGCAATAAACTGACGGTTTTTGACTGGCTCGCGAACATGAGTCCGTCTAATGGAGAGGCTATTTTTGACTGTGTTGAGGTTCGTTTTAAAAACGGACGCAAGGAATTTTTTAGAAATTCAGAAAAATTAACTTTAAGTATTGGTGATATTGTAGCGACTGTTGCTTCACCGGGACATGATATTGGTATTGTTACTCTGACAGGCGAATTGGTAAAAATTCAAATGAAGAAAAAAGGTGTTAACCACGAAAGTAACGAAGTACCTAAAATTTACAGAAAAGCGTCTCAAAAAGATATTGACATTTGGTCTGTAGCACGTGATCGTGAAGAACCAATGAAGGTTCGTGCACGTGAATTAGCTATTCAGCATAAACTTGAAATGAAAATATCTGATATTGAATTTCAGGGAGATGGCTCAAAAGCTACATTTTACTACACAGCAAATGACAGAGTCGATTTTAGACTTTTAATTAAAGATTTTGCCAAAGAATTCAGTACGAGAGTCGAAATGAAACAAGTTGGTTTCCGTCAGGAAGCAGCTCGTTTAGGCGGAATTGGTTCTTGCGGAAGAGAATTATGCTGTTCAACCTGGTTAACAGATTTTAGAAGTGTAAATACATCTGCAGCGCGTTACCAACAACTTTCTTTAAATCCTCAAAAATTAGCCGGACAATGCGGAAAATTAAAGTGTTGCTTGAATTATGAGCTTGACACTTACATGGATGCATTAAAAGATTTTCCGGATTACGACACTAAATTAGTGACTGAAAAAGGAGATGCTATCTGCCAGAAACAGGATATTTTTAAAGGATTAATGTGGTTTGCTTACACGAATAATTTTGCAAACTGGCATGTTTTAAAAATTGATCAGGTAAAAGAAATTATTGCCGAGAATAAACAAAAAAATAAAGTCTCTTCACTTGAAGATTTTGCTATTGAAGTAGTTTCAGAACCTGAAAAAGACTTTAATAATGCAATGGGTCAGGAAAGTTTGACTCGTTTTGATCAGCCAAAGAGAAAGAAAAAACCAAATCGCAAACGCAAACCAAATGCTGAAGCAGCAATTGTGGCTACTCCAAACAAACCTCAGGCAGTTTCGAATCAAAATAAACCTGCAGCAGGAAATCAAAATAAAGGGAATAATCCAAATAAAGGAAACAAACCGAATAATAACAAGCCGAATAAACCTAACAATGCAAACGAGAATAAACCGGCTGAACCTAGGAAACCTATAATTATTACTAAAAATGAGAATAAAAAATAGTGCGATTCTTCTTTTGGTAGGAATACTGCTTTTTTCTTGTGATAAAAAAAGAGTATTTGATGAGTACAAATCTGTTGGAAGTGCCTGGAACAAAGACAGTATTGTAACTTTTGATCTGCCAGTTTTAGATTCAACCAAAAAATACAATTTATTTATAAATTTGAGGGACAACAACAATTATCCATTCAAAAATTTGTTTTTAATTGTGGCTATAGAAACGCCAAGCGGTTTCACTAAAGTAGATACTTTAGAATATGAAATGGCAAAACCCGACGGAACCTTGTTAGGTAACGGTTTTACCGATATAAAAGAAAGTAAACTTTATTATAAAGAAGATGTAAAGTTTAAAGGAAAGTATAAAGTACACATCAAACAAGCCGTTAGAGAGTCAGGAAAAATCCCTGGTGTTCAGGAGTTAGATGGTATTACAGACGTAGGTTTTAGAATAGAACAAAAAGATTAGAAAAATAGTTATATGGCCATTAAGAAAAACAAGCAACCTAATAGTAATAAAGATATTAACTACTATAAAAAGAAATTCTGGAGAGTTTTTGCATATACCTTGTTGGGTATTTTAGCTTTCTTTTTATTTGCCTCTTGGGGATTATTCGGATCGATGCCTTCTTTTGAAGATTTAGAAAATCCGGATTCTAATTTGGCAACAGAAATTATTTCATCTGATGGTGTAGTGATTGGTAAATATTTTAAAACCAACAGATCACAACTTAAATATTCAGATTTACCAAAAAACCTTGTGGATGCTTTGGTTGCAACCGAAGATGCCCGTTTTTATGAACATTCAGGAATCGACGGACGTGGAACTTTACGTGCTGCTTTTTCACTGGGAACCAACGGAGGAGCCAGTACCCTGACACAGCAGCTGGCAAAACAATTATTTCATCGCGGAGGATCTAGCTTTTTACCTTTTAGAATAGTGCAAAAGATAAAAGAATGGATTATTGCTATTCGTCTGGAAAGGCAATATACCAAAAATGAGATTTTAGCGATGTACTGCAACGTTTATGATTTCGGAAATTACGCTGTTGGGGTAAGTTCGGCATCTCAAACTTATTTTTCTAAAGAACCTAAAGATTTAACTATAGACGAGTCGGCAATATTGGTTGGAATGTTTAATAATTCATCTCTTTATAATCCGTTGCGCAACCCTGTTGGTGTTAAAAACCGTCGTGATGTGGTATTGGGTCAAATGGTAAAAGCCAAGATGATTACTGAATCTCAAAAAAATAAGTATAAGGCATTACCAATTGCATTAAAATTCAAATTAGAAAGCCACCGTGAAGGAACAGCTACCTATTTCAGAGAATATCTTCGTGATTACATGAAAAAGTGGGTTGCCGAAAATAAAAAACCGGACGGTTCTGATTATGATATTTACAAAGACGGTCTAAAAATTTATACCACTATAGATTCAAGAATGCAGTTACATGCCGAAGAAGCGGTTTCTGAGCACATGAAAAATTTGCAACAACAATTTTTCATCGAACAAAAAAATAATAAAAACGCACCATTTGTAAATATCACTAAGGCAGAAACAGATAAACTTATGATGCAGGCCATGAAAAACTCAACGCGTTGGGCCATCATGAAAGATCTGGATAAAAGCGAAGATGATATCATTGCTTCATTCAAAGTAAAAACAAAAATGCGCATATTTACCTGGAAAGGTGAGCGTGATACTACAATGACTCCAATGGATTCTATCCGTTATTTCAAACACTTTTTACAATCTGGTTTAATGGCAATGGAGCCTCAAACCGGAAATATTAAAGCGTGGGTTGGTGGAATCAATTATAAATATTTTCAATACGATCACGTAGGACAGGGAGCAAGACAAGTAGGTTCTACATTTAAGCCTTTTGTTTACGCAACCGCAATTGAGCAATTGAATATGTCTCCTTGTGATTCTATTCTTGACGGACCTTTTATGATTCACAAAGGGCGTCATAATGTTACTGCAGATTGGGAGCCAAGAAATTCTGATAACAGATATCGCGGAATGGTTACCTTAAAACAAGGTTTGGCCAACTCAATCAATACCATTTCTGCAAAATTAATCGATCGTGTAGGACCGGAAGCTGTAGTTGAGTTAACGCATAAATTAGGGGTTAAAACCGAAATTCCGGCACAGCCTTCTATTGCTCTTGGTGCCGTAGATATTACGGTTGAAGATATGGTTGCTGCTTACAGCACATTTGCCAATCAGGGAGTGTATGTAAAACCACAATTTTTAAGCCGAATTGAGAATAAAAGCGGAGAGGTGATTTACGAACCAATTCCGGAATCTCATGATGTATTAAACAAAGATATTGCCTTTGCAGTAATCAAATTGCTTCAGGGAGTTACAGAAACCGGTTCTGGTGCACGTTTACGTACGCAAGGCGGTGGAAGTGGAGACAATCGATGGACGGGATATCCTTATATGTTCAAAAATCCGATTGCTGGTAAAACGGGAACAACTCAAAACCAGTCTGATGGTTGGTTTATGGGAATGGTGCCTAATTTAGTAACCGGTGTTTGGGTAGGTTGCGAAGATCGTTCGGCACGTTTTAAAAGTCTAACTTACGGGCAAGGTGCAACTGCGGCATTGCCAATTTGGGGTTATTTTATGAAACTTTGTTATGCAGATCCGGGACTTCAGGTTTCGAAATCAGAGTTTGAGCGACCAAAAAATCTTTCTATAAAAGTAGATTGTTATAGTGCGCCAAAAGTAAAAGATACTACTGTAACAGAACAAAATACAGACGAATTCGAACTGTAATTTAAATTCTTTTAAATATAAAATTATCCTTTTGTGATCTTCTGAATTTCAGAAAACACAAAAGGATTTTTTTTTGAATTGAGGGAAATTTTACCGCAAAGAGCGCTAAGATTTACGCAAAGTTCGCAAAGTATATTTATAAAAACTTTGCGAACTTTGCGGTTCTCCCTTTGCGGGCTTTGCGGTTAAAAAGTAGATTTTATTTTTTACGAAATCGTTATAATTTAATCTAAAAATGGTATTTTTATCAAAAATATACGGTAATAAAGAGCATTTATTATGATTACAAAAAAAGTAAATAACGTTCAGGAGGCTACAGAAGGAATAGAAAACGGAATGACCATTATGTTCGGTGGTTTTGGTTTATGCGGAATTCCTGAAAATACTATAGCAGCATTAGTAAATACAACAGTTTCAGATTTAACTTGTATTTCGAACAATGCAGGGGTTGATGATTTTGGTTTGGGATTGCTTTTGCAGAAAAAACAAATCAAAAAAATGATTTCGTCTTATGTAGGCGAAAACGCTGAGTTCGAACGCCAGATGCTTTCCGGAGAACTTGAAGTTGAATTGACGGCTCAGGGAACTTTAGCCGAGCGTTGTCGTGCGGCACAAGCCGGAATTCCAGCTTTTTTTACACCAGCAGGTTACGGAACCGAAGTTGCCGAAGGAAAAGAAGTTCGTGAATTCAACGGAAAGATGCACATCATGGAGCAAGCTTTCAAAGCTGACTTTGCCATTGTAAAAGCCTGGAAAGGTGACGAAGCCGGAAATCTTATTTTTAAAGGAACCGCCAGGAACTTCAATGCATGCATGGCCGGAGCTGCAAAAATTACTATTGCTGAGGTCGAAGAATTAGTTCCCGTTGGTACTTTAGATCCCAATCAAATTCATATTCCGGGAATTATGGTACAGCGTATTTTTCAGGGAGAAAAATTTGAGAAAAGGATTGAGCAGAGAACTGTGAGGCAGAGAGCTTAATTATAATTAGATAATTTGGCAATTAGATAATTATATAAATATTGCAACAACGTTGCTTTAATTGCTATTTATTTTGTAATTCACTTGATAATAAAAGCATTATGTTTAATTACATAAAGTGAATGACTAAATAATGAGGTATTTTTTGAAAATATTTTTCCATTATTCAATTGCATGAAGTGAGTCATTATCTCATTAGCAAATTCACTAATTGACACATTAAAAAAAAGACAAATTAAACTATGACTAAGCTTTTTAATATTATTCTGTTTTCCTTATTGTCTTTTTCGACTTTTGCGCAATCAACCAATGAATTACGACAACAACTAAGTCAAATCATTTCGTCTAAAAATGCAGCAGTTGGACTTTCAATAAAGGGAATTGAAGATAAAGATACTTTAAGTATCAACGGAAACTTAAAAGCTCCTATGATGAGTGTTTTTAAGTTTCATATTGCCTTGACGGTTTTAGATAAAGTCGATCAGGGAAAACTTTCATTAACACAGGAAATTTTTATTAAAAAGAAAGATTTACATGAAGATACGTGGAGCCCAATGAGGGAAGATTATCCTGATGGGAATGTGAATTTAACTTTAGATAAAGTATTAAGATATACCATTTCGCACAGTGATAATAATGGTTGCGACATTCTAATTGATGTATTGGGAGGAACAAAAGAAGTTCAGAAATTCATCAATAAACAAGGAATTAAGGATTTCGTGATCAAAGTAAACGAGCAACAAATGCGAACCTGGGAAAATCTTTATGTGAATACAACTACTCCATTGGCAACAACAGTGTTACTGGAAAAGTTCTTTAAAGGACAAATTCTAAAAGAAAGCACTACAAAGTATCTGTACCAGATAATGGTCGAAACATCGAGAGGTCTCACCTGGATGAAAGCGGGACTTCCTAAAAATACCGAACTGGCTCACAGAACAGGAATATCAGGAACCAACGATGATAATTTGAGAGTAGCAATGAATGATATTGGAATTGTAAAACTCCCAAACGGGAAACATTTTATTCTATCCGTTTATTTAAAAAATATCACAGAAAAACAAGAAGATACAGAGAAATTAATTGCAGATATAACAAAGGCAACCTGGGATTATTTCATCAAAAAAGACAGAACAAATTAGATAATTAGATAATTAGAAAATGTGATAATTAGATAATTGATTGATGATTGCGTAAAGTAATGCATTATCTAATTATCTAATTTCCAAACATACATATTGTACTTATGTTGACAAAAGAAGATATTGCAAAACGAATTGCAAAAGAAGTAAAAGACCGTTATTTTGTTAATCTTGGCATCGGGATTCCGACTTTGGTAGCAAATTACGTTAGAGAAGACATAGCAGTTGAATTTCAAAGCGAGAATGGCGTTTTGGGTATGGGGCCTTTTCCTTTTGCGGGAGAAGAAGATGCTGATATTATCAATGCAGGAAAGCAAACCATTACGACGTTGCCGGGAGCAAGTTTCTTTGATTCGGCTTTTAGCTTTGGAATGATTCGCAGCCAGAAGGTAGACTTGACGATTTTAGGTGCGATGGAAGTTTCTGAAAACGGTGATATTGCCAACTGGAAAATTCCGGGAAAAATGGTAAAAGGAATGGGAGGCGCAATGGATTTGGTGGCTTCCGCCGAAAATATCATTGTGGCCATGATGCACGTCAATAAAGCCGGAGAATCTAAAATCTTAAAAAAATGCACTTTACCATTAACAGGCGTAGGATGCGTTAAAAAGGTCGTAACCGAATTAGCAGTTCTCGAAGTGACTGAAAAGGGTTTTAAGCTCTTAGAACGCGCGCCAGGTGTTTCAGTCGAGCATATCATCGCCTCGACAGAAGCTGATTTAATTATTGAAGGCGAAATTCCGGAAATGGCAATTTAGATTTACAACCAAACGATTTATGCCAAAGGCTCAAAGACACAAAGTTTTTTTAATAACAAAACCGCCTGATTTGGCGGTTTTTGTTTTTTATACTTTTTAAAATTTCTTTGCGACTGAGTGTCTTTGTGGCAATATGTTACAATGTAAAACTCATGCGTCCAAAGTAGTAAGCTCCCGTAGTTCCCATTTGCACAGGTGCATATTTGAAAACTCCGTAATAACTGTTCTCGTAAATTTGTCTGTCCGGGAAAATATCAAATAAGTTGTTGGCTCCCAAAGCAATTTGGATTTTTGGAGTGATTTTATAAGCAACAGTCATATCTGTAACTACTTTTCCGTTGTGTTTCTGGATGCCTCCAAAAGGGAAACCATCACGAATTACTTCACCAAAATACGTATTTCTCAGTAGGAAATTCCATTTTGTTAAACTGTAATTAATAGCAAAAGTACCTTTGTGTTTAGGAGTATTGGTCTCGATGAGACTTCTTTCCTGAGGTCCGTAATACACATCTTCCTGTCCTACGAATAAAGCCGGAATATTATTCAGCTGATCATCAACTTTATTGTCGTTGTAGTTGTACAATAACGAAAGATTCATTTTTCCCGGACCAACATTCATGTCATAATCAATTACAACGTCAACTCCGTTTGTGGTCGTGTTGATGGCATTGGTAAAGAAACGACCCGTTTGTGCGCCATATTGAGCAAACAAATCGCGAAGCGCAGGAACTGGATCTCCGTAAGCATTGTTTCCTAAGTTTCCTGTAAGGATTATTCGGTTGTCGATTCTAATGTGATAGTAATCAGCCGTAATATGTAATTTTTTTGTTGGAGAATAAACAATTCCAAAACTGTAGTTTTTCGATGTTTCTTCTTTTAGTTTAGGAATTCCAAGTTCTTTAGCAACATCGCTATCATTTCTAAAAATTCCCGAATTCAGGATTTGTCCGTCAACAGCATCAGTGGCAATATTGTTGAAGTATTGCTGGTGCAATGATGGTGCTCTAAAGCCAGAACTAATCGCTCCACGAACAAATAGATTGTCTAAGATTTTATATCTGGCAGATAATTTTCCGTTAATGGTATTTCCAAAATCAGTAAAATCCTCGTAACGACCTGCAACGCCAATCAATAATTTCTCCGTAATATCGGCCTCAACATCAGCATAAACTCCAACGCTGTTTCTGTTTTCATTTACTTCATTCAAAGGAGAAAATCCCGGGAATGATTGTGCTCCGCCATTGATATAAGAGTTTTCTTCGCCAGGAACAATTTTGTATTTTTCAAAACGATATTCACCTCCAAATGCCAAATTCAATCCATGAAAAATATCTTTATATAATCTCGAAATGTCAGCATTTACCGTGTTTTGCAGGAAAGAATGATTTCCCGCTTTAAAATCTGTCTGACCATTATCGCCTAAGGAAACGTTGTTGGTATTCGATACATCATAAATAAATTTGTTTTCACCAATAGTATTACTCACATCCAGTTTCCATTCTCCAAATTTGAATTTAAAACCAACCGAAGAAGAAAGATCCGTTACAACAGAATTCAATTCAGGTTGAAATCCGAAAGGGAAAATAGAAGCCACCACATTTTCAGTTTCACTTGGTAAACGTCTGAAACCGTAACCTGTACCTTCTCTATGGCTTACGCCTCCGTTTGCATAAAACTCAATTTGATCGTTTAATGGAATCGATGCATTAAAAAATCCCTGAATATTCTGGATTTTTGCATCTCCAATCTGAAAATTAAAATCATCACGAGTCAAACCATTTTGAGCCAATAAATTATCATCAAACTGGCGTGACTGTGCCGGATTATCAGCAAAATCATAAGCGAAGAAATTACCTTCAGCCGATTGATCAAAAATAATCAGGTTATTATTTTGAGAACGATTGGTTTTCTGACGATCATTAAATTCAGCCGAAAGGTTGATGAAACCACCTTTGTTACCAATTTTTGTTCCGTAGTTTAAGTTTACATTTGTGGTCTGTCCATCACTTCTTGAGGTAGAACCATAAGTGGCATTTACTTCTAAACCGGCATTATCTTTTAAAACTAAATTGATTACACCCGCAATCGCATCAGAGCCATATTGCGCTGCTGCACCATCACGTAAAACTTCAATTCTTTTGATTGCTGAAGCTGGAATCGCACTTAAATCTGTACCAACAGAACCATTTCCTACCGTATTTTGATAATTTACTAATGATGTAGTATGTCTTCTTTTTCCGTTAATCAAAACCAAAACCTGATCCGGGCCTAAGCCTCTTAACGAAGCCGGATCGATATGTTCCGTTCCATCCGCAGAAGATTGTCTGTTAGAGTTAAAAGAAGGAATCAAATACGTCAAAATATCGTTTGTAGTAGTTTGTGGTGTTGTATTTCTGATTTTTGCCAGGTTTACAACATCAACCGGAACTGCTGTTTCGAGTTTGCTTTTATTAGGATTTCTACTTCCTACGACTACAATTTCATCTAGACTATTATTTTCTAAAGCCAATTGCACTTCGATAATATGATCCTTTGCAACGACTTCTTTGGTTTGATATCCAAATAACGAAACAATAAGTATTGAATTATTTGCAGAAGCATTAATTGTAAACTTTCCTAAAGCATCGCTTGACGCATTAATTTGAGTTCCTTTAATCAATATTGTAGCAAACTCCAGGGGATTTCCGTTTTCATTTGTAATCGTTCCTTTTATCTCGTGACTTTGCGCAAAAAATAAAGTGCTGGATAAAATAAGAATTGCTGTTATGACAATTTTTAATTTTTTTCTCATTGGTAATTTAGTTTTGTAATTGATTTAATAATTATTCAAAGATCCAATAGAACGGGTATTTGTCTACTACTTAGATAGGATAATGAATAAAATGCAAATGTAATTGTAAATAATCAAAATTGATTTATAAAATGATATTATTTGTAAGTTGATGGTGTCAGTTTTTGAATTTAATGAAATATCTTTGCTGAAAATTTAAAAAGAAAAAAAATGAAAGTACGTTTATTACTTTTTTTGTGCGCTATTACTTTTAATAGTTTCGCACAAAATAATGTATTAGTTTTTCAATCAGATTTTGGTTTGAAAGATGGGGCAGTATCTGCGATGAAAGGGGTAGCAATGGGAGTTTCGACCGATATTAAAATATTTGATGTTACTCATGAAATCCCGGCATTTAATATTTGGGAAGCAGCATATCGTTTGTCGCAAACGGCTCAATATTATCCTGCTGGAACCGTATTTGTATCAGTTTGTGATCCGGGAGTAGGTACAGCAAGGCATTCTGTGGTTTTGTTAACCAAGTCAGGTCATTATTTTGTAACTCCGGATAACGGAACTTTGACTCTAATTGCAGAACAATTAGGAATTCAGGAAATTCGCGAGATCGATGAAGTAAAAAACCGTCGTCAAAACTCAAACGAATCGTATACTTTTCATGGTCGTGATGTGTACGCTTTTACAGGAGCTCGTTTAGCATCTAAAACTATTACTTTTGAACAAGTGGGGCCAAAATTACCAAACGAAGTAGTAAAAATCGATTACCAAAAACCGGTTTTCGAAAAAGGCATCATCAAAGGTGGAATTCCGATTTTAGATATTCAATACGGAAATGTATGGACAAATATCGACAAGAAAACTTTTGCTAACTTAGATTTAAAAGCAGGTGATTTTGTTAAAATCCAGATTTTCAATGGAACTAAAAAAGCATACGAAGGAAAATTGAAACTGGTAAATACTTTTGGAGAAGTTGCCGTAGGTACTGATGTTTGTTACTTCAACAGTCTTTTAAACTTTTCATTGGCCGTAAACCAGGGAAGTTTTTCAGCCAAACATAAAATTTACAGCGGAGCTGACTGGAGTATTCTACTTAGTAAATAAGAAGTAAAACTATCTATACGAAATAAGAAAACCGCCTAATTAGGCGGTTTTTGTTGTTTATAATCTTTGCGACTTAGCGTCTTTGCGAGATTTTTTTCTTTCTTCAACTTTGCAAAAAAAACTTAGTGTCTTTGTAGCAAAAGTCTTTTTTACAAATTAAAAGAAGCTCCTAAACTAAAAGTAAACTGATTGTTTAAGTGATCGAATACTCCGTCGTTGCTACCGTATTTTGCAATTGGAAAACCAAGTTCTGTGAAAACACCAAATCCATCAGTAAAAAAGTAACGACCACCAACATGACCGCCAAAATTGTGTAATCCTAAACTTAAACCAGGATAAACATCTAATTGATCAACACCAATAACGCTGCTTAAATTAGCATTAATTCTTGCTTTAGCATCAAAACGATCACTAAAATCAGGCTTGTAATCATTGTAAGGAGTTGGATTACTGTGGTAAAAACCGTTAAAATTATCTACACCCAATAAATAATTAGCAACAAAACCAAAAGAGAAATTTTCACCTAAACCAAAATCTACAGAACCCTGAATTCCTGAACCACCATCTTGTATGTTAGCACCAACGTTAACTTTAACATCTCCTTTTCCTTTAAAAGCTTGTTGAGCTTGTGTAAATCCAAATGATACTAAAAACAAAAGTGTAATAACCTTTTTCATAAACTTAAAAATTAATTATTTAAAAAGGCAAAAATAGTTTTTTATGATCTAATTTCTGCCTTTTTCGTTAGAATACAATTCATTTAACGGGTCGCTTTGCCAGAATTCCTTGGTATTCACGTCCATAATGGTCAAAGGGCCTCTAAAGGCAGCGCCGGTATCTACATTCCAAACGCAGGCTTTTTGTACAGGAATTGTTTTTCCAATTCGGGTAACAGGAGTGTGCCCGATATAAATTTCTTTATATAGTGTAAAACGTTTTGGATAAAGCAAATCATCAATCTTTAAATTAGGATCTAATGAAAGTGCCATTTCCCAAAGTGTTCTGTCCCAATAAAATAGTTTAGGAAAATATTCATATTTTACACCATTCAAATTAGTGAAGCCCGCATGAACAAAAAGGCGGTTTTCATCATCAAGATAATAATCCTCCAAAGATTCTAAAAAGCCAATATGAATTTGTTTTTTTTCTTCACTTACTTTTTCGTATGCCAATACAGTAGCTTCGCCACCGTGTTTGAACCACAAAGTTTCGTCGATCTCATCATTTTTGGTTTTAAACCAAGACAATAATAATTCGTCATGATTTCCTCTAATGCAAATGCAGTTTTGTTTGCTTTGCAAGTCCATCAAATAATCGATTACTTGTGGTGACTGGCTCCATCCATCAACATAATCACCTAAAAAAATAAGAGTATCCCGGGTTGTAACTTTGGCTTTTTTCATCACTTGTTCAAGCGCGAGTAGTCCGCCGTGTATGTCGCCTATAACAAATGTTCGCATTTTTTATTATTTCATGTAGAAATACAAAAATAAAGAAAATGATTTGTTTGTGAACATTAAGTTGAGAATCTTTAATCAGGAAAAAAACAGCTTATTTTATTTGAAAGAATTTTCGGTTAAATTTTTTATTAAAAATACAAGTTTAAAAATTTATATTTGCCAAAAATTACGCCTTAAAAAATAAGTCTATGAAATCAAAAATTACTTTATTATTTCTTCTTTCTTTATTTATATTATCCTGTTCGGGTGATGATGATGCCAAATCTAAACAATTCGAGTTCTTAGAATTTGAGAAAGATGTTGTGCTGCCTTCTCTTAATAGTGGTGATATTACTTTTTTAGCAATAGATTTCGATACAAATTTAGGAAACTGGGATCTTAAACTTACTGATGAGGATGGTACTGTTTTAGCTGCTGTATTAGATCGCGTTGAAGATACTCGAATTGGTTTTGCTGATAAAAGGATTCAAAGAGTTGCATTTAAAGCTGCTCCTAAAAATGAAGGAGTCTATACTTTAGTTATTAAAAATAAGACAACAGAGCAGGTTTATACGGATCATTTTATAGTGAGAAGTAAGACTTTTAATAAAATCAACTATCAATATGTTGAAGATTATACGATACTGTTTGCTCACAGTTCAAATGAACAGGAACCTACACAGGATTATATTTATTTTCATAATATAAAAAACACGATCCAAAGTAGTATTTTGACAAGTGGAATTTCAGGAATAAGATTAGAAGATGTATCAACGTTTAAATCGTATGATTTAGAATATTCTATTAATTCTAATACAAAAAAAGTAGAGTTTATAATTTCTAGCGGAGTTCCGGCAGGTAAATATTTCTTATCAGTAAGATATAACAATCTAATCGATACTTACTTTGAAAAAGACATTGTAGTACAGGAAGAAAAAATGCCAGTAATTTCATCTATTAATAAAGCTGCTTTTAAAGGTGGTGAAACGATGGTTTTGAAAGGAAGTAATTTTAGATATAATTTTAATTTAGATTTACTGCCAGGATCAGCATATCGTTATTATAAATCACGTACAGCATTAGTTTTTACTGATCTTTATGGTACGGGAGAAATTGAGTTAAGTGCTTATGAATCAGATGCTAGTTTTAAATATATGAATACACAGGCCACTGAGGTGAATTATCCAATTCCTGTAAAAACAGTAGATAAGTTTTTTTTCTTTGTAAGCGATAAGGAAGCAACTTATTTTGAAGGAACAGTAGCTTTAAGAACAGGACCATATATTAGCGAGCCAATGAAAATTAGAATAGATTTCAAATAAAACAGAATGATCTAATGAATAAGAAAAACTGCAGTTTTAAAAAAGCTGCGGTTTTTTTTATGACTTACTTCAACTCATTTTCAAGGTTTCCTGTTTAAATTTGCAGAATGTCAGATACGCCAACATATCGAAAAATAATCCATGTTGATATGGATGCTTTTTATGCTTCGGTAGAGCAGATGGATAATCCTGCTTTGCGCGGAAAACCTATTGCTGTTGGAGGTTCAGAGAATAGAGGAGTGGTTTCGGCAGCCAGTTACGAAGCGCGTAAATTTGGTGTACGCAGTGCTATAAGCGGTGTTTTGGCCAAGAAATATTGTCCTGAAATTATTTTTGTACGACCACGATTTGATCGGTATAAAGAAATTTCAGGAAAAATTCACGCTATCTTTCACGATTATACAGATCTGGTTGAGCCACTTTCGCTCGACGAAGCTTATCTGGATGTAACCCAGAATAAAAAAGGAAATCCAAGTGCTAGTTTGCTGGCTCAGGAAATAAGGTTAAGAATTTTGAATGAAGTTGGAATTTCAGCTTCTGCGGGAATTTCGATCAATAAATTCGTAGCCAAAATTGCCAGTGATGTCAACAAACCAAACGGACAAAAAACGGTAAATCCGGATGAAGTTGAAGCTTTTCTGGAAGAATTGCCCATCAGAAAGTTTTATGGTGTTGGAAAAGTAACAACCGAAAAAATGTACCAGTTGGGCATTTTTACCGGTACAGATCTAAAAAGTAAATCGGTTGAATTTCTGGAAAAGCATTTTGGGAAATCAGGCGCTTTTTATTACAATGTAGTTCGCGGAATTCATAATAGCGAAGTAAAATCACATCGCATTACCAAATCTGTTGCGGCAGAAAATACATTTGATGTCAATCTGACCTCTGAAATTTTTATGCTGGAACAGCTCGACAAAATTGCCACATCACTTGAAAGACGATTACAAAGACATAAAATTTCAGGAAAAACGGTTACGCTTAAAATAAAATACAGTGATTTTACGCAACAAACCCGCAGCAAAACTTTGCCTTATTTTATTTCAGATAAAAGTCTGATTCTCGAAACAGTTGAAGAATTATTATATCAGGAAAAAATGAAAGATTCAGTCCGATTGCTCGGAATTTCGCTTAATAACCTCAATACCGAAGAGAAAAAAGCGGTTGTAGTACAACTAAAATTTTCTTTCTAACTCTTATTAAACAATCGTTAAATAGGGAATAAAATCAATTTGTGATGAATTTACGCTCTATCTTTGGTAAAAGACATTATTATTTAAATTATTCAAAATGAAAAACACCAATTTTGATGAAGCGTCGCATCGCAATTCAGTTCCTATCCTGGCATGGGATTTTCATTATGAATATTTAAATGAATTGAAAGCTATTTTCTCTGATTTGAAAAAAGTAAATAAAATTTCGAATCAATTCACCTGGAATGAAACGCATTTGGAAATCGAACAACGCATTAAGGAAGAAGTAGTTTTAGTGACAGATCTTGATTTAAAGATCATTTTTGCCTCAAACGGAATCAGGCGAATGACCGGATACAAAGAAGAAGAAATCTTAGGGAAAACCCCAAAAATGTTTCAGGGTCCCAAAACCTCTAAAGTGGTTTTAAAAGAAATCAGAGAAGCAATCAAATTGCAGATTCCTTTTGAAAAAACAATTCAAAACTACAGAAAAGATGGCCGAACCTACAATTGTCACATCAATGGAGCTCCGGTTTTTAACTTAAAAGGAAAACTGACGCACTTTATTGCTTTCGAGAAAGAAGTCGCGTGATTTTGCCACAAAGTGTAATGATTTGCCACGAAGACACTAAGACACAAAGTTTTTTTATTCTCATATTTACTAAATAAAAAAGGCGCAAAGAAAATAATCTTTGCGCCTTAGTGCCTTTGTGGCTATAGCATTTATAAGTTTTCAAAGAAATCATTTCCTTTATCATCTGTAATAATGAACGCAGGGAAATCTTTAACTGTAATTTTACGAACCGCTTCCATTCCTAATTCCTCAAAATCAACTACTTCAACTTTTAAGATATTATCCTGAGCTAAAATTGCAGCAGGACCGCCAATAGAACCTAAGTAAAATCCGCCATATTTGTTACAGGCATCAGTTACTTGTTTAGTACGATTTCCTTTTGCCAGCATAATCATACTTCCGCCATGTTTCTGGAATTCATCCACATAAACGTCCATACGTCCTGCAGTTGTTGGGCCAAAACTTCCTGAAGCCATTCCTTCCGGAGTTTTTGCCGGTCCAGCGTAATAAACAGGATGGTTTTTAAAGTATTCCGGCATTGGTTTTCCGGCCTCTAATAATTCTTTGATTTTTGCGTGTGCAATATCGCGGGCTACAATTACGGTTCCGTTTAGTTTTAAACGTGTTTTAATTGGGTATTGAGTTAGTTTAGCCAAAATATCAGCCATTGGCATATTGAGGTCAATTTCTACAGGAGCTTCTAAATGCGGAGCTGTTTCCGGTAAAAATTGTTTTGGATTTACTTCTAATTGTTCAACGAAAATTCCGTCTTTCGTAATTTTCCCTTTGATATTTCTGTCAGCAGAACAAGAAACCCCTAATCCAACCGGACAAGAAGCCGCGTGACGTGGTAAACGAATCACACGAACATCATGTGTAAAGTATTTACCGCCAAACTGAGCGCCAATGGCACTTTCCTGGCAAATTTGCTGCACTTTTGCTTCCCATTCGATATCACGGAAAGCCTGACCCGCCATATTTCCTGAAGTAGGCAAATGATCGTAATATCCTGCAGATGCTTTCTTAACAGCGCTTAGGTTCGCTTCCGCAGAAGTTCCTCCAATTACTAAAGCTAAATGATAAGGAGGACAAGCTGAAGTTCCTAAGTCTTTTATTTTTGCGCGAACAAAAGCATCCATTGATTTTTCATTCAATAATGATTTTGTTTGCTGATATAGGTATGTTTTATTAGCAGATCCACCGCCTTTTGCCATAAATAAAAACTCATACGAAGTTCCTTTTTTAGCATAAATATCAATTTGTGCCGGAAGATTCGATCCTGAATTTTTTTCTTCAAACATCGAAATCGGTACAATTTGCGAATAACGTAAGTTGCGTTTTTGGTACGTATTGAAAATTCCTCTGCTCAGCCATTCTGCATCATCAACACCGGTAAAGATACTTTCGCCTTTTTTGGCCATTACAATCGCTGTTCCGGTATCCTGGCAGCTTGGTAATTGACCTTCGGCAGCAACCGAAGCATTTTGTAATAAATTATAAGCTACAAAACGATCGTTGTCTGTCGCCTCAGGATCATCAAGAATTTTACGCAGTTTTTGTAAATGCGTTGTTCTTAACATGAAAGAAACATCTGTAAGGGCTTCTTCGGCCAATAATTCTAATCCTTGTGGATCAACGGTCAGAACTTCACGTTCTCCAAATTGTTCTACTTTTACAAAATCAGAAGTAATTTTGCGGTACTGTGTATCATCCTTTAAAATAGGATAAGGGTCTTGGTATATAAAATCAATCATTTCTTTGTTTTTGACAAAGTTAGAAATTATTTACCTAAGAAAGAATTTGAATAAGCTATGTTTTAAAGTGTTTATTCTTGTTTATGAAAGTCATCAAAACTCATTTTTTTCTCAAAATAAGTCTTGTCTTTTGCCGAGAGCAATTGCTTTTGCCATTGATTTCCGCTTAAGCGAAAAACAATCGAATCAGAATGTTTTTCAGTTCCCATGTTTTCATCATTATCATCGGGTTCAAAAGAAACCGTTTTGCAGTAGAACGATTCAGGATTGGCTTTCGCCGAAGGATTTTCGAACTCGACCCAGCTTCCCCAACCGCTATCAGACATCGTATACCAATCATAAACCAATTGTATATCATTATTTTTTAAATAATACAAATAATGACTTTGATTGTAACCACAAGCCGGATATCCAAAACTAATTTGAATAAATGGGGAATTTTTGGCACTTTCTGTTCCTAATCCGTAGATAGCGGCCCATTCAGAACCTTTATCGACTCCCTTGATGGTAATTTTTGAAGTAGTAGTTTTGGTTTTATTCTGATAAAAATCAAGTTGGTATTTTGCCGTAACAATACTGTCTTTGTCTGCTTTTTGCTCTAGAAGATTTGCCAGAATATAATTGTCCTCTGATGTCTCTCCATAATCAGCAATAGAAATTGTGTCTGTTTTTAAGAAATTCTCTTTAGCTGCAATGGTTTCGGTTTTAGTTCCCGGAGTTGCAGCGATTGCCTGATCGACTGGTTTTGGCTTTTGGCAACCAATTAAAAGACATGCGATAAAAAGATATTGTGGTTTCATAATTAGCAATCGATATTTATTCTACAGATAGAACCAATAGTTTCTTTTTTTGATAGAGCTCTGCTAACGAGATTTTTTCTCCATTTAAATAAAAAAGCTGATTTTGGTATTCAACTTCATTAGGATTGAAAAGAAAAGCATAATTGTCACGATCGTTCAGAATTCCCAGATTGTCGTAGTTTAATTCTACGATTTTTACATAATTTATAATGTTTAGCTTATTGGCTTCTTCTATTGTTATCGGCGTTTCATCATATCGAAGGCAGAATTTGTCTCCTTCTCCGGGCATTCCAAACCATGGAATTGCTTTTGCAGATACCAACGAAATATAATCCGGCACTTCATTAAAAACAAATAATTTCTTTTCATAGTTTTCAAAAAACTCAGGCAAAGATTTTCTCTCAAATGGTTCATTATTATTCCAGAAAAAGACACCTTGATTTTGCCACGAAGGATCCTGCAGGTTTTTTTCGGTACCACTATCCCAATAGTGCATATACAATTCTCGAGGGATAAAAGTCAGAATAGAATCGTTTATTAACCAATCAATTTTGTTGGGTTCGAATTTGTTTTCTTCAGTCTCTAATTCTTTATTTTGAACTGCTTCAGTTTCGATTTTTCAATTATAATGTCTTCGACAGGTTGTTTTTTTTCCTGAAATTTGATTTCTTCTGGAATTTCAACTTCCTTTTTTTTACTAAAAAATCGTTTAAACATAATAGAAATATTTAATTGTTTTTATTCTGATATAGTATGCAGTAAGATGCACAAAATTATAAAAGTATTTTATAGGAAAAGAAGAATATAAACCCAAGAATCACTAAGCCAAGTATTTCATTATCTTCTTTTAATATGTCATCCATTGACTTTTTTCCACCATAGAAAAGCCATTTAGAAATGTTTCCAACAAAAAGACATGCTAATTTAGATAATTCACACATATTCTAGAAAAACCAAGTCGCCACAAAAATTGCCGTAATAACACAAATAAGATCCACCAAAAGCATTGTGCCCAAGGCATAACGCGTATTTTTGATATTTACAGAACCAAAATAAACCGCAATTACATAAAAAGTACTTTCGGCACTGCACTGAAAAATACTGC
>Ga0247803_1000487_pt1 | contig 21598 bp, 18 predicted proteins | sample UWRJL014104B1_FD_180928 | JGI IMG/M metagenome (GOLD analysis project Ga0247803, IMG submission 180928) | Plant litter microbial communities from Arlington Agricultural Research Station in Wisconsin, United States - UWRJ-L014-104B-1 | ecosystem: Environmental > Terrestrial > Plant litter >...
AGAGCTCGTCGACGCCGTGAGCTTCGCCGAGTGTGTCGACCTCCGACCGGGGGAGCGAGGCCAGCAAGGCCTGGCGGGCGGGCACGGCCAGCCGGGCGCACCCCGCCGCGGACTCGCCTGCACCGTCGCGGTCGCGGCCGACGGTCCCGTCACCATCGACCTGGTGGAGCACGGGCCGCACGCCGTCGTCGGCGGAACCACCGGCAGCGGCAAGAGCGAGCTGCTCACCGCGTGGGTGCTCGCGCTGGCGCGGTCGCATTCGCCGCGTGACGCGAGTGTGCTCCTGGTCGACTTCAAGGGCGGATCGGCGTTCGCCAGCCTCGCGGCCCTGCCGCACTGCGTCGGCGTGCTCACCGACCTCGACGAGGCGTCTGCCGGGCGCGCCCTGCAGAGTCTCGCCGCCGAGCTGCGTCGGCGCGAACGACACCTCGCCGAGGCCGGCGCGAAATCGATCGACGACCTGGCCGAGTCGGTAGACGTACCCACCGCGTCGGCAGGAGCGAGCGGCCGGTCCGCGTCGGCAGACGCGGAGGGCGCGTCAGGGCGTCGCGGATCGGCCGGGCGGCTGCCGCGACTGGTCATCGTCGTCGACGAGTTCGCGGCCATGGTGTCCGGATTCCCCGACCTGCACGGCCTCTTCGGCGACATCGCGGCCCGCGGCAGATCGCTGGGCGTGCACCTGATCCTGTGCACCCAGCGACCCGCAGGGGTGATCAGGGACGCCGTGCTCGCCAACAGCGCCATCCGCATCTCGCTCCGCGTCAACAACCGGGCAGACAGCACCGCCGTCATCGGCACCGACGGCGCGGCGGCGCTCCCGTTGTCGCCGCGCGGGCGGGCGCTCATCTCCTCCGACGGTGACGAGCCCGTCCTCGCCCAGTTCCCGCTCGTGCTGCCCTCCGACATCGAGGCGGTGGCCGCTCTGTGGGCGCACGACGTCTCGCGCCCGCACCGACCGTGGCTCGACCCGCTGCCGCCGTCGATCGATCGCTTACGGCTCAGAGCGGCGGCCGCCGACACAGAGCCAGGCGTCTCCGCCGACGCCATCCCGTTCGGGCTGCTCGACGATCCCGCGAAGCAGTCCCAGCCGGTCGCCCTCTACCGGCCGGCGGAGCACGGCAGCCTGCTGGTGCTCGGCGGCGCCGGTTCGGGAAAGTCCACCCTGCTCGGCTCGATCGCGGCCGGTGCCGACGGGCGCGTCGAACGGGCGCCGCAGCACGTCGAAGGCTCGTGGGACGCCCTCGCCGCACTGCTCGCCGAGATCCGCACACCCGCCGCCGCTCTGCCGGAGCGCCCGTCCGAGGCGCCGCCCGACCGGGTCGTGCTGCTCGACGACCTCGATGTCGTCGTCGCCCGGTGCGGAGAGGACCACGAGAGCGCCGTCGTCGACATGCTGACCCAGTGCCTCCGTGAGGGACCGGCCCGAGGCATCCGTTTCGTCCTCTCGGCGCAGCGCCTCACAGCCGCCCTGCATCCGATCGCCGCCCTGTGCGGCAGCCGCCTGCTGCTGCGTCTGCCCAGCCGTCAGGAGCACGTGCTCGCCGGCGGCGACGGCCAGGACTACGTCGAGCGGATGCCGCCCGGCGGTGGTCGCTGGCTCGGGCTGCGGGTGCAGGTCGCTGCGGCGGATCCGGAAGAGACCCACCGTGCGCGGCACGCGAAGCACGAGCTGTCACGGCGCACCACGATCGACCTCGCCCGCCCGCTCGCCGTGGTCTCGAACCGGCCAGGCCCGTTCGTCGACCGTCTGCGGCGCGCGTTCCCCTCACTCGCCCCGCCGCGATAACGCTCATCGGAGGCGCGCCCGGCGCGACGCCCGACCCGGCGCCCGCCCAGCTCACCGTCTCCGTCGGCGCGCGCCCCGAGGTGATCGTGGGCGACGTGGAGGCATGGCAGGCGCAGTGGGGAGCGCTGGCCGCACTGCGGTCGACGCACACGGTCGTCGTCGATCACTGCACCGTGGGCGAGTTCCGCGCCGTGACGCGATCCCGTGCGCTCCCGCCGCCGCTCGCGCCAGACGGCGAAGCGTTCTGGGTCGTCGCCGCCGAGGGCGGCGTCGTTCGCGGAATCCTGCCTCACCATTGATTCCGCACCAAATGCCCCGCAGTTGTGCTGATTTCGTGAAATTCTTGTTACAAGGTCGAGCATTCAGTTGTTTTCTTATGGCCGTCGACCGTGCTCTATGCAAGTATCGACTCACGTAATTCCACCGGCACATTCGCCCAACGCCCAGCGCGCAAGAGGAGTCCCCGTGAACCGAGCCCTTCCCGAAGACCCGATGATCCGGCGCCTCGTGCAGCAGGCCAGGCAGTCTCAGGTCTCGCGTCGCGCGCTGCTCTCCACCGGCGGTGCCGCCGCCGCGACTCTCGCGCTCGCGGCGTGCAGCACGGGAGGGGCGGCGAAGCCCACCGCGGCGCCCGATGAGTCCGACAGCGACAAGAGCCTCAACTGGGCGAACTGGGCCGCATACATCGACGAGGCCGACGACGGCAGCTACCCGACGCTCGAGCGGTTCGAGCAGGAGACGGGCATCTCGGTCAAGTACATGATCGACGTCGACGACAACAACTCCTACTACGGCAAGGTCAAAGACCAGCTCGCCCTCGGTCAGGACATCGGCGCAGACACCGTCTGCCTCACCGACTGGATGGCCGGCCGCTGGATCAAGTTCGGCTACACGCAAGAGCTCGACCACGCCAACATCCCGAACATCTCGAACCTGCTGCCCACCCTGCAGGAGCCCGACTTCGACCCCGGTCGTGCCAACTCGCTGCCGTGGCAGGGCGGTTTCGCCGGCATCTGCTGGAACAAGGAGAAGCTGCCCGACGGCATCAGGAGCGTGAACGACCTGTGGAGCCCCGAGCTCAAAGGCCGGGTCGGCGTGCTCTCCGAGATGCGCGACACGATCGGCCTCATCATGCTCCAGGAGGGCATCGACATCTCCGGCGACTTCAGCGACGAGGAGTTCAGCCGGGCCGTCGAGATCTTCCGCACCCACGTGGAGTCGGGCCAGATCCGCAACGTCAAGGGCAACTCCTACCTCGAGGACCTCACCAACGAGGACACCCTCGCCGCGATCGTCTGGTCGGGCGACATCACCGTCATCAACGCCGAAGCCGGCGACAAGTGGGAGTTCATGATCCCCGAGGGCGGCGGCACCATCTGGAACGACAACTTCGTCGTGCCCATCGGCTCGTCGCGCAAGACAAATGCCGAGACCCTTATGAACTACTACTACGAGCCCGAGGTGGCGGCGGAGGTCGCGGCATGGGTCAACTTCATCACGCCGGTCGCCGGCGCGAAGGAGGCGATGCAGGCCATCGACCCCGAGCTCGCCGAGAACCAGCTCATCTTCCCAGACGAGGAGACCCTCGCGACCGTGAAGGCGTTCCGCACGCTCACCTCCGAGCAGGAGCAGAAGTACGGCGCCGAGTTCCAGAGCGTCCTGCTCGGCGTCTGACCACCGGTCTTAGGGAGGACGACACATGGCAGGATCATTCGCCGAGTCGGGCGCAGACCTCGAACTCGTCGGCATCACCAAGAGATTCCCCGGGTTCACGGCGATCGAGGACCTGAATCTCACCATCCCCGCCGGCTCGTTCTTCGCCCTGCTCGGCCCGAGCGGCTGCGGCAAGACGACGACGCTGCGCCTGGTCGCCGGGCTCGAGGAGGCGACGGCGGGGCGCATCCTCATCGGCGGAAAGGACGTCACGACGACGAAGTCGTTCCAACGGCCGGTCAACACCGTCTTCCAGAGCTACGCGCTCTTCCCGCACATGAGCGTGCTCGAGAACGTCGCGTTCGGGCTGAAGAGACGCAGGATCGCGGATGCCACGGCCAAGGCCCATGAGGCCCTGAGACTCGTCGAGCTCGACCACCTCGCCCAGCGCAAGCCGCAGCAGCTCTCGGGTGGCCAGCAGCAGCGCGTCGCCCTCGCCCGAGCGGTGGTCAACCGGCCCGCCTTGCTCCTGCTCGACGAGCCGCTCGGCGCGCTCGACCTGAAGCTGCGCCGGCAGATGCAGATCGAGCTGAAGACGATCCAGCAGGACGTCGGCCTCACCTTCCTGCACGTCACCCACGACCAGGAGGAGGCCATGACCATGGCCGACACGGTCGCCGTGATGAACAAGGGCCAGATCGAGCAGATGGGCGCGCCCGAGGAGCTCTACGAGCTTCCGAGAACCGCGTTCGTCGCGAACTTCCTCGGACAGTCGAACCTCTTCACCGGGCCGGTCGTCTCGTCCACAGCGACATCGATCGTCGTCGACGTCGCGGGGCGCCGGATCGAGATCCCGACCGAGCGGGCTCAGCGCCACGCGGGCGACGTGACCGTGGGAGTGCGACCCGAGAAGCTCATGCTGCACACGAGCGCCCCCGAGGAGCAGCCCGACATCAACGTCGTCGGACCGGGTCGCGTCACCGACGTCTCGTTCAGCGGGGTCAGCACCCAGTACCAGGTCGCGGTGCCCGGCCTCGGCTCGATGGTGGTCTTCGCGCAGAACATGGTCTTCGGCCCCGTCGTCTCTCTCGGCGCCGAAGTGTGGCTGACCTGGAACACCGACCACGGCTTCGGGCTCGCGGACGACCCGGCAGACGCACCGCGCTTCGCGGCCGACACCGACACGCAATCTCTCGCGCTGCAGAAGCGCGAGAAGCTCGAGGCGGAGCTGGAAGGGGCCTAGGAATGGCCTTCGGAGCATTCGCCAGCACGGCCACGGCGCCGGCCGAACCCGTCGTACGCCGACGCAGCAGGGTCGCACTCTGGTTGCTGCTCCCCGGCATCCTGTACCTGGCGCTGTTCTTCCTCGCGCCGCTGCTGTCGCTCGTCATCATGTCGTTCCAGGCGCCGGTCGAGTTCGGCGATATCGGCCAATATCAGACGGCGTTCAAGTGGGAGAACTACACCACCGTCATCGGCACCTACGGGCCGCACATCGTCCGGTCGTTCGTGTTCGCCGCCACCGCGACCGTCGCCGCGCTGCTGTTCAGCTTCCCCCTCGCTTACTTCATCGGAGTGAAACTGCGCCGGTTCCCGCTGCTGCAGGCCCTCGCACTCACCCTCGTGATCGCACCGTTCTTCATCAGCTTCCTGCTGCGCACGCTGGCGTGGAAGCAGCTGCTCTCCGACGAGAGCTGGCTGGTCTCCAGCCTGCACGGCCTGCAACTGCTGCCGCCGGGCGTCCACGTCACCGGCACCGCCTTCTCGGTGATCTTCGGTCTCACCTACAACTTCATCCCGTTTATGACGCTGCCGATCTACGCCTCGCTCGAGCGTCTCGATCTGCGTTACGTCGAGGCCGGGGGCGACCTCTACGCGAGCCCGGCGTCGACCTTCCTCCGCGTCACCGTGCCGCTGGCGGCCCCCGGCATCATCTCCGGCGCCCTGCTCACCTTCATCCCCGCGGCCGGTGACTACATCAACGCGAGCCGGGACTTCCTCGGAAGCACCGACACCGCCATGATCGGAAACGTCATCGAGGCCAACTTTCTGGTGCTGCAGAACTATCCGGCCGCCGCAGCGCTGTCGCTGATCCTGATGGTGGCGATACTGATCCCGGTCAGCGTCTACGTCGTGCGTAGTGGGACGGATGATCTGCTGTGAACTCCTTCTCCCGCTGGTTCGGGCGCTACGCGCTGTGGATCTACTCCGTGCTCGCCTTCGTCTTCCTCCTCGTGCCGATCGTCTACACGATCGTCTTCTCGTTCAACGACTCGCGCCGCTCGAACATCGTCTGGCGCGGGTTCACCCTCGACAACTGGACCAGCGTCTGCGAGTCGCAGGGCGTGTGCGAGGCGTTCGGCAACAGCGTGCTGGTCGGCGTCGTCGCCACTCTGATCGCCACGACGCTCGGCACGATGATCGCCATCGCCCTCGTGCGGTTCCGCTTCCCGTTCCGCAATTCGACCACGCTGCTGCTCTTCCTGCCGATGGCCACCCCCGAGGTCGTGCTCGGCGCCGGGCTCGCCGCCGAATTCCTGACGGCCGGCGTGCAGAAGGGGATCGGCACGGTCATCCTCGCGCACACGATGTTCTGCATCAGCTTCGTCGTGGTCACGGTGCGTGCCAGGGTGGCGAGCCTCGATCCGGCGCTCGAGGAGGCGGGCCGCGACCTCTACGCGTCTCCGGCGCAGGTGTTCATGCGCGTCACCTTCCCGCTGCTGCTGCCGGGCATCGTCGCCGCGGCCCTGCTGAGCTTCGCGCTCAGCTTCGACGACTTCATCATCACGAACTTCAACTCGGGGTCGTTCGTGACGTTCCCGAAGTACGTCTACACCGCCGCAGCGCGGGGGATACCGGCCGAGGCCAACGTGATCGCGTCAGCCGTCTTCATCATCGCGATCGTGTTCGTCGTGACGTCGCAGGTGTCTGCCGCCGCCAGGCGCAAGCGGCTGGCGCGGCAGGGCTGATCGTCCACTGAGCCTGTCGAAGGGCGCTTCGACGGGCTCAGCGACTGGCGCGCTTCGACGGGCTCAGCGACCGGGCGCTTCGACAGGCTCAGCGACCGGCTCAGAGCTGGGCGAAACCCTCGTCGAGCACGCCGACAGCCTCGAGCAGCAGCTCGTCGCTTATGGCAAGGCTCGGCAGGAAACGGAGCACGTTGCCGTAGGTGCCCGCGGTCAGCACCAGAACGCCGTTCTGCGCCGCGTGACTGGCGAGTGCGGCGACGGCGGCCGGGTTCGGGTCACGTGTTCCCGGCTGCACCAGCTCGATCGCGATCATCGCGCCGATTCCGCGCACGTCGCCGATCACGGGGTACTTCTCCTGCAGTTCGAGCAGGGCGGCGGTCAGCGTGTTGCCGATGCGCACACCCTCGGCGAGCAGGTCATTCGACTCGATCTGCTCGAACACCGCGATGGCCGCGGCCGCCGAGACCGGGTTGCCTCCGAAGGTGCCGCCGAGTCCGCCGGGCTGGGCGGAGTCCATGATCTCCGCGCGACCGGTGACCCCGGCGAGCGGCAGGCCGCCCGCGATGCCCTTCGCCGAGAGGATCATGTCGGGCACGAGGCCGAGGTGCTCGCTCGCCCAGTACTTGCCGGTGCGGCCCATGCCGCTCTGGATCTCATCGGCGATGAAGACGATGCCGTTCGCCGTGCACCACTCCTGCAACGCGGGAAGGTAGCCGTCGGCGGGCACCATGAAGCCGCCCTCGCCCTGGATCGGCTCGACGACGAGGCACGCGAGGTCGGCCGCTCCCACGGTCTTCTCGAGGTAGGAGATGGTGTTCGCCGCGGCATCCGCCCCGCTGAGTCCGTCGTGGAACGGGTACGAGCTGGGCGCCCGGTACACGTCGCCCGCGAACGGACCGAAGCCGGTGCTGTAGGGCGCCGCCTTGAAGTTCATCGCCATCGTCAGGTTGGTGCGGCCGTGGTACGCGTGCTCGAGCACGGCGATGCCGTTTCGGCCGGTGTGCTTGCGGGCGATCTTGACGCCGTTCTCCACGGCCTCCGCGCCGGAGTTCACCAGCACGGTGCGCTTGGCGTGGTCTCCCGGCGTGTGCTGCGCGAGCAGCTCCGCGACGCGCACGTAGCTCTCGTACGGTGTGACGGTGAACAGCGTGTGGGTGAAGTCCCGCAGCTGACGCGTCGCCGCCTCGACGACGGCGTCGTTCGTGTGGCCGATCGTGGTCACGCCGATTCCCGCGCCCAGGTCGATGAACTGGTTGCCGTCGACGTCGACGATGATGGCGCCGTGCGCGCGTTCGATGTAGACCGGAAGTGCCGACGAGACGCCGGGAGGCACCACCGCGAGGCGGCGCTGGTGCAGCTCCTGCGACTTCGGACCAGGTACCGCGGTGACCACTCGTCGCTCCTGAGCGACGGTCGAAGCGGACGGGGTCGTGGAAGATGTCAGCAAGTCAGTCATGATGGAGTGAAGTTTACCCTCTCGACACCGTGCAACCGGGAGCACCCGGCTAAGGAGAACATGAATCTCGAACACCACTACACGACGGCCATCGAGTGGGTCGGCAACCGCGGAACCGGCACGAGCGCCTACAAGGCCTACGGTCGCGAGACGGTGATCACGGCGGCCGGCAAGCACTCCATCGAGGGATCGAGCGACCGGGTCTTCCACGGCAACGCCGAGCGCTGGAATCCGGAGGAGCTGCTGCTCGCCGCGCTGAGCGAGTGCCACCTGCTGAGCTACCTGCACGTGGCCGCGAGCAACGGCGTCGTCGTGACCGAGTACACGGATGCCGCCACGGGGACGATGGTGCAGACGGCAGACGGCGGCGGGCACTTCACGACGGTCACGCTGCGCCCGCGGGTGACGATCTCATCGGGAGACGTCGACCTCGCGCTCGCACTGCACCGCGAGGCCAGCACGAAGTGCTTCATCGCCGCGTCGATGAACTTCCCCGTGCTCCACGAGCCGGAGATCGTACTCGTCCCCGCCTGATAGGGCGGCCGGTGCACGACCGACGCCCCGCACTGTGACACGATTGAAAAATGAGGCGATTGTGGGCAGTGGCGGCGGCGAGCGTTCTGCTCGCGGCGACCGCCGCCGTCGCACCCGCGAACGCGTGCACCTGCGGCGCGATCGCGCCGGCCCCTGGCGCGGCCGTCTCCGTCACCGACGAGAGCGCCATTCTCAGCTACGCCGACGGCGTCCAGAGCATCCAGCTGTCGCTCGGCGTCGAATCCGCCATCGCCAGCGCGGGCCTGATCATTCCGACTCCCAGCCCCGCCACGGTCGTCGCGGGCGACCAGAAGCTGTTCCAGGCGCTCGACGAGCAGATCGCCCCGCGCGAGCACCAGGTCGACGACTGGTGGGGGAACATGGTCGACCCCCGGGCGACCACCGAGCCGACAGTGCCCGCCAGCACGAGCATCGGCGGCCTCGAGGCCACCGCGCTCGACGCCTCCGACCTCGCCGGCCTCGCGGCCTGGCTCGGCCAGCACGGGTTCGCGCTCACGCCGGAGGTATCGGCCCAGCTCGAGCAGTACAACGCGAAGGGCTGGTACTTCGTCGCCGTGGCCCTCACGAACGACGACCACCTCGACGGCCGACTCGAGCCCATCAACGTGTCGTTTCCCACCACGTCTCTCGTCTACCCGATCGGGCTGACGCGCGCGACCGATCAGCAACGTTCGCTGCGTCTCAGCGTCGTCAGCGACCACCGCGTCGACGTCGTCCAGGCCGGCTCGTCGAGCGCGCCGCTCAACGCCGCCGAGCGCGTCGTCTGGGCGGGGCCCGTGACCGAGAAGCCGCTCGCCGCGCTCGGCAGCTATCTCACCGTCGTCGACCTGCGCTTCGACAACCCCGCCGCCCAGGTCGCCACCGACATCGGCCTCACCTTCTCGCCCAACGACGACGTCGTCGAGCACACCGTCTCGGTCGTCCGTCCCATCCAACTGCTCGGGTTCCCCCTCGGAACGCTCCTCGCGGTGTGGGGGGCGCTCGGACTGCTCGGACTTCTCGGCGCGATCGTCGCCCGCAGCAGGCTGCGATAGGGGCCGGTAGCCGACCTCTGCCCGACTTGCCACCCTGCGCCCAGCTTGAGTGCGGGACAATGGTTGCTGCCCCCGCACCGGGACGGCACAGCAAACAGCGAAAAGAAGGGTGCGAATTGCGCACAGCATTGTCACTCGTGGTCGTACTCGGACTGGTCGGCTCCCTCGCCGCCTGCTCTGCGGCCGCCCCAGAAGCCAGTTCGGACTGCACCCCCACCAAGTCGGGCAAGGCGTCTGAGAGCGTCAAGGTCAGCGGCGACTTCGGCGCGAAGCCCACCGTCGACATCAAGGACCCGCTCACCGCGAGCACCACCCAGCGTTCGGTGGTCATCGAGGGCGACGGCGCCGTCGCCCAGGCCGGCAACGACGTCACGATGGAGTTCACCATCTACAACGGCGCCACCGGCGAGGCCATCGAGGGCGGCGGAACCGAGTACAAGGAAGAGCCGGCCGCGTTCACCCTCGACGAGAACCTCATCGCGGGCTTCACCAAGACGCTGGAGTGTTCCACGGAGGGCAGCCGCGTCGTGGGAGTCTTCTCTCCGGCCGACGGAATCGTCGCCGAGAACCTCGAGAGCTTCGGCATGACCAAGGACGACTCGCTCGTCATGGTCGCCGACCTCATCTCGACCGAGAAGCCGGCGACAGTGCTGCCGAAGTCCGACGGAGAGCCCCAGGAGCTCCCCGAAGGCTTTCCCGCCATCGAGCTGAGCGTCGCCGACGACGAGACGGGCACCCCGACCGTCACGCTTCCAGGCGGCGCCGCGCCCGCCGAGCTGCAGATCGCCACCACGATCACGGGCGACGGCAAGGAGGTCGCCGACGGCGACTCGGTCACCGTCAACTACCAGGGCATCAACTGGCGCACCGGTGAGGTGTTCGACCAGAGCTGGGGCGCCGAGCCCGCGACCTTCCCCACCGACCAGGTCGTCTCCGGCTTCGGCCAGGCCCTCGTCGGCCAGACCGTCGGCTCGCAGGTCATCGCGGTCATCCCGCCCGACCTCGGCTACGGCCCGCAGGGCGGCAACGAGCAGGCCGGCATCCTCGCCGACGACACGCTCGTCTTCGTGATCGACATCCTCGCCACCAAGGGCTAGGCACCAGGGCACCACACGACGGGGATCGAGCGCACGCCGCTCGGTCCCCGTCTCTGCGTCCGGGCGTCCGGGCTAGGCTGACACGGTGCGCACAGTCATAGTCCTCGGCTCGACCGGGTCGATCGGAGTCCAGGCCCTCGAGGTCATCGCCGAGAACCCCGACCAGTTCACGCTGGTGGGCCTCGGCGCCGGAAGCAACCGGGAGCGGCTCGCCGAGCAGGCCGCGGCCTTCGGCGTCGAGCACACCGCCCTCGGCGCCGACGAGGCCAGCGCTCTCGTGCGCGGCGTACGCGCCGACGTCGTGCTCAACGGCATCACCGGGTCGGTCGGACTCGGCCCGACGCTGGCCGCGCTGGAGACCGACGCCACACTGGCCCTCGCCAACAAGGAGTCGCTCATCGTGGGCGGCGGCCTCGTCAAGGCGCTCGCGAAGCCGGGGCAGATCGTGCCGGTCGACTCGGAGCACTCCGCCATCGCGCAGGCGCTGCGCTCCGGCACGGCGGCCGAGGTGCGCCGCCTCATCGTCACCGCCTCTGGCGGTCCGTTCCGCGGACGCAGCCGCGAGTCGCTCGCGAACGTCACCCCGCGTGAGGCGCTCGCGCATCCGACCTGGGACATGGGCCTCGTCATCACGACCAACTCCGCCACCCTCGTCAACAAGGGCCTCGAGGTCATCGAGGCGCACCTGCTCTTCGACGTGCCGTACGACCGCATCGACGTGACCGTGCACCCGCAGTCGATCGTGCACTCCATGGTCGAGTTCGTCGACGGTTCGACGATCGCGCAGGCCAGCCCGCCCAACATGAAGCTTCCGATCTCGCTCGGCCTCGACTGGCCGAACCGCGTCACCGGCGTCGGCACGCCGCTGGACTGGACCACCGCGAGCACCTGGACGTTCGAGCCGCTCGACGACGAGGTCTTCCCGGCTGTCGAGCTCGCGAAGACCGTCGGCCGCCTCGGCGGCACATTCCCCGCCGTCTTCAACGCCGCCAACGAGCAGGCCGTGCTCGCCTTCCACGCCGGACGCATCGGCTTCCTCGACATCCTCGACACGGTCACGCGCGCGGTCGAGCTGCACGAGGCGGGGGAGTACTCGCTCGAGGGCGTCTACGAGGCCGAACGGTGGGCCCGGCGCACCGCGGACGCGCTGCTCGACTCTCGCGCCTAGCATTCAGCCCGCGCTCAGCGGATCCATGGCCGCGCGAGGCTATTGTTAGCCAGTGGAATCCGTGCTGCTCTATGTCCTGGGCATAATCATCGTCGTCGTCGGCCTCGTCGTCTCCATCGGGCTGCACGAGGTCGGGCACCTCGTTCCCGCCAAACTGTTCGGCGTCAAGGTCGGCCAGTACATGATCGGCTTCGGCAAGACCCTCTGGTCGCGCAAGATCGGCGAGACCGAGTACGGCTTCAAGGCCATCCCCATGGGCGGCTACATCTCGATGGCCGGCATGTACCCGCCCGAGAAGGAGGGCGGCTCGGCCCGCGCCTCCAGCACCGGGTTCTTCCAGACGCTCGTCCAAGACGCCCGGACCGCCAGCGCCGAGGGCGTCATCGTCGGCGAAGAGCAGCGCGTCTTCTACAAGCTCGCCGTCTGGAAGCGCATCGTCATCATGCTCGGCGGGCCGGCCATGAACCTGCTGATCGGCATCGTGCTCTACGCGGTCCTGCTGATGGGCTTCGGCGCCGCGCAGGCCTCGACGACCGTCGGCAGCGTCTCCGCGTGCGTCGTCAGCCAGTCGAGCACGACCGACCCCGCCGACGACACGGAGTGCTCGGCAGGGGACGCTACGGCGCCGGGGGCCGCAGCGGGCCTCAAGCCCGGCGACAGGTTCGTCAGCCTCGACGGCACCCCGATCACGTCGTGGGACCAGGCCACCCAGATCATCCGCGACTCCGCGGGCGACGACCTCACGATGGTCGTCGAACGCGACGGCGAGAACGTGACCCTCACCTCGGTGCCGCTGCTGACCGAGCGGTACGTCTACGACGAGAACAGCGAAGTGCTGACGGATGCCTCGGGCGAGACCGTCACCGAAGAGGTCGGGTTCCTCGGAATCGGGCCGGCCCTCGAGACGGTGAAGCAGCCGGTCACGGCCGTGCTTCCCGCCGTCGGCGACAACATCGGTCGTGTCGGCCACATGATCCTCAACCTGCCCGAGCGCCTCGTCGACGTCGTGAACGCGGCCTTCGGCACCGAGGAACGCGACCCGAACGGCCCCATCAGCGTCGTCGGCGTCGGCCGTCTCGCCGGCGAGATCTCCAGCCTCGACTCCATCGCCGTCGCCGACAAGGCCGCGAGCCTCATCGGCCTGCTCGCCTCGTTGAACATCGCCCTGTTCGTCTTCAACCTCGTGCCGCTGATGCCGCTCGACGGCGGCCACGTCGCCGGGGCGCTCTGGGAGGGCATCCGCCGGTTCTTCGCCAAGCTCTTCGGCCGGAAGGATCCCGGCCCCGTCGACATCGCCAAGCTCGTGCCGCTGACCCTCGTCGTCGTGGTGCTGCTCGGCAGCATGAGCGCACTGCTCATCTACGCCGACCTCGTCAAGCCGATCAGCATCCTCTAGCAGTCCTTCACGCCGCCAGCGAACCGTGGCCTTACGAAAGTAGAATCGACGCGTGCCTGCAATAAACCTCGGACTCCCAAAAGCTCCCAACGTCCTCACCCCCCGCCGCAAGACCCGCCAGATCAAGGTCGGCAAGATCGGGGTCGGCAGCGAGTCCCAGGTGAGCGTGCAGTCGATGACGACGACGCAGACGACGAACATCAACGCCACCCTGCAGCAGATCGCCGAGCTCACCGCGACCGGCTGCGACATCGTGCGCGTCGCCGTCCCGCATCAGGACGACGCCGACGTGCTGCACATCATCGCAGCGAAGAGCCAGCTGCCCATCATCGCCGACATCCACTTCCAGCCGCGCTACGTCTACACGGCCATCGACGCGGGCGTCGGCGCGGTGCGCGTCAACCCCGGCAACATCCGCAAGTTCGACGACCAGGTCGGCAAGATCGCCGCGGCGGCGAAGGCCGCGGGCGTCTCGATCCGCATCGGCGTCAACGCCGGGTCGCTCGAGCCGAGCCTGCTGCAGAAGTACGGCAAGGCCACCCCCGAGGCGCTCGTCGAGAGCGCCGTCTGGGAGGCGAGCCTGTTCGAGGAGCACGACTTCCACGACTTCAAGATCTCGGTCAAGCACAACGACCCGGTCACCATGGTCAAGGCCTACCGCCTGCTCGCCGAGCAGGGCGACTGGCCGCTGCACCTCGGCGTCACGGAGGCCGGCCCCGAGTTCCAGGGCACCATCAAGAGCGCGACGGCCTTCGGCCTGCTGCTCGGCGAGGGCATCGGCGACACCATCCGCGTCTCGCTGTCCGCTCCGCCCGCGCAGGAGGTCAAGGTCGGCCTGCAGATCTTGCAGTCGCTCGGCCTGCGCGAGCGCAAGCTCGAGATCGTCTCGTGCCCGAGTTGCGGCCGCGCCCAGGTCGACGTGTACAAGCTCGCCAACGACGTGACCGAGGGGCTCGAGAAGATGACCGTGCCGCTGCGCGTCGCCGTCATGGGCTGCGTCGTCAACGGTCCCGGTGAGGCCCGCGAGGCCGACCTCGGCGTCGCGAGCGGCAACGGCCGCGGCCAGATCTTCGTCAAGGGCGAGGTCATCAAGACCGTGCCGGAGGCCGACATCGTCGCCACACTGATCGAAGAGGCCAACCGGCTCGCCGCCGAGATGCCCGTGGGCGCCACCGGCTCTCCGGTCGTCGTCACCCCGTAACGGCTCGACCCCGTGGCCGCCCGAGCCCCGAGCGGTCCGGGAACACCGAGGTTGCTCAACTAGAATCGCCGGGTGTCTACTCGTCTTTCGCAGCTCTTTGTCCGCACCCTCCGTGAAGATCCCGTCGACGCGGAGGTGACCAGCCACCGCCTGCTCGTTCGCGCCGGCTACATCCGCCGCCAGGCGCCGGGCATCTACGCCTGGCTGCCGCTCGGCCTCAAGGTCAAGCGCAAGATCGAGGCGATCGTGCGCGAGGAGATGGAGGCCGCCGGGGCCCAGGAAGTGCACTTCCCCGCGCTGCTGCCCCGCGAGCCCTACGAGACGACGGGCCGCTGGACCGAGTACGGCGAGAACCTGTTCCGCCTGCACGACCGTAAGGGCGCCGACTACCTGCTCGCCCCCACCCACGAAGAGGTCTTCACCCTGCTGGTGAAAGACCTGTACTCGTCGTACAAAGACCTGCCGCTGTCGATCTACCAGATCCAGGACAAGTACCGCGACGAGGCACGTTCACGCGGCGGGCTGCTGCGCGGCCGCGAGTTCACGATGAAAGACGCGTACAGCTTCGACTACACCGACGCCGGCCTCGACGTCAGCTACCAGGCCCAGCGCGACGCCTACGAGCGCATCTTCACCCGCCTCGGTCTCGAGTACGTGATCGTGAAGGCCGACGCCGGAGCGATGGGCGGCAGCCGTTCCGAGGAGTTCCTGCACCCGACCCCGGTCGGCGAGGACACCTTCGTGCGCACCGACGGCGGCTACGCCGCCAACGTGGAGGCCTTCGAGACGCTCGCCGCCGAACCGCGCTCCTACGAGAAGCTGACCCCGGCCGAGGTGCTCGACACCCCGGACACCCCGACCATCGCCACCCTGGTCGACGTCGCGAACGAGAAGCACCCGCGACCCGACGGCCGCGCGTGGACCGCCGCCGACACCCTCAAGAACGTGGTGCTGGCGCTCACGAACCTCGACGGAACCCGCGAACTCGTCATCGTCGGCCTGCCCGGCGACCGCGGGGTCGACATGAAGCGTGCCGAGGTCGCCTTCGCGCCCGCCGCCGTCGAAGCAGCCACCGAGGAGGACTTCGCGAAGCACCCCGGACTGGTCAAGGGCTACATCGGCCCGTGGTCGGCCGAGGGACCGGTGCTCGGCACCGAGTTCGAATCCGTCACCGGCATCCGCTTCCTGCTCGACCCCCGCGTCTCCGACGGCACCGGCTGGATCACCGGAGCGAACGAGCACGGCAGGCACGTCTTCGGACTCGTCGCCGGACGCGACTTCACCGCCGACGGCGTCGCCCAGGTGGCCGAGGTCGTCGCCGGCGATCCCGCACCCGACGGCTCCGGCCCGGTCGAACTCGCGCGCGGCATGGAGATCGGCCACGTCTTCCAGCTCGGACGCAAGTACGCCGAGGCCTTGGGGCTCAAGGTGCTCGACGAGAACGGCAAGCTCGTCACCGTCACGATGGGCTCGTACGGGGTCGGGATCACCCGGATCATGGCCGTCATCGCCGAGAGCAACAACGACGGCAAGGGCCTCATCTGGCCGACCAACGTCAGCCCGTTCGACGTGCACGTCGTAGCGGCAGGCAAGGAGCCCGTCGTCTGGGAGACCGCAGAGGCGCTCGTCTCCGCGCTGGAGACCAGCGGCAAGGACGTGCTCTTCGACGACCGCCCCAAGGTCTCGCCCGGCGTGAAGTTCGGCGACGCCGAGCTGCTCGGCGTGCCGCTGATCGTCATCGTCGGCCGCGGTGCCGTCGACGGCAACGTCGAGCTGTGGGACCGCCGCACCAACGAGCGCACCCCGTACCCGGTCGCCGAGCTCGTGGAGGTGCTGTCGAAGTGACCGTCGCCGTGGGCAGCACCCGGGTCACCCCGCAGGAGCTCGAGCGCGCCCGGTCGATCCTCGCCACGATCACCGAATCCTACGAGCACACCGTCGTCGGCCAGGACGGTCTGCGCTCCAGCCTGATGATCGCCCTGATGACGGGCGGCCACATCCTGCTCGAGAGCGTGCCCGGACTGGCGAAGACGACGGCGGCGAAGGCCCTCGCCGACGCCGTGAGCGCCAGCTTCAAGCGCATCCAGTGCACGCCCGACCTGCTGCCGAGCGACATCATCGGCAGCCAGGTCTTCGACTACGCCACCTCGACGTTCTCCACCCAGCTCGGCCCGGTGCACGCGAACTTCGTGCTGCTCGACGAGATCAACCGCTCGAGCGCGAAGACGCAGAGCGCGATGCTCGAGGCCATGCAGGAACGGCAGACCACCATCGGCGGCGAGATCTTCGCCCTGCCGCACCCGTTCCTCGTGCTCGCCACCCAGAACCCCATCGAGCAGGAGGGCACCTACCACCTGCCCGAGGCGCAGCTCGACCGCTTCCTGCTCAAGGAGGTGCTCGACTACCCTCAGTTCGCCGAGGAGATCGAGATCCTGGCGCGGCTCGAGGCCGGCGTCTACGACGCGGCGGACGAGTCGACGGATGTCCCGCCGCCGACCGTCTCGATCGACGACGTGCTCTTCCTCCAGTCGGTCACCAAGCGTGTGTTCCTCGACGAGTCGATCACGAACTACATCGTCTCCGCGGTCTACGTCACCCGTCACGCCGAGCAGTACATCGGCGCCGACCTCGCGGGAGCGATCGAGTACGGCGCGAGCCCGCGCGCGAGCATCGCGTTCAGCAAGGCGGCGCGCGCGCTCGCGCTGCTGAACGGCCGCGACCACGTGATCCCCGACGACGTGAAGGCGCTCCGTCACGTGGTGCTGCGACACCGGATCATCCTGAACTTCGAGGCGATCGCCGACCAGATCGTTCCCGAGACGATCATCGACGCGGTCTTCGACGCCGTGCAGGCGCCCTAGGACGGCGCCTTTGAGCCTCCTCCGTCGCGTCAAGACGACCCTCTCGATCCGCGCCCACCGCAGGGTGCGCGGACTGCTCGAGGGGGAGTACACCTCGATCTTCCACGGTCGCAGCATGGAGTTCGACGACCTTCGGCCGTACGTGCCGGGCGACGAGGTGCGCGACATCGACTGGAAGGCGACCGCGCGGCTGCGCACCCCGATGACGAAGCGGTTCATCGCCTCACGCAAACACACCGTTCTCGTGATCGCCGACACCGGCCGCAACATGGCCGCGCTCGCCGAGAAGGGCGACACCAAGAGCGACCTGGCGATCCTCGCGGCGGGCACGATCGGGTACATCGCCATCCGGCACGGCGACCGCGTGGCCATGGTCGCCGGCGACGCCGACCACACGGTGTTCGTCGAGCCAGCCTCCACCGAGGCGCACCTGGAGCGCATGCTGCAGAAGATCGCCGCCAACACCACCGTCGCAGCCGGAGCGAGCGACCTGACGCGTCAGCTCGAATACGCCGTGCGTGCGTTCCGGCGGCGCATGATCGTCTTCGTGATCGCCGACGACCGCGAGCTCGGGGCGCCGGAGCAACGGCTCGTGCGCAGGCTGTGCGTGCAGCACGAGGTGCTGTGGCTGCGCATCGGCGACGCCGACCTGATGAAGCTCGAGTGGAGCTCCGCCGGCATGCACGACGTGCACGACGCAGCCCCCATCCCCGCCTTCGTGCGCGGCGACCCGGCACTGCGCGCCGAGTTCGCGGCCGCGGTGGCCGAGAGCTCGGCGCGGGCAGAAGACGTGTTCGACGGCTTCGCGGTCAGCAGCCAACGCGTCAGCGCCGAGAGCGACGTCGTGCCCGGGCTGTTCCGCCTACTGGAGGTGCATCGCCATGCCAGGAGGTGAGACCTTCTTCCCGCCCGTGCAGTACTCTCCGATCTGGTTCATGATCGGCGTCGTGATCATCGCGCTCGTGATCGGCTGGTACCTGTTCGTGCTGCTGCTCACACGCCGCCGACCAGACCCGGTCGAGTTCGTCGGCTCCATTCCCGAGCTCACCACGAGCGTGCGCGACGCGTATCTCGGACGCATAGACGAGGTCGGGCGGCGCTACGCCCACGGCGACGTGTCGTACAGCCAGGCGCACCACGAGCTGAGCGCCCTGGTGCGCTCCTTCGCCGCGCAGGCGCAGGGCGTGCGTGCGCAGTTCATGACCCTCGACGACCTGCGCCGCACACCGCACCACGACCTCGCCGCCACCGTCGAGCGGCTGTACCCCGGCGCGTTCAGCGGCGCCACCGACGGCAGCATCGACGACGCGACCGCCCGCGCGAGTGAGCTGGTGCGCTCGTGGAACTGATCTTCTGGTGGACGATCCCCGTCTGGGCAGCACTCGTCGTCGTCGTGGCGCTGCTGCTGCGCCGCCGCCGTGCCGAACGTGCCGCCGTGTCGCTTCCGATCGCCCACCGCGACCGTCTCACCTCGCTGCCCGGCTATGCGCGCGCCCTCGGCCGCTACCGCCGCCTGCTCGTGCTGATAGTGGCGAGCCTCGCGGTCGTGCTGTTCGGCGCCGTCGCGCTCACGGCGAGACCCGCGTCCGTGGCATCCGTACAGCCTGAACTGAAGAACCGCGACATCGTCCTGTGCCTCGATATCTCGGGTTCGATGGTCGACTACGACAAAGAGGTGCTCGACGTCTTCGGCGAGCTCGCGCAGCAGTTCACGGGGGAGCGCATCTCCCTCGTCGTCTTCAACGCCTCGGCCGTCACCCGCTTCCCGCTCACGAGCGACTACGACTACATCTCGAATCAGCTGACCGAGCTGCGCGAGCAGTTCGACTCCACCGACAGCGACTATTACCGGGGAACGCTGTACGGCAACGGCTCGTCGCTCGTCGGCGACGGTCTCGCGTCGTGCGCCGTGCGGTTCGACTCGCCCGACCAGGAGCGCAGCCGCTCGGTGATCCTCGTCACCGACAACCTGATCGCCGGGAAGCCGGTCTTCACCCTCCCCGAGGCGGGGGAGCTTGCCCGGTCGCGCGGGGTGCGCGTCTACGGCATCAACCCGGGCGACACCGAGGCGAAGGCCTACCTCGCCGAGCTCGCGACCGAGTTCCGCACCGTCGTCGACGGGACAGGCGGCGCGTACTACGCCCTCGACGATCCGGCGACCATCCCCTCCATCGTCGACGACATCACCGCCCAGCAGGCCGCGTCGATGACCGGCGAGCCCGAGCTCGTGCTCGTCGACCAGCCGGCGTTCGGGGTGCTGCTCGCGTTCGTCGGTCTCGCCGGGTTCTTCGGACTCGTCTGGAGGCTGCGCCGATGATCGCTCTCGACCCCGTGGCCCCCGTCTGGCTCATCGTCGTTCTCGCGGCGGCCCTCGCCGCCTTCTGCGGCTGGTGCCTCACCACATCGTCCGACGCCCGCGCGCGCCTCGCCTGGGCCGTGCGCATCGTCGCAGTCCTGCTGCTCGTCGCCGTCGCGGTGCGCCCCGTGATCCCCGCCGACCCCGCCTCACGTTCGACGTCGGCCGGGGGGCTCGAGGTCTACATCGCCGTCGACACGACCAGCAGCATGGCCGCGGAAGACTGGGGCGACGCGGGCGCCGACCCCGAGGCGGCCCAGCGGCTCGCCGGCGTCAAGGCCGATATCGCGGCCATCGCCGACCGCCTGCGCGGCGCGAGCTTCTCACTGGTCACGTTCGACGGCGACGCCGTGCAACGGGTGCCGTTGACGTCGGATGCCTCGGCCCTCGTCTCTGCCGCCGAGGTGCTCACCCAGGAGATCACCGCCTACTCGCAGGGCTCGAGCGTCGACGAACCCGTCGAGCTGCTCACCGAGATCATCGGCGGCGCCGCCGATCAGGACCCCGGCCAGCAGCGGGTGCTCTTCTACCTGGGCGACGGCGAGCAGACCGCGGCCACCCAGCCAGGATCCTTCGAGGCGCTCGCCCCGCTGATCAGCGGGGGAGCGGTGCTCGGCTACGGAACACCCGAGGGGGGACGCATGCGGGAGTTCGGCGGATACGTCGACCCCAACGCGCCGACCGCCTACATCCAGGACTACTCGACCGGCGACCCGGTCGACGCTGTGTCGCGCATCGACGACGCGCGGCTCGAGGCCATCGCCGCGCAGCTCGGAGTCGGCTACCTGCACCGCGACGCGGGATCGGGCATCGACGCGCTGCTCGCACCGCTCGAGCCGGGAACCTCGACCGTCACCGACGGTGTGCGCGGCGAGCGCACCGAGCTGTACTGGATCCCCGCGATCGCACTCGGGCTCTTCGCGCTCTACGAGGTGCTCGCGCTCGGCGGACTCCTCGTCGAGGCTCGCGGCGCGGGAGGGCGAACGCCCCGCGCCCGCGCCCGCGGCCGCGACCTCGACCTCGATCGGAGCGCGCCATGACCCGGGAACTCGAGACCCGCACACGCCGTCGGCGTCGCACGAAGTACCTGCTCTGGTCGCTGCCGGCGGTGCTGGGCCTGCTCTACGTGGCGACCCGGCTGATGGGGCTCTCGATCACCAACGGCGCGGCGCTCAGCCTGTTCGACTCCGCACGGTTCGAGTCGAGCGCCGAGAAGTCGACGGAGCTTCTCGACGAGACGCTCATCGAGCCGTACATCCCGTGGTTCAACCGGGGCGACGCGTACGCGGCGCAGGAGAAGTACACCGACGCGATCGACGACTTCGAGAGAGCGCTCGAGCTGGCCCCGGCCGAACGTCAGTGCGACGTGCGCGTCAACCTCGCCCTCGGCTGGGAGCGACTCGGCGACATCTATGCGGTCAACGGCTATCCGCAGGGGGCTGTGCTGCTCTACGAGACCGCGCTCAAGGTCATCTCCGAGGGCGAGGACTGCGTTCCGCCAGAACCCTCCGGCGAAGACCTGCAGGCGGCGGAGCCCCGCGTCGAGGGCAAGATCGAGCAGTCGGAGCGCCAGCGCGACGCGGCAGAGGGGTCGCAAGACGAGGGGTCGGGGAGCCTCGAGGAGCAGCTCGACGAGCTGGGCCAGAAGAGCGAGGCCGGAGAGCAGGACAAGGCGACACAGGACGCCGCGGATCGCGGCGAACAGTCGCAGGAATCGGGGCGGCCGGCGAAACCGTGGTGACGGGTGGTAGGCGGTGACGGGCTGGCTCGGGTAACTTAGACAGAGGTATTCGCGACCCAGAGGCCGCGAAACCGAACAGATACCTGAATAGTGGAGGCCCTCAGTGGACATCGATCTGAGCGTGCTGCGTCTCATGGAACGAGAGCGCGAGATTCCGTTCGAGGAACTCGTGGGCATCATCGAGCAGGCCATCCTCACGGCCTACCTCAAGCACACCGAAGAGAACGAACAGAAGCCCGGTGAGGCGCCCGCCAAGGCGCGCGTGCACCTGGACCGGAAGACCGGACACGTGAGCGTGTTCGTGGCCGAGCTCGACGACGACGGG
>Ga0247803_1000488_pt1 | contig 21583 bp, 18 predicted proteins | sample UWRJL014104B1_FD_180928 | JGI IMG/M metagenome (GOLD analysis project Ga0247803, IMG submission 180928) | Plant litter microbial communities from Arlington Agricultural Research Station in Wisconsin, United States - UWRJ-L014-104B-1 | ecosystem: Environmental > Terrestrial > Plant litter >...
CTTCAGCAACATCATCCTGTTTTACAATTTTAGAAATAATCCCGAGCAGAGAGGCAGAATAAGAAGCATATAACTGTTCAAGCGCTTTAGTTTCGCCAGCCACAAGATCGTTAACCAATTCATTTTCACGTGATGTTACCGATTCTAGAGGTTTACTATATGGTGCTGGTGATGCAGTAAGTAAAAATGCTAACATACAAGATGCTTTTATTTGAATTTATACCAAATCTCAAAAGTCAAGCCAAGTGGCATAACATTCCCCTAAGCTCTACGAATTGACTGCAAAATAATATTAAATACGTTTTAGTTGCCAAACACAGTCTGTTTGCTCAAAATGTACATATTTTGCCTCACCTGTAGCTGGAGATAACAGTACACTTAAAACAACAACTTTGTCCGCTTTTGAAACCTGAAAAACAATAAAATAGAAGCAGTAAGCAAACCTGTAGTCAGCCCATACCAGATACCATTCACACCCATATTTAAATGGATACCTAGAAAGTACCCTAATGGGATACCTATTATCCAATACGCTATAAAAGTAATAACCGTTGGGATATTCACATCGCCAATCCCGCGCAATACGCCTAATCCCACCACCTGTGTGCCATCAAATAACTGGAAGAAGCCAGCAATGATCAGCAACTGCGAGGCAATGCGGATTACAGACAAATCTGCTGTGTAGATATAAGGCATAATATGATTTGCCCCAATAAATAATATCGCAGTAAGTGTCATAAAGAGTATGATGACATGGTAACTGGCAACAGCCGAACGCCTCAGGTCTAAATAATTCTTTTTCCCTAGATTATTACCTGTTTTTATAGTTGCTGCCGAGGCTATTCCGCTGGCTAACATATAGGTTATAGAGGCAAGATTAATAGCTACCTGGTGTGCAGCCTGTTCAACTGCCCCAATCGTGCCGATCAATATTGCAGCGCCGCTAAATGCACTAATCTCAAATGAATATTGCAAAGAGACAGGAGCACCTATTTTAAGGATCTGAATGCTGCGTACCTTATCAATAAAAGTCAGCTTAAAATTCTCCAGGTAAACTGTAAAGTTTTTAGAACGAAACACGTAAAACGACATCACAGATGCCATGAGTATACGGTCAATTAACGTACTTAATCCAACACCTTTTACGCCCATAGGAGCGATGCCAAACATCCCTTTAACAAAAATGATCCCTAAAATAATGTTGATTGCATTCCCCCAGATGGAGATGAACATGGCCTGTTTAGTAAACCCTAAACCTTCAGCAAACTGTTTAAAAGTCTGGAACACCATTAAAGGAATAATGGAAAGGCCAAGGTAATGGAGATAAGGCTTTGCATAAGCTACCACCTCTGGAGATTGCCCGATATGGTCAATGATCAGCAATGTGCCAAAGTTTACACCTATATATAAGACAAAACCCATCAGTAGATTAATGATCAGGCTATTCGACAATAGCTTTCCACATTCCTGATAATTTTTGCCTCCATTTTCTTTGGCGATGAGCGGGGTAAGGCCATAGGCTATTCCCATGCCCAGTACCAAAACCAGCATAAACAAACTATTTACTAAAGAAACTGCTGCCAATTGTATGGTACCTGCAAAATGGCCGACAATTACGCTATCGGCAAGGTGTACCAGTGTATGTCCAAGCTGCGACACCACAATAGGCATGGCGAGTCTTAGATTATCGGAATAATAGGGCTTGTACTTTGTATAAAAGGAGGTCAACATAATTTGGCTTGAACCTTCAAAGGTAGACCTATTTTGGCTCAATCATAGTAAAATATTCCTCTTTTTCCGAAGTATGCGGCTGGATCAGATCGGCCAGGATAAAACTTACCAATATTTTCTGTGCTTGTTTATGAGAAGACCTGGTCAGTTTGCTAAACTGTTTCAGCGTGATCCTGCCTTCTTCGTGTAGGTATTTCAGTAATTTCTGTTCCTGCACATTATACGTAATCAGTTGTCCGCTATGGGTATTCTCGTTTTTAAGCACATCGATAATAATTTTGCTAGCCAGGATGCTTTTATCTTTCACACGAAAATAAACCCACCACTTTTTATTTTCATCAAGCGCATAGTGCGGTTTGGTATCGCTTTGCGGAATTTTAGCTACCAGGACCAGTTTGCTTTCTATATAGACCTCTTCAAACTCGGGTTCGATAGCTGGCTTGCAGAACTGATGGGCAGATTTCATAATCATGTACTTTTCTTCCTCTTCAGATTTCACCCCTTTGATACTGCCATCATCAGCCACCCCAATTAGCAGTTGCCCACCCTTATTATTGGCAAAGGCTACCAGGCTTTTTGCAATTTTCTCATTATTTGTAATCGTCTTTTTAAAATCTAATGTTGTTCCTTCTCCTTGTAAAATTAATTTCCTGATGTTCATTTTAAGGGATTTAAACTGGCATATATGATTAATAAGCTACTGGTCCGCTTTCACCCCTGTGGAGGTTTCTGATATACACTTCATTCATCACCGTTGCACAGAGCAGCCCGCTACCATCGGTAATTTCCATCGGATACGCTTTCACAAATTTCCCGCCCGTGTTTAAGGTTTCAATTGCTTCAGTCAGCATATCATCAGTAATTGTAATCGTGAAATAAAGCGCCGACCGTCCCGGTTTTAGGTATTGGATACTGGCACTTTTTAGCCACACCCTGGTTTTAAAACCACGTCGCTGCAAGAGCTGGTCAAATAGTAAAGCAAAAAATGGATCCGTTGCGGCATAGATCGTACCACCGAAAATTGAGCCGTTATAATTCTTATTAAACAGGCTCTTGTTTATTTTTACATCTACTCCTCTAAAGCCCGGATGAAACCGCTGTACCCAAATCCGCTGAAAGAATAAAGGGGGATATAAGCAAAGTGCCCATTTAAGGGTTTTTTCGGATACGATCATGATGTTTAAATATCTGAAAAGATTATTGAAAACCTAAATAAGTTTAGGCAATAGTGTTTTTTTGACAATTCCAACAGGTGCAGCCATAGAATTATCAATGCGATGGAAGCTATTTATAAATAGCATAAAACCATTCCCTTTTTTATTTCGTTCATTAAAACACAAAACTTAGTATTTAAAAACATTTACTGATGAACCATGAGGATTTTATAATTATTAAAAGTAATTAAAGGTCATGAGCGTTTCATCACTATTAAAAAACAAATTATGAAAAAGCAATTTTTTAACGCAGCAATGGCTATTGCACTAATTTCTCTGGCTACGGCTTGTAATTCTTCTAAACCAGCAGATGGCGCTGATACCTCCATGACGATGTCAGATACTGCTGCAATGGATGCAATGGATACTACCTCGATGCACACACAAGAAGGGGTGATGGTGGGTGGTGCACTAATGGTTCCAACCAAAAACATTGTAGAAAATGCGGTAGAATCTAAAGATCATACTACACTGGTAGCGGCTGTTAAAGCGGCAGGGTTAGCAGAAACTTTAAGTGGAAAAGGTCCGTTTACTGTTTTTGCGCCAACAAATGAAGCTTTCGGCAAATTGCCGGCTGGTACAGTTGATAAATTATTGAAACCGGAGATGAAAAAAGACCTGGCTGGGGTACTCACTTATCATGTGGTAGCTGGAGCTTATAAAGCAGCTGATTTGAAAGATGGCCTGGAGCTGACGACTGTTCAGGGCCAAAAAATTAAATTTACAGATAAAGGTGGTCAGTGGTATGTTAATGATGCGAAGATCACTATTACAGATGCCGTATCAAGTAATGGTGTTACCCATGTAATTGATGCCGTATTAATGCCAAAAAAATAAATAAAAGATTTTATAATTAGTTGATTTTTTTAGGGGCTATGCTGTTCATCCGGCATAGCCTTTTTATGTGTAGTCAAAAATTATAAAAGTTGCCCTCATTAGGAATAAATAGTTGACATAGAAAAATAAACAAAACATTACAGAGGCTAACCTGTTCATACACTGAACTAAAGAACGATTATCATGAAAAGAACAATTTTAAGTCTTGCTTTTGCAGGTTCAATGATATTAGCCGCATCAGCATGCAACTCAACAAAAAGTGTTTCTGGGTCAGATAGCACAACAGTGGACACAAGTAATGTTGCGCCACCGCCACCGCCTGCAGATACCACCGTAAGGGACACAACAAAAACACCACCAGATACGACAAAAACTCCACCTATGTAAATTTAAAACAAGAAAGGGCTTCAGTGATGAAGCCCTTTCTTGTTTTAGTGTAAAATTGGAAACTATCCATGAGTCCAATTTTTTTTAAGCCTAACTTTGATTTATGTATTTATATAAGTACATGTAAAGATGAATCAGTGGCTATGCTATTAAAAGATAAAGTTGTAGAAGAATACCAGAAAATACAAGATGAGATTTGCCAGGCGTTAGCTGCTGCAGATGGGGGCGGACAGTTTGAGGAGGAAATCTGGACAAGAGAAGGTGGCGGAGGGGGCAGGACCCGGGTGTTCCAAAATGGAAACGTAATCGAAAAAGGAGGTGTTAATTTTTCTGCAGTTTACGGTAAGTTGCCCGAAGCAGTAAAAAAAGCTTTTAAAGTAGATAATGATGAATTTTTTGCTGCAGGCGTTTCTATCGTCATCCACCCATCAAATCCTTTTGTACCTATTATACATATGAATATCCGGTACTTCGAAATGGACGAACAAACCAGGTGGTTTGGTGGCGGCATCGATCTTACCCCGCATTATGTAATCGATACCGATGTAAGGTATTTCCACCACCTGCTAAAAAATTCATGCGATGGGTTCGATGCGTCTTTCTATCCGAAATTTAAGAAACAGGCAGACGATTATTTTTTCATCAAACACAGAGATGAAACCCGTGGCGTAGGCGGAATATTTTATGATAGATTGAAACCAGAAAATACTGGGCTGGACTGGGATCAGTTGTTTAATTTCTCTTTAGCTATTGGAAATACGTTCATTCCTGCTTATACCGAATTAATAGATAGAAATAGAGATACAGAATTTACAGCTGCAGAACAAGAGTGGCAGTACCTGAGAAGGAGCCGTTATGCAGAATTTAACCTTGTTTATGATTCTGGTACCAAGTTTGGTTTGGAAACAAATGGAAGAATAGAATCTATCCTAATGAGCTTACCGCCAATGGCTAAATGGACTTATAATCACAAACCTGCAGAAAACAGCCCTGAGGCTGCAACTCTGAGTAAGTTAATAAAAGGGATAGACTGGGCTTAATTTTTTTCCACAATGCGCTTAAACAGCATAATTTTGTTAAATTCGCAAGGTTATAACATTACCTTATTTAAATCGTTTTTAACGAACATTATTATTTTATGGCAGAAGATTTAGAAAATCAGGAAAACGACAAAATAATTAGAATTGATATAGACGAGCAGATGAAGTCTGCTTACATCGATTATTCGATGTCAGTTATTGTATCAAGGGCGTTACCTGATGTACGCGATGGATTAAAACCAGTGCACCGTCGTGTACTTTACGGGATGCTAGACTTGGGGTTGGCTAACAACAGGCCTTATAAGAAATCAGCCCGTATTGTTGGAGAAGTACTCGGTAAGTATCACCCGCATGGTGACTCTTCCGTATATATGACCATGGTACGTATGGCCCAGCCCTGGAGCTTACGCTACTTATTAGTAGACGGACAGGGTAACTTTGGTTCGGTAGATGGAGACTCTCCGGCTGCAATGCGTTATACAGAAGCAAGATTTCAAAAGATTGCGGAAGATATGCTTGCCGATATCAATAAAGATACAGTAGATTTCCAGCTCAACTTTGATGATTCCCTTAAAGAACCAACAGTTCTTCCATCTAAAGTACCTAACTTATTAATCAACGGTGCATCAGGTATTGCAGTAGGTATGGCAACAAATATGCCGCCGCACAATATTACAGAGGTGATCAACGCTACAATCGCGTACATTGAAAACAATGAGATCACTATCCCTGAGTTAATGAAATTTGTAAAAGGCCCGGATTTTCCTACCGGAGCTATTATATATGGTTACAACGGTGTTCAGGAAGCTTTCGAAACCGGCCGCGGACGTATTGTAATGCGTGCCAAAGCAGAAATCGAAACTGTTAAAGACCGTGAAACAATTATCGTTACCGAGATCCCTTACCAGGTGAACAAGGCAATGATGATTGAGCGTACAGCTGAATTAGTTGGCGAGAAAAAATTAGATGGTATTTCTAACATCAAAGATGAGTCGAATAAAGATGGTATCCGTATCGTTTACGAAATTAAACGTGATGCGAATGCAGCTATTGTTCTGAACAATCTCTTCAAGCAAACGGCATTACAAACTTCTTTCAGTGTAAATAATATTGCATTGGTAAACGGAAGACCGCAAATGCTGAACCTGAAAGATTTGATCAGACATTTTGTTGACCACAGACATGATGTAATTGTACGCCGTACAAAGTTCGAACTGGATGAGGCTCAGAAACGTGCACACATTCTGGAAGGTCTATTAATTGCTTTAGATCACTTAGACGAAGTAATCAAATTAATCCGCGGATCCAATACTCCGGAAGAAGCAAGAACGGGTTTAATGGAACAATTCGGTCTGAGTGATATTCAGGCCAGGGCGATCCTTGATATGACCCTTCGCCGTTTAACAGGACTGGAGAGGGATAAGATCAAAGATGAGTTCAACGAGTTAATGAAGACTATCGACTATTTAAAATCTATCCTTGCTGATGAAGGTTTGCGTATGCAGATCATTAAAGACGAGTTAGCTGAAATGATGGATAAATATGGCGATGAACGTAGAACTACAATCGTTCACTCTGCTGAAGATATGAGCATGGAAGATTTCATTGAGGATGAAGAAGTGGTAATCACCATCTCTCATGAAGGTTATATCAAACGTACTCCTGCTACAGAATACAGAACACAGGCCAGGGGCGGTAAAGGTTCTAAAGGAAGTGATTCGAGAAATGAAGATTTTATCGAGCACTTGCTGATTGCTTCCAACCATAATTATATGTTGTTCTTTACCGAATCCGGACGTTGTTTCTGGTTAAGGGTTTATGAAATCCCTGAAGGATCAAGATTAAGTAAAGGAAGAGCAATCCAGAATATTATCAATATCCCTAAAGAAGAAAAAATCAAGGCTTATATCAAAGTTAAGAATCTTAAGGACCAGGATTACCTGGAGAACAACTATATCATCATGTGTACCAAAAAAGGAACGATTAAGAAAACTTCTCTGGAAGCTTACTCAAGACCTAGGGTAAATGGTATCAATGCAATCAATATCAACGAAGGTGACCAGTTATTGGAAGCTAGTTTAACCAGCGGAACAAGTGAAATCGTAATGGCTTTACGTTCAGGACGTGCAATCAGGTTTAATGAAAGTACAGTTAGGCCGATGGGCAGAACAGCAACTGGAGTAAGGGGTGTTACATTAGCACATGACAAAGATGAAGTTGTTGGCATGATTGCTGTAGATGATCCTACAGCAACAGTAATGGTAGTTTCAGAAAAAGGTTACGGTAAACGTACCGATATAGAAGATTACCGCGTTACTAACCGTGGTGGTAAAGGTGTAAAAACAATTACTATCACTGAGAAAACTGGTGACCTGATCGCGATTAAGAGCGTAACGGATGCAGACGACTTAATGATTATCAACAAATCTGGTATCGTAATCAGGATTGTACTGAGCCAGCTAAGGGTAATCGGAAGAGCAACACAAGGAGTAAGGCTAATCAATTTAAAAGGTAATGATGCAATTGCTTCTGTTGCTAAAATTGAGCATGAGGATGATCCTGAAGAAGAAGTTTCTGAAGATCTGATCGTACTTGATCCAACGGATGAAATTGGTGGTGAAGCTGTTATATCAGATGCAGAAGAAGTTGAAGAAGAGGATGCTGACGAGGAGGATGCAGATGATGATGACGCAGAGGACGAAAAAGAAGACTAAATTGTATAATAAATAGTAAATTAAATATAGACTCTACATAACCTGCAGGAGCAAGGTGTACAATCATTTTGGCCTTGCAGGTTTTGTTTTAACTAAAAACCATTAATGTTATGAAAAAAGTACTTTTAAGTATGCTAATGATAGGTACTGCCACCTATGCAAGTGCTCAAAAGAGTGAAGTTACAAAGGCTAAAAACAATTGGGCAATTGCAAGATTTGCAACCAATACTCAGCCTTTAGACGCAACTTTGAAAACGCTTGGAGAGGGATTAAAAAGCACTGACCTTGCCATTGCTAATGAGAAATCCAAAGTAATGCCCGAAGCATGGTCTTACAGAGCATTATTTGCTTCAAGAATCGCTTTCGTAGATTCACTTAATGTTCCTAATGCAGTTGCAAATGAAAAAATTGCAGAAGAAGCAATTGTGAAAGCAAAGGAGTTAGATACCAAAGGTGACGAAAAAGAAAACATTGCAGAAGCGGAACAATCTCTTTCAAATGCATTGAAAAACAGGGCGATATTTGCTTATAACAAAAAGGATTTCAAATCAGCTTTAGAATTTTTTAACCAGACTACAGCTAAAAACCCGCAGGATACAGGAACTTACATCAATGCTGGTGTAACAGCTAAACAGATCGAAAACTATCCTGAAATGGTTAAAAATTTTACTAAAGCGATTGAACTGAACTACAAAGACAGTGAAGCTTTATATTCCGAAATTATCAATACTACTTTTGAAAAATCAAAAGATACAGTAGCTGGTACAAAATTATTAGAAGCTGCTTTAGCAAAATATCCTAACAATACTTATTTCAATGGTTTGCAAACTGACCTTTATATCAAGTCTGGGAATATCGCTAAATCACAGGAAGCATTGGCTAAATTAATTGCTACTGATGGTAAAAACGCTGCATATCAATATGCAATGGGAGATACATACTTCAAACAAGCATTAGAATTGCAGGGTAAAAGAAACGCATTAGCTCCGGCAAAGAAAAAAGAATTTGATGCGATTACGGTAAAAATGACTGGTTTTATTGATCAGGCTCTACCTTTCTACAAAAAAGCATATGAACTTGATCCTAAAATGACTTCAGCGCTGGAAAACCTGAAAACCATTTATGCTTTCAAAAACGATACGCCAAATTATGAGGCTACTAAAAAATTATTGAACGCTGTACCAAAACAATAATTAGTGCTCATTTGATATTAAAAGAGGGATAAATTTTATCCCTCTTTTTTTTTGTATAAATTTGTAATCAAGCAAAGCCGTATATGATTAATAAAAAACACTTATTTCCAGCCGCCATACTCATCTTAATAAGCTGTCAGTCAGCTTTTTCACAAAAGACACAGCTATTGATCGCAAGAAATAGTGTAGGAAAACTACAGGCTGCAATTGCCAATAAAAAGGATACAAAAGCGCAGTTAGCGATACTAGGAGAGGGGATTAAAGCGAGTGAACTGACCGAAAAGGATAGTAAAACACGCAAATACCCGGAAACATGGGCGATAAAGGCATACTTAAGTTCATATATTGCTATTACAGATCCTGACCAGGGAAATTCTAATAAATATTACGATTTGGCATTGAAGGCGTTGGATTCTACAAAACGTTTTAACAACTATGAGGACAACTCCGGATTAGTCGCGGCGTCGAATTATAATATCAATATTAAAAAACAAGATAAAGGAAATAGCGCTTATGAAGCTGGAGATTTTGCAGCTGCGTATAGTTATTTGAAAGAGGTTAGTGATTTTTTTCCAAAAGACACGCTGCTTGCAGTAAATGCGGCATTGAGTGCTGAAGGTGTCAAAAATGAGGATGAAGCGCTAAAGTATTTTATCCGGGCCAAACAAAATGGTATCAGGAACCCAGTGGTTTTCCAGCGTATGGCATTTATCTACAAAGGGAAACTAGACAATGAACAGGCTATTAAAACTGTTCAGGAAGGTTTGAGGTTAAATCCTTTTAATTCTTTGCTGAATAATGATTATATCAATATGCTGCTGGATAACGAAAGATATACGGAAGCAAAAGATGTAATCGATAATACGCTCAAAATAGAAACAAGAAGCAAATTACTATACTATCTATATGGTTACCTGCACCAGCAAAATGCTAATATGAGTACGGCAGAATTAGCATTTAATAAATCTTTGGGGCTCGACCGTAATTATTTTGATGCTTTATACCAGCTTGGTTTAGTTTATATCACTTTAGGCAATGAAGCATTGGCACCAGCAACTAAAGATGCAGCTAAATTTTCTTCTTATCTAAACCGTGCAGAAGTTGTCTTATTGCAAGCACATCAGGTAAATGCCAAAAATAAAAACGCGACTAACTTATTGATCGATATTTACACCCGTAAGAACAGGTTCGATAAGGTTCAGGAGCTGAAAGCACAATTAGACGAATTTTAGGAATACCGTTAAGGTGCTGTAAAATAAGCGAAAGAGTGGTATTCTATTATCGTAGTTAACATAACATTAATTATAGTAATATATTATATAGGTGTTTTTACCGCGGATTTGTAATAGATTAAATCTATTGCTAGGTAAAAAAAACTAAATTTGTGCCATCAAATATTTATATGGCGTCTCAAAAGAAATCTGCAATTGGGTTTATCTTCATTACTTTACTCATAGACTTTACTGGTTTTGGAATTATAATACCTGTGCTGCCCAGGTTAATTGAAGAACTTACGGGTTCCGGGTTAAGTGCGGCGGCTGTATACGGTGGCTGGTTAACGGTTTCCTATTCAGTGATGCAGTTTATTAGTGCACCGGTTTTAGGCGGATTAAGCGATCGGTTTGGCCGAAGGCCAGTCTTGTTAGCTTCGTTGTTTGGATTGGGTGTCGATTATATTTTCCTGGCTTTCGCGCCTACGATCGTCTGGTTGTTTGTCGGACGTATCCTGGCAGGGATCACTGGTGCAAGTTTTACGACAGCACAGGCATATATTGCTGATGTCAGCGAGCCAGAAAAACGCGCACAGAATTTTGGTATGGTTGGCGCTGCTTTCGGTATCGGCTTTATTGTTGGCCCAGTAATCGGTGGTATATTTAGTCAGTTCGGGCTGCGTGTACCATTCCTGATTTCTGCAGGATTGGCACTGGTGAACTGGTTATACGGATATTTCATCCTTCCAGAATCATTAGCGCTCAAAAACAGGCGTGCATTCGATTGGAAACGGGCTAATCCTATTGGTTCATTACTGCATATCAGAAAATACCCGGCGCTTACAGGATTACTGGCTGCATTATTTTTATTGTACATTTCGTCGCACTCGGTGCAGTCCACCTGGACTTTTTACACGATGGAAAAATTTCAATGGAATGAAACTTGGGTGGGTTATTCGCTTGGCTTTGTAGGTATTGTTGTCGGTGTTGTACAAGGCGGATTAATCCGGATAATTATCCCTAAAATAGGACAAGTTAAAGCTGTTTATTATGGCTTGTTTTTATATGTACTCGGTTTCGTACTTTTTGCTTTCGCCACTCAGGGCTGGATGATGTTCGCATTTATGCTCCCTTACGGGTTGGCAGGAATATTCGGGCCTGCTATGCAGGGGCTGATTTCAAATGGTGTGGAAGCAAACGCACAAGGAGAACTTCAAGGGGTTACTGCAGGGCTGATGAGTGCTACTTCCATCATTGGTCCGTTAATTATGACCAATCTTTTTGCTTACTTTACCAATGCTAAAAGTCCTGTGTTTTTTCCTGGTGCACCATTTATTTTTGCGGCCTTGCTTACGATTGCCGGCATTTTTATTTGTTCACGTTCCTTAAAAAAATATCATTCCTGATCTTTTTTTTAAATCTGTCGTAATTCGGTCAGATTATTGATCTGTAAAATCACCTAAAGAAAAAGTTAACGCATGATTACCCGCCCGATCAGAAGTATACAGGATTTTCTATTAAGCACTTATTTTGCAGATGGTCTTCGTATAACTTTTGGTGTACTACTCCCCTCTCTGATCCTTGCCCAGTTTGGTCTGCTTAAATTTGGAATGACATTGTCACTGGGGGCGCTGTGTATCAGTGTAGTGGATACACCCGGACCGATAGTGCACCGAAGAAATGCAATGCTGGTAACCACGGCGCTGATTACTATTTTATCAGTTATCGTGGGGCTAACTAACAAAAGTCCTTATTTTGTTGGCGGATTGTTGGTTATCTGCAGTTTTATCTTTTCCATGTTCTTCCTTTACGGTAATCGTGCTGCGTCTATTGGTACTGCAGTACTCTTGATGATGGTTTTAAGTATTGACGATGTAAGACCATGGCAAGATGTGTTAATTTATTCGCTCATGGTATTTGCTGGAAGCTTATGGTATACGGCATTAAGTTATTTTTTTTACCGCTTAAGGCCTTACAGGCTGGTTCAGCAGACTTTGAGCGACTCTATTCATGAGATCAGCAAATTCCTGCGCTCTAAGGCGCTGTTTTATCATCAAAACATAAATTATGATGATAATTATGCAGAATTGCTGCAACTGCAGGTCCAGGTACATGAAAAACAGGATGCAGTAAGAGAACTCTTATTCAAAACAAGAGAAATTGTAAGGGACTCCACACCGGAAGGCCGTTTTTTATTATTGGTGTTCGTGGATACGGTAGATCTTTACGAGCAGGTGATGTCTACGTATTATAATTATAAACAGCTGCACGACCAATTTGATTCTGTAGGTATCCTTTCAAAATATGAGCAGGTAATCAATCGAATAGCTACAGAGCTGGATGAAGTAGCCTTTGCATTAAAAACAGGGGGCACTCCCCGTCCACCCTCCATTTTAATACGCCAGGTAAACAATCTTAAAGCAGCTATAAATAGCTTAGAGCAAGAAAACAAGGATGGTCAATACAATACATTAGGTATTATAGCATTAAAAAATATAGAGGTAAATATTGAGAATATACTTGCCCGTGTTAAAACCATTAACGGTTATTTCAATAAAAAGGAAAAGAAGAATTTAAAGAATAATACGATTGATGTGGAGCGCTTTATTACGCGTCAGAATGTAGATATCAAACAGTTTTTTGATAACCTTACTTTCAGTTCCAATACATTCAGGCATTCGATGAGGGTCGCTATTGTGATGTTTATCGGTTACCTGGTTGCACAGCTAATGAATTCTTCGCACAGTTACTGGATCCTGCTCACCATACTGGTGATTTCAAAGCCCGGTTTCAGCTTAACTAAACAACGGAACTATGAACGCTTAATCGGGACTGTTGTGGGGGCATTCATCGGGATGGGACTGCTAATTTACGTACACGATAAACATACCCTTTTTGTTATCCTTATCTTCTGTATGATTGGTGCCTATAGTTTTCAGAGGAAAAATTATGTGGTCAGTGTTTTATTTATGACTCCATACATCCTGGTATTGTATGATTTTTTGGGGATGGGCAACTTATCACTCGCCAGAGAAAGGATTTATGATACCCTGATAGGGTCCGGAATTGCCGTATTAGGTAGTTATACCCTTTTTCCTAACTGGGAACACCAGGGATTGAAAGAGGCAATGATTAAAACCTTACATGCGAACCTGGCTTATTTTGACCAGGTCACTAATCTCTACTTTTCTAAGGAGCAAGACTTGAATAATTATAAGGTAGCCAGAAAAGAAGTGTATGTAACCTCTGCCAACCTTGCCTCGCTTTTTCAGCGGATGTTCTCAGAACCGAAGAGCAAGCAACGCCTGATGAAAGAGATGCACCAGTTTACAGCCCTAAATCATTTGTTATCTTCTTATGTAGCCACTTTATCGTTGTACTACAAGGAACACCTTTATACCTTAAGCAAACCAGAGGATTTAAAACCTATTGCAAATAATACAATATACCTGTTAAATCTTTCTGCAGAATACCTCATCAAAAATAATGGAGAAGTAAGCAATGTGCCGTTGATAAAAAGTATCAATGATGATAAAAAAGAGCTGCTGGGAGACGAAAAGATGATTATAGATCAATTTGATCAGATCCAGAAAGTGGCGTACGATATTTATAAACTATCAGAAAAGATCAGATTATAAAACTTAAACCACCATTATTTGTTATACATGCATAATAAATAATAAAATGGAAAAGCTATATACAGCATCAGTTACCGCTAATGGCGGCAGAGATGGACATATTAAGTCAAGCGACGGAACAATAGAATTTGATATCAGAACACCAAAAGAGATGGGTGGCCAGGGTGGTGCAACAAATCCGGAACAGTTATTCGCAGCTGCATGGGGCCCTTGTTATTTGGGTGCGCTGGGTTCTGTGGCAAAGCTTGCAGGCGTTGATGTAACCGATGCTACAGTTGATGTTCAAGTATCATTTAATCAAGACGGTAATGCTTATGTATTATCAGCAGATTTAGATGTGCACATCCCTGGTATCAGTCATGATGAGGCACAGGTTTTAGCCGATAAGGCGCACAAAGCTTGTCCTTACTCTAAAGCAACAAGAGGAAATATCGAAACAAGAATTACTGCAATTTAATTATTGCCAAAAAAATAAAAGGGATTAAAATACAGGACAATAACATGCTCCTGTATTTTAATCCCTTTTTTAATGCAATCAAGTTTATAGTAATAATTTGCTCGCAAGGCCCAGTAAAAACATAAAGCCAAATACGTCGGTAAAAGTAGTAATGATAATGGAAGAGGCAATTGCCGGGTCAATCCCTACCCTTTTTAGAATCAACGGTATCCCCGCTCCTGTTACGCCTGCAATTAACAGGTTTCCTGTCATCGCCAAAAAGATCACTAAGCCTAACATCGGGTTGCTATCAAATACAACCGCAAATATAAACACAATCAGTCCAGTCGCAGCTCCATTGATTAATCCTACAGTAAATTCCTTTAAGACAGTACGGTAAGCCTGATTATCCGTTAAGTCATAAAGGGAAATCCTCCGTACGGTGACGGCTAACGCTTGTGTCGCCGCATTCCCGCCCATACCTGCAATAATAGTCATGTAAGCAGATAATACGGCAATCTTGGCAATGGTAGGTTCAAAATACCGTACAACTGCGGAAGCTAAAAATGCGGTACCTAAGTTGATAATTAACCAGGGAAGCCTTGATTTTACCGCCTCTACCCAGTTACCACTTAACTCTTCATCTTCAGATACCCCTGATATTTTTAGTATATCTTCTGTGTTTTCATCTTCCAGTACATCGATTACGTCATCGAATGTGACCCTGCCCAACAGCCTCATCTGGTTGTCAAGAACTGGGATACTGGTAATATTATATTGAGAAATCAACCGGGCTACTTCTTCCTGATCGGTATCCGGACTTACCCAGGCAACATCAGTTTTTACCAGTTCGGTGATTTGAACATTCCCTTTAGCTTTAATGATGTCTTTTAAGGAGACAATCCCATGAAAAACATTCCACTGGTCTATCACAAAAATCGTATAAAACTCTTCTATTTCCTCGCTCTGCCGGATAATTTCGTCAATCGCATCTTTTTTGGTGAGGTGTAATTGTATGCGGATAAACTCCGTATTCATCAATCCACCCGCCGTATCCTCATCGTAACTTAGTAAGTTCCGGATATTAGACGCATCATCCTCGCTTAGATCACCTAGAATTTCCTTCTGCTCATGTTCATCAAGCTGGGAGATAATGTCTGTCGCATCATCATAATCCAGCTCTTCAACAATTTCAGTACGTTTGTCTGGGTGCAGCTGTAATAAAAGCTCTTCCGGGTGGGCCTCTTCATGCATTTCAGAAATAATCTCCGAAGCTTTCTCCACCGGGAGCAGGTTGATGATCCGCTGCCTATCCTCTTTAGTCAGGCTTTCAAATAATATCGCAATTTCGGACGCGTGATATTCGTCCAGAATAATCGTTAGCTGATCATCGTCGCTATTGAGTGCAGACTTTAGTCTGGAAACATCACTTTTATCTAATTCATAGGATTGCATGCAAGGGCTAAGGTACGGATAATTCCGATGTTTATGGCCCTCTATTCTATTTAAACCAACCTTTTCGCCAGAAATATATTACCTGTAAAATCGCAATCACAAACATTACTACCATAGTATACAGGTAACCATGTGAAGCATAAAGTTCGGGCATATTCAGTGGCATCATTTTTCCCGTTGCAGGGTCTTCTTTGGCGAAGTTCATTCCATACACCCCGGCAATAAAAGTAAGGGGGATAAAAATGGAAGAAATGATAGTTAATACTTTCATAATCTCGTTCATCCGGTTACTGATAATTGAAAGATACATGTCAATATTACTCGCAGAAATCTCTTTCAATGATTCCACAATATCAATAATCTGGATACAATGATCATACGCATCACGGATAAATGGTTTGGTCGATTCTGCTATGAGCGGGCTATCACTGCGTAAAATATCATTTAATTTGTCTCTTTCAGGCCAGGCCACTCTCCTGATATTAATCAGGTTTCTTTTGATCAGTTGGGTATCAAACATGATGGTACGGTCTGGTTTACCAAACAGCCGGTCCTCGATCAGGTCGAGGTCTTCGCTCCAGGTACCCAGAATTTCGAAATAAGTATCCACGATAATATCCATCAACGCATACATAATATAACTGCTCCCGGCAGTCCGGATGTTTCCTTTGCCTCCCTTAAGCCTGTTCCTCACTGGCGAAAGACAATCAGAATATTTATCCTGCAGGGTAAAAAGCGCATTGTCAGTCAAAATAAATGACACCTGTTCATTTTCCAGATTTTTATCATCATCTAATAACAACATACGGCTCACCGCAAACACATAATCTGCATACTCTTCAATTTTAGGCCGTTGATAAGTACGCGTAATATCTTCGAGTATCAGTTTATTAATATGCAGATCACGATTAAGTGTATCAAACATTTCTATGGAATCAAACCCCTTGATCTCGATCCAAAAAGTAAACTCTTTGTCGGCAATAATCCGAACAATATTATTCAGGTTTTCCAGTTTAGTAACCTCATATACGTCAGCATTATATTTATATAATGTAATTACAGGCTTAACGGCATGCTCATCAATATAGACTAACCCTGGGCTGGAACCAGCTACTGGCAAACTGTACTTCTGTCTTTTTTTTCTTGATCGCGATTTTTGGTTCATAACGTTTTACACCTATCGGCACCCACAAATTATAGATAATGTTTTGCCTGAGGACCTTGGTTGAATAACAAATCCACGATGCTCATGTTTGGTAAAAAACCATGTCTTTCTCCAAAGACCTGCGTATAGGGTTTTTGGGGTGTAATCAGCTCCGCATTTTTAAACTGGATCTTATTTCTGAAATCGAGTTCTGCTGGAAAATCTTTTTCGTACTCCGTTGTAAATTCCAGTACTGGCGACTTTTTTAGTTGTTTAAAGATCCATTGCAGCAGTTCGAGATTATAGTCGAACAAGAACTCATATCTTTTTTGAAAAAACGGCGACAGTTCATCTTCGTAATATTCAAAATAAGGGGAATTGCGGTAACAGCTTTCCATGCTTAACCAGTGCAGTCGTTGCCATTTAAAGTCGTAGCTAATCCTTACATCTTTCATTTTTGTATGGTATTTTGACCCCTTGATAACCGGCAGAAATAGGTCGAGCGGACCATTTGGAGAATAAACCCGCGTCCTGTTGCGGAAAGTCTGTTTTGGAAAATGCTCTTCCCTTTCTAACAGGAATTCATAGTTTTGGGCATTCAAGGCCGAGAAATAACTTACCGGCGGAAGATAAAAAAGTGGAAATATAGCTGAAGTGTGCATTGGTTAATTTATGTTTGCATTTTCAATCCGGCAAAATAATGATAAAAAAAGGCTTTTTTGTAACTGTATCTGAATTTATTGAACTTAAAATGGGATTTAGCTCATGATAGATCCAAGTGTAGCCGTAGTAATCCTGAATTGGAATGGTAAAGAGCTTTTATCACGCTTTCTTCCGGGAGTTGTAAAGTCAAAATACAGCAATCTGCAATTAATTGTCGGTGACAATGCCTCAACGGATGATTCTGTAGCATTTATCAAATTAAATTTTCCGCAAATCAAAATTATACAGAACGATCAGAATTATGGGTTTGCAGAAGGTTATAACCGGATCCTGGAAAAAGTTGAGGCCGATTACTATGTACTCTTAAATTCTGATGTCGAAGTACCCGAAAACTGGATAGAACCCGTAATCAGGCTAATGGAAACAGATGAACGTATTGCAGCGGCCCAGCCTAAAATAAAATGGCAAAAGAACAAGTCAAAGTTTGAATATGCAGGGGCAGCTGGCGGATTTATGGATATCAATGGCTTTCCATTTTGCCGTGGCAGGTTATTTGACGAGGTGGAGAATGATTCTGGTCAGTACAATGACCAAAAAGAGATTTTCTGGGCTAGCGGCGCGGCTTTTTTCATTAAAAAAGCTGTATGGGAAAAAACTAGCGGTCTGGATCCGGATCTGTTCGCCCATATGGAAGAAATTGATCTTTGCTGGCGTTTAAAGAACCTCGGTTACAAAATTATTTATTGCCCGGATGCGGAAGTTTATCACGTTGGCGGTGGCACATTAGATACAAACAATCCGCGTAAGATCTTTCTGAACTTCAGGAACAACCTGATGATTATGCAAAAAAACCTGCCACTGTCTGAAGTTTACTTCCAGCTCATCATCAGGTTTTTTATAGATTTTGTCGCTTTAATCCAGTTTCTAATCAAAGGCAAACCAGAATTTGCAATGGCTGTGAGTAAAGCACATTTTCAATTCCTGAAAAATCTGCACATAACAGGCCGTAAAAGAGCGGATAGGCAACTGCCCTATTGCAACCACACCGGAGTATTTAAATCCAGTGTAGTCTGGAGCTTTTTCATTAAAGGGATCAGGCATTTTAGCCAGCTAACAAACTTTTGATCGCCAGGCGATAGCCATCCAGTCCGAACCCAGTAAGCACCCCCTTGCAATTTTTACCAGTCAGCGATACATGACGGAATTCTTCACGTGCGTAGATATTGCTTACATGTACCTCTACAACCGGAGTGGTGATGGCCGCAATCGCATCAGCAATAGCCACCGAAGTATGCGTGTAACCACCTCCATTAAGTATGATCCCATCGTATGAAAAACCTACTTCATGTAGTTTATTGATTAACTCCCCTTCTACATTGCTTTGGTAATAATCCAATTCAACGTTTTCAAATTTCTCTTTCAATTCCACAAAATATTGGTCGAAACTCCTGCTGCCATATACCCCAGGTTCGCGTGTGCCCAATAAATTTAAGTTCGGTCCGTTAATAATTTGTATCTTCATCTATTCAAACTTAGACTTAAAAACTAATACTATAAAATTTTTGTGTGATTAATTATTCTTCGCTTACGCCATTCAAAAATTATCTTACACTAGAACGCGGACTTTCCAAAAATTCCATTGAGGCTTATTTAAATGATGTAAGCAAACTTTTCCAGTACTATGAGGTATTAGATAAGAAGTTCAATGCCAGTGAAGTTAGCGAAGACGAACTTCACCAATTTATTACCTGGCTGGCAGAACTGGGCATGCTCGCCAGCACTCAGGCCCGGGTAATTGCCGGATTAAAATCTTTTTTCGGCTACCTTCTTGTGGAGGATATTATTTCGATCGACCCATCAGTACAACTGGAAGCACCCAAGCTTAGCCGTACACTTCCTGATATACTTAACGTCGTAGAGATTAATGCATTAATCGAGGCTATTGACCTTTCGAAGCCTGAAGGGATGAGGAATAAGGCGATCATTGAAGTATTGTATGGCTGCGGACTGCGGGTGACAGAACTGGTTGGATTGCGGATTTCAGATTTGAATGCCGAACAGGAATATATTAAGGTAGTTGGAAAAGGAAATAAAGAACGTATTATCCCTATTGGCCAAACTGCACTGCATTTTATTGCTATCTATTTAACCGAGATCAGGGTTCATCTCATTATCAAAAAAGGAAATGAGGATTTTATTTTTCTAAACCGGCTAGGCACCCGGCTCTCCCGGATAATGATATTTAAGATGATCAAAGCACTTGCAGATGTAATCGGGCTAAATAAAAGTATTAGTCCGCATACCTTCAGGCATTCATTTGCTACCCATCTCATTGAAGGCGGGGCCGATCTGCGTGCAGTGCAGGAAATGCTTGGCCATTCCAGTATTACCACAACTGAACTTTATACCCATATGGACCGCGATTATTTAAAAGGTGTAATTACACACTTCCATCCACGGGCATAAGTATAGTATCTGACAACTCCTTACAGGCTGCAACGTATCATCCTATCTTTCCCTTGCATATCTTTGTTTAAGACAATAGAAATGAAACCTTTAGCGGCTAACATTTCAACCATTTCCTTACCCAGATATTCGTTAATTTCAAAGTATAGATGACCACCTTCCGCGAGATTCTGCAATGCAAAATCAGCAATAGCTTTATAGAAAACCAAGGGGTTTTCGTTGGTCACAAACAATGCAAGATGGGGCTCATGGTCCAATACGTTTTGGTGCATTTCCAAACGCTCGTCGGCCGTAATGTATGGCGGATTACTGACAATCACATCATACTCATAGGTTTTTTTGCTATCAGGATTATGATTTTCCTGGAGAATATCTTTCTGAATAAAATTGACCATTGTACTATTAAAAAGGGCATTTTCTCTTGCGATCGCCAATGCCTCCCCGGATATGTCCATTGCATCAGCTTCTACAGCATGTCCAAATTTCTGCAAGGCAATTGCGATACATCCGCTGCCTGTTCCAATATCCAATATCCGGGTTCGAATCCCAGCGGGATCACGGTCATTTAATATCCATTCTACCAATTCTTCCGTTTCGGGACGGGGGATCAGTACCGAACTGTTCACTTTAAACTTTAAACCGTAGAACCAGGCCTCAGAAAAGATATGCTGCACTGGCACTCCTTTTTTAACGGCTGCTATTATGCCTTCAAAACGGCTATAGCGCTCATTACCAACACCCTCCTCTTTTCGCATCAGCAAAAGGGAACGGCTCCACCCGGTCAGCTGTTCAACGATTATATAAAATAATTGCTTAGACTCTTCCACCTCATAGAGGTCTGCAGTTTCCGTAATAAAGTATTGTTCTAATTGTTTAAAGTTCATCAAAAGCAAAAGTAAGTAATAATGTTGCATCCCTGTGGTTGAAATATTTCAATAGCTCATAAATTGCAGGTACTTTTGCGCTATGAGCGATGAGTTATATATGAAGCGCTGCCTTGAACTTGCCGAAATGGGCAATGGTCAGGTAAGTCCAAATCCATTAGTAGGCTGTGTGATCGTTAGCGGCGGACAAATTATTGGTGAAGGATACCATAAAAAATACGGTCAGGCACATGCGGAGGTCAATGCGGTTAATTCGGTAATAGCGAAATATGGCGAAGAAGCGGCAGTGCTATTAAAAAATGCTAGTGTTTATGTTAGTTTAGAACCTTGTGCACATTTTGGAAAAACGCCCCCTTGTGCCGACTTGCTCATTCGTCACCAGGTAAAAAAAGTAGTGATCGGTAACCGTGATCCCTTTCCTGATGTTGATGGTAAAGGAATGGAAAAACTACTGCATGCAGGAATTGAAGTGGTATCTGGTGTGCTGGAAGCTGAATGCAGTTTTGTAAACCGCCGTTTTTTTACCAGGATTATGCAAAACCGGCCATATATTATATTAAAATGGGCCAG
>Ga0247803_1000491_pt1 | contig 21554 bp, 21 predicted proteins | sample UWRJL014104B1_FD_180928 | JGI IMG/M metagenome (GOLD analysis project Ga0247803, IMG submission 180928) | Plant litter microbial communities from Arlington Agricultural Research Station in Wisconsin, United States - UWRJ-L014-104B-1 | ecosystem: Environmental > Terrestrial > Plant litter >...
ACCTCGTGCCCATTCCCTGCTGCCAGTGACAGTGGCGTCCGACCATTGCCATCCTTAAAGTTGATGTCGACTCCATCCTTCGCCAGCAACATCTTAATGACTGTCTCGTAGCCCTTCTCTGCAGCCCACGACAGCGCTGTCCGACCGTCGGCTCCGTCCATCTCTGCAGCCCACGAGAGCGCTGACAAACCGTCGACACCGCCCTTCGCCAGTAGCAGCTTGACTACTGCGTCATGTTTTTTCTTCATCGCCCATGACAGCGCCGTCCGATCGTCGATATCTTCAGAGTTGATATCGACTCTATCATTCGCTAGTAGCAGCTTAATCACTGCATCGTGCCCATTCCCTGCTGCCAGTGACAGTGGTGTCCGACCATTGCCATCCTTAGAGTTGATGTCGACTCCATCCTTCGCCAGCAACAGCTTTATGGCTGTCTCGCAGCCCTTCTCTGCAGCCCACCAGAGCACTGACGAACCGTCAACTCCGTCCTTTGCCAGCAGCAGCTTAATTATCGCCTCGTGATCGTTGTTTACTGCCCACGACAACGGCGTCCAACGGTCTCTATCTCTAGAGTTAATGTCGACTGCGTCCTTCGCTAGTAGCAGCTTGACCACCGCCTCGTGATTGTTCTTTACCGCCCATGAAAGGGCCCTCCTCCCGTAGAAAGAATCCTTGAAGTTAACGTCGACATCGTCCTTCGCAAGCACCAGCTTGACCACCTCCTCGTTCCCATTCTCTGCCGCCCACGACAGCGACGTCCATCCATATTTGCCCTCGCAATTTACATCCACGCCATCCTTGCTAAGTAGCAGCTTGACTGCTGCCTCATGCTTGTTCTCAATCGCTAGCAATAGCGGCGTCCGACTGTCGCTACTCTTAGAGTTAATATCGACTCCTTCCTCCGCCAGTAGCAGCTTGATCACCGCCGCGTGCCCATTTCCTGCCGCCAGCGACAGTGGCGTCCGACCTAAGCCGTCCTTTGCATTGATGTCAACTCCGTCCTTCGCTAGCAGCAGCTTGATCACCACCTCGTACTTGTACTTTACTGCCCACGACAGCGGCGTCCAACCGTATCTATCTTTAGAGTTAATATCGACTCCGTCCTCCGCCAGTAGCAGCTTGACCACCGCCTCGTGCCCATTCTCTGCCGCCAGCGACAGAGGCGTCTGACCAAAGTCGTCCTTTGCATTGATATCAGTGACAACCTGGTCCGTCTTTCGCAGAATCACTTGCAACGGCCCTATTAACCGATATCGCGCCACTATGTGGAGCATTCTGGTCCCTTTCGATGGACAGGCGTCTGAGTACTGTTCCAATATACCGTAAAGCCACACCCATAATTGCACAAGGCGTTCTGACGGCCAGTCGAAATAGGCTAGAAGATCATCTTGAGATTGCTTCATATCTTCGCTCTTGCTCACGTGCGCCACCCACGAGGTCGTAGCATAATGCAATAGAGGGAAGTCGGACATCAACCTAGCACGATTGTGGGTTGTTGACGGAGCAATCTCCTCCATTGCTAGGAACCGTATGCAGGTCCTGGACAGCCGATAGTGTGCGCTTCCGATAACCAAATCGGTCGTCATTAAACTGCCTTCTAACGCGGACATACCCTTCTCTATAAAGAAATCCTTGACTGACTGGTGGATGAATTGAACGACCCGTCTGTTGGATGACATTATGGCCTCGGCAAGACCGCAGCTGAGCGTTTTAACTCTCCTCTCCATCGTGACGCGGTCGCGTACATAATCTTCCTTGCTCTGGCATTCCCGCAAAGACATGCATGGACCGTCGGCCTCAACGACCATGGCCCATCGCAATTCGTCTAAGGATAGTGGCCGCGCAGCAAAGCAGATCCATTGGATCAGTTTTAGGGAGGCTGACCTCTCATCCATGTCTCGGACGAGTTTGTTGTATAGCTTGTCAAGGTCGTCAGGAACGGCATAGATTGCCTTTTCGATCCCCTTCAACCCTACCCCTCTACGCTCAAGGTCCAGAACCTGCTTCACTACGAGATGCGCCCACATGAAAACGCCCGAGGCGCGACGTGTGATTAGAGCCGGAATTGTAGATGATGTTCGGACACGAAATGCGGAAAGCTGGGCTTGTATGTAAGTCTCAATGTCCTGTCCATTCTTGTGCTCAACACATATCTCAAACCCGTGATCCAGGTCCAGAATTGGGTATTGACGACAAGTGAAGCAGATGCGAAACTGTGAACCAGTGGATGGGAGCCCATAGAGCATGGACTTGAACTCTTCGACTAAGCTGACCGCATTCCGTTCGCCACATTCGTCCAGCGCATCGACAAATAGCCAGACTGAACGACTCTCCAAGATCTTGGGAAGCGATGACTTGAAGAAATGTTGTAGCTCGCGTAGATGCCACTGCCACTTTTCGTCCGACTTGCCAACTTCGTCGCACTGCTGTTGAAAGTGGGTCACGAGATCTGGCAGCGCGTTTGGGACCTGGCTGAGAACCTGATGAAGGAGCGACCGAAAGAGGCCGAGCGGTGTTCTTTGGAGTTCAGCACCTCGACCGTGGAAGAAGAACGTGAGAACAAAGGGCCTGTCTCCGATATTAGGTGTTTCCGTGATATTGTCAAGGGCGTATCGTAGCAAAGTTGACTTCCCAGAACCGGGAGATCCCTTGATCCAGAGCAGACCTCGATCGCACGCAGACCAGCGCCTGTACGTCTCGTGTAGGAACAGCCACTTGCACGTTCCCTCGGCGGCAATGTCGATTTCTTTGGATCGATTGTCCATTTCCAGAAAGGCCAGCGATTTTAAGCAATCATGCAATTGTTGTGAGACTTCGGATGAGCTTTGGACTCCTGGGTGATACACTTAGTTGAAAGCTACATTCTGTTGACGAAAAGGCTCGTTCGTACCGGAATCGACGTTTGCTTTATGCTTGATCTGTGACTCCCACCTGTTCAGCTCGCCAAGCAACCTTTTGAATCCATTGTCTTCTGCGGAGCTAAACTTAACCATGTCTCTATGGTTGGCGTGAATACTGACTGAGTTGTAACCTTCAAGAGTGGCCGAGTCCTTAGACACGACTGTCCCAACTCCTGGCATAAGCAGTTCTTCAAAAAAGCAGGTGACCTCCAGACGCCTACCGGCTTCTCGCAGTTCCCGTATCATTGACCAAAACCTGATTTGAACGGACTCGAGGAACTGGTCGTCTGTCTCCAAGATCCTCAACAGGGACCTGTTGGTAGACTTCACAAGGCCAAGAGCTGCAGCCGGTATCTTGGCCCAGTTGGCCATCCAAGCTCCCTTGTGGGGAGTGCCCATGAATGCGATACCTATAGTATGATCGAACAAACCCTGAAGATGAGTCTCGGGGTTATTCCGGGAGAGAAGAATGGCCTCCTTGAAGACGAGGCCGCCGAGGCTGTGGGTGACGAAAATGAGGGGCCGCAATGATGCATTGTGACGAATTCTGTCTGTCGTCAAGTCGAATAAAAGGTTCGTAGCATAATCGATCAGGCGATTTGATCCTGCAACCGACTTTCGGATGATGTATGCGTCGTAGCCGTACGTGAGTATGCGAGCTTTGCCGAGCTCAGGTGGGAGAAGCGTCTGTGGCCATGGTTTAGACTGCCCACGTGCGGTCCATGTACTCTCCCGGTTACCGGTCAAACCGTGGACAAAGCAGATATCAACGACGGCGTCAGGACAATCGTGCAACACCTTAATACCGTCGGGGAAGGATGAAAGTAGCTGAGGACCCTCTGAAGACGGGTCAGAGGGTTTGGTCTCGATGTGTGATGGCGAATTGGGTATAGTAGGGTGACTGCTCGCTTGCGGTTGTTCGGTTTCCGACGGTTCATAGAGAGTTTTTGGCTGCCTCTTCCTAAAAACCCGTGAAAAGATCGACTTGCGGTTTTCCATTGTTCGAGGCACGTGAGATCAATCGAAAGAAGGCTAAAAACAAAGCGTGGACTATTGCAGTCATGCCTAGCGAGTTGGGTTCGACTGCAAGGCTAGCATGTGGGGGTCACACTGGGTGATGCGAAAAGGGAGTGTTGAGACTGCACTGATTGATTGATGATGGCAATGGCGGGGTCTTTATGTACAAGTGTGTCTCCGCCCCCACCCCTCGACGCCACCGAACTTGGCAAAGAAAACCTGTGCTTACAAGCACATTAGAGAGCTTGATGGGCTTGTTTTGATCAACCACGTCGTCGTCCCTCCTCCAGATTGAAGCCGCAAGTCTCCAAGGAAGCTGAACGTCCTTCTCATGTTGATTCCAACCACCATACCGTCTCTCTACCGCCACTGTGTGCGCAGCTGCCATACCCAGCAAGCCTCTGAGCACGCTGGTTCTCTCTCCTACTGACAGTGTATAGAGGCTCTGACCCTGCACAATTACGCTAGCTAGTCTTACACCATATTTAGCATACTATCTCTGTCGCTCGCTCTACTGTTTGTTATCAATGAAGCCTCGAGGTAGGCGTCCTGTTCTAGATACACTAATTCGCTAGCGAGTTAGTGAATAAACAATAATCAATAGCTACTATAGACATCTTAGATACCTAAAAGTTACAGCTACAGCCTACCGATAACGTAATTACGAGATCCTTGCAAAGCCCGTTCTGCGAAGCCCGCCTTTATCCTTTCTTTTATCCTCATACATATCTCCTAAGCCTAACTTCAATGCTTTTGAAACTCTGTCCTTGATCTGATCTAAGGGTACTAGGCAAGCCGATTGTTGCTTTGTTCAGATGGAAGCTACCCATACCTGCAACTAGAGACGACATGGGCCCCTCGGATGATGTTTTGTATTATCCCATATGTGATTTCGGGCCCAGCGTATGATGGAATATGGTTTACGAACTTTACGATTTTAGTAATGTGGGTGGATCTATGAGAAATACTAATACGAGCAATCGAGATCAAATTTGTTACAGAGAGCCTACGTGTATACCTTATCAGGTACACTCTGTTTTACTAGTTAGAGGAAGTAACAGCATTATCTTAACTTTGCGCTCTCATAAAGACTATTACTACTCATTATAATCAAGACGTATATACATGCAAAAATAGGATTTTGATCAACTAGTGCCTATGGCTCTGAACCAACCGGCGGAGAATGGCTTGAGAAGGGACACCATTCGCACTAGCTACTACATCCTAGGTACAAGCGCGAGCCACTGCCCTCTCCACTTCGAAGGCCTGTTCTACTTAAAATTGATGTCCATTCCTTCACTGCCACATTGGTACTGCTGTCACATATTGCAGGCCGTAGCAGCACAGCCGTAGCACGATGGCTACATACACAAATAGACAACCAAAAAGTAGTGAAGCCCACCACTAATCCCCACTAAGCCTTCCCCCAAAGAACCAAGCACAGCCCGAATCAGCAAAACTCTCCCATCGAATGCCTTTGAATATCCTTCCCGGTCTCCGAGCCAGACGCCTCCACATAAGCTCTTAATACAATTCATTTCAGCGCCCATCGTATCACGCGCATCCAAATCCGAGCAAGAAATACCGACCTGTGCGGCAGAGAAAGTGGAGAGAAGAAGGCCTTTTCTGACCACTGATCTAGACCGCAACTGTCAAGGTATCACGCTCTGCATAAGGGTCACTCTGCAGATATGATCGTGGAGATTGATTTCAACTTGGTGATGCTCGCCATTATCGCCACAATTGCCAACACCGAGGTACCCGAGTAGGTTGCTCATGCTCTACCCCGATCATCCCTTCCAGTATCCCCAAGGACAGCGGTGCGTGGAAAGAATCGGTCAGACTGGGAAATCCCCAAGCGCTTTACTCACGGAGACAACAGAGCATCACGTGGCATCTCAGCTCCCACATGCACGAACACGACACCACACAAGACATTGATCAACTGCACATGGAGATTAGAGATTACCAACTCCATTTTGCTTCTATCGATAACGCACCACGCCCCCTCGGGCACCCCGGAAGCCCACCATCTCGAAACGCCGAGCTGGAGCAAGGAGGACGGAACATAAGAGATGACAATGCAGGTAGATGGGGACTGAGGCGCGCACCAAGAGGAAAAGAGGAAAAAGGTGGAACAGATGTGTGCAAAGCCCACCCGCGCCGTCTAAAGTAATATATGAGAGGGAACCCAATAGGAGAATTCCATGGCGAAAGCAAAACACTGACTGTCGTATGGACGTTCGATGGTCGAAATGCCTGAATGCCCGAGCACCTCCAAATGCAAAAGAGATCCTGGCATCGCGCTGCTTCTCATCCCCACGCCGGCATGCATGTCCTCGCCTCGTCTCGTTCCATTCATCCCATGCATGTCGTCATCATTCGTCCACTCGTCGACTCGTCCGCCACGCCCGCTTATTGCGAAGCGCACTGTACGCGCTCAGCACCGGGGTGCATCTCGTCGTCATCATCCTCCATGCCCGCCATGCCGCGCGCCCGGCCAGCTTCCCGCGTAGGGTCAACCGGCTCAAGCGTGAAATCCTCGGACATAGCGTTCTCCGGAGGCGTTGGGCCGGTAGGATTGCGGGGAGGAAGGACGGACTCGAGAGCCTTGATTTGCTCGGGTGACATTGGGCCGTCGTCGGGACCAATGACGCGCTCGGGAAACTTGACATCGAATTGGATGTACAGGTTTCCGAAGTCGTGGTGTCGGTATGAGGGCATACCTTGGCCGCGGATGACCTTGACCTCGCCTGTTCTTGTTAGTACGAGTGGGTTCGAGAGGAATGGTGACACATACCAGGACTGATGCACTCGCCGGGGATAATGTCGACTGTTAACCACCGCTCGTCGAGGTGCTCAATGTGAAGCTGGCCGCCAGCAAGAGCAGTCAGCAGATCGATCTCGGCGTGGTAGAACAAGTCGTCCTCCTTGCGCTGGAACCGGGTGTGCGGCTTCTGCTCAATCTCAAAGACGACATCTCCAGGCTCGACACCAGGGAGCTGATCACCCTCGCCGCGGAACTCGATCCTGTGCCCGGACTTGACACCGCGGTCAACATGGACATGGAGCACCTTCCGCTCGATGATGGTCTTCTTTCCGTTGCACTGCTTGCAGCGATCGCGGTCGCGGATGATCTCGCCCTCACCCTGGCAGTCGGGGCAGACAGTCTGGAAGCGCTGGATCATGGGGCCCATCTGCCTCATCATGTGCTTCATACCGCGTCCTTCGCAGCCAGCACACTTCTTGACCGCGCCCTCCTTACCGCCGCGGCCGTCACACTTGGGGCAGATGACCGACTTTTGCAGCGCAAGCTTCGAGACCTTTCCGCGGTAGATGTCCTCGAGCGACACCTTGTGGACGTGAGAGATTGTGCGCGCCTTCTTCGGGCCTTGCTCCCTCATGCCGCCGCCGAACATGCCACCAAACGGACCACCGCCACCACCGCCTCCGAAGAACTGCGCGAACAGGTCCTCGGCTGCCATGCCGCCTCCGCCGCCGCCGCCCTGCTCTAGTCCCTCCTCGCCATACTGGTCATATATTTGGCGCTTGTCGGAGTCGGAGAGGACTTCATAAGCGTGTGATAGATCCTTGAACTTGTCTGACGCATCAGGGTTGTGTGCGTTCTTATCTGCGCGGGGTCAGCAGAGCCTTGTGGGCTGTCGGCGGGAAATGCGTACCAGGATGGTGCTTCAGCGCGCCCTTCTTATATGCAGACTTTAGCTGGGCGTCTGTTGCATCTGGCGCTACCCCGAGGGTATCGTAGAATTTTGTGTCCTTGACCATCTTTGTGACGGTGGAGCAGGGACCGGGTGTAGAGGGGGGATCGCGGGGTTGTGCTTCCAGGTGAAGTATATGATATTCGGGTGTGAGAGGATTTTATGGTTCCCTAAGTCTGGCATATATCAGTAAGAGGCTCTTGCTAGCAACGTTTGCTGCGCCCGCCGAACCCTCGCCGTAGCATGCTAAACTTGGTGAGGGAGCAGGCTGGCTCGTTGAGGGACACGTACGGTTATTCACCAAGGTGCTGTAGACGTCGCAGACAACAGTTGCAGTCCGGAATATGCAGAGGAGATCTTCACGCGCGGTCGAGATTCCTGGGTGCGGGTGTGTGGTGGAGGGCGAGCAAAGCTTTGGGATTTAAAGTGTTCAACCAGGATGTTGCAAATGCGCCGAGCTTGGAAGATTCGGTGCGGTTCCACGCCTTTCCACGCCCCATCCTGCCGCCTACAGCCTTGCGAGAGGCCCCAAAAGCGGCGCAAACAATGCAGTCTGGCCAGCCGGGTCCCGGGTATTCATTTGGTCACGACTCAATAAGACTGGGGACAGCAAACCACTGCAAAAAGCAAGACATGATTGAGTTGCTGTTCTGCCATGTCAAAAGCCGAAGGACCCTGAGCCAATCACTGCTCGCCTCGAGATCTTCGGCAGGGACGTGCGTCTCGCCGCTGCCCGATTGGCGAAGCATGGGATTTGGAAGACGGGGAATATAGGTAGTCTGCTTGCTTAGGGCGAAGCAACGCCTATGCTCTCTCTAAACTGTTACTCTCTGGCGCTCCGTACAGTCTCTTTCATCCGGTGATCAGCCCTATCCTTTTATACGCTCTACGTCGAACGCCACATCCCTGCACTGCACTATGGAAACAGACGCAGGCTTCCAGGCTGCCTTGGAGGAAGCGCGAAAAGGCAGCGACCAAGGTGGCGTACCGATCGGAGCTGCGCTTGTGGGCGCTGATGGCAGAGTGCTGGGCCGGGGTCACAATATGCGCATTCAGAAGAGCAGTGCCACCCTTCATGTAGGCTGTGCCGTGGCGTTGCCTGATGTTAGCCTGTCCTGATCGCCCACATTTCTAGGCTGAAATATCGGCGCTGGAGAATGCAGGAAGGCTGCCGGCTGCTGTGTATCGTGACGCGACCATGTACACGACGCTATCGCCATGTGATATGTGCACGGGAGCCTGTGTCATGTACAAGGTCAAGCGCGTCGTTATTGGTAGGCCACTCCGCAGAGCGGGCTTGAGATGATTGTTGATCATATCAGGCGAGAACAAAACTTTTGTAGGCGGCGAACAGTACCTGAAGCAAAAGGGCATCGAGGTCGTCGTCTTGCAGAGCAAAGACTGTCAGCAGTTGATGAAGAAATTCATCGAGGAGAAGCCCGGCGATTGGTACGAGGATATTGGTGAGCAGGAGGGGTGAGCGAGCGCAAGGTCGCCGCCGAGTATCATTCCATTATTTCGTCAATCTATGGATCTCTTCAAAGTAGAATTTCAGGTCGTCCGGCTTCACGAGAGGTGTTATGCCTGAAAAAAATGTCAGTAAGGGACAAATTAGGTCTCGGATGGAGTGCGTACCGTGACCTAGATTCGCAATCCAGCCCTGCTTGCCTCTGCCGAAGCCATCGACCATCTTCTCGACGACAGCCGTTATGGCTTCCCGAGTTCCATACAACACACCGGGGTCTGCATTGCCCTGCAGAGTCTTGCCTTTTGCGCGCGCGATCTTGTACGCCTCGGCCGGATCGTGAAGCCAGTCCAAGCCCACGACGTCATAAGAGGTGTTGCACAGATCTTCCACCGCATACCACGCGCCTTTTGCAAATACGGTCATCGGAACACGCTCAAGGCCGAGCTCTGCGAGACGTTTCGGGAGGTTGTCGGATATATACGTAAGGTATGGAAGGGAGTGCGTCTTGAAAGAAACGGGAGAGAGCTCGCCGGCCCACGAATCGAAGACCTGAAGCATCTGTGACGGTTAGCGGAGACTCTGCGACGGGGTAGTCATCTTACTTGAGCTCCAGCTTGCACTTGAAGGGCCAGGTATTCCACACATAGCTCCGCAATCTTCTGCAGCAGCGCCTTACTCTCCTCCGAATATCTGAAGACCCACGACTTGGACTTTATAAAGAGTTTTGTGCCTCCACCTTCCACCATGTAGCATAGCAGTGTCCACGGAGCGCCACAAAAGCCAATCAACGGCACTCGGCCACCCAACTTCTTCCTCGTAAGAGTTATGGCATCGTAAACATAGCCGAGCTCCTTCTTGACGTCAACATTCTTCTCCATGACCTCCTTGTATTGTTTGTCCTCGGGTGTGTTCAATGGGTCCGGGAAGTGTGGGCCCTTCTTGTCGACCATTACAACCTCCATCCCCATCGCCTGCGGTATGACGAGGATGTCGGAAAAGATGATGGCAGCGTCGATGAGCCCCGCATATCGCTCGATGGGCTGGAGGGTGAGGGTGGAGGCGATTTCGGGTGAGCGGCAGCACTCAAAGAAGTCGTGGCTTCCTTTGGCTTCGTGGTATTCGGGGAGGTATCGTCCGGCTGTGCGGCTGTCAGAGAGGTGTTTTTGAGTGATGACGGCGGTACTGACCTTGACGCATCACCCACATGGGCGGGCGCTCCACCTTCTCACCTATGCAATTGATCAGACATGTTCAACCCGAGGGACAAGAGATAATAATATACCTCGCGCGGCCCGCAGAAGGAGGTCGTTCTTCAGCGGCTCGAATTGGTGCGTCATCTTTGCGGTGGACAAAAAGTGCTTGAGACATCTGCTCGACTTTGCCATGTACGTTTGCCCCGCGCTCCAAACGAGCTAACCGCATTCGCGAATGTACCTGCATTGGGCAACCGCAACCTAGAACTCTCCCTTGCATCGCGACTTTCATCCAACAACTCTCTTTACGCAGAATTTGTCGTTGGGATCATGCTTTTGCATCAAATCCGGTGCATAGCTCGCGTTCACTCCCCGAAACCATCAGTATATCCAAAGCCTACGCGTCGCACCTGCTCCTACGCGTTTCCAACCCCTTGCCAAAGCTCGACGCGGCCGCGGCACGCTTCACGTGCAGACCCCGCAAGATGGCATCTAGTGGCACAAATTCGAGGAGCAAAGACACAGACGACTCTGAATATCGATGATATTCCACAGGGAATCGTCAAAGCTAAACCACTCTCGGACCAAGATGATGCAGAGCCTGAATACCCGCCGCTGCTGCAGCAAGTGCGTAACAACATGCTCAAGTTTAGCCATTGCGTTGTGGTAACGAGAGTTGGTGGCTTTTACGAGGTATGAGTGTGGAAATATGATATGTTCTTTGCTAATTCAGCTAGCTGTATTTTGAACATGCGGACGAATTCGCACCGCTGCTGAACCTCAAAAAGTCGAAAAGAAAGGCAATGCGGGGCAGCAAAAACCCTGCAGTGTCTATGGTGAGAGTCCTGTAACCTTGTCAACTGCTCGTCGCTGACCAAGCAGGCCGGCTTTCCTGCCTATCAACTAGATCGCTACTTGAAGATTCTAGTACAAGATTTGAGCAAGCATGTCGCGATTAGTGATGAGTTCCTCAATGACTCCCCAACGAAGGCAAAAGGAGAACCTCAGTACACCAGAAGAGTCTCGCGAATCGTCACGCCAGGCACGCTCATCGACGAGCACTTCATGGATCCCTGGGAAAACAACTACCTTCTTAGCATTCATGTCGATCCGGAAGCGCTCAAGAAAGAGAACGCTGTCAAAGTCAGTCCCGGGAGCTCTAGCGTCTCGTCGGTGCTCAATCTACCTCGAACAGAGGTAGGCCTCGCCTGGATTGACTTGTCTAGCGGAGACTTTCTGACCCAGAGCACGGATATTGCGTCACTTCCTTCAGCTGTGGCCCGCATAAAGCCACGGGAAATTGTACTTGACAGCATTTTCGAGAAGAAGGAGCACTCGCGTATTGTTTCAATCCTACAGGAAGATGGCCACATTATCACTTTTCAGGAACCGTCACAGCAGCCTCTCACCCTGGCCGATTGGATACCGATGCTGGAAGACGTCGTTGACGACTTTGATACAGCAGATTTTACTGCCGGCGAGGTGGCAGCCGGTGGGTCGCTGCTTCATTATGTGAAGCACCAGCTACTCGGATCCAGCACGCGTTTGCAGGCACCGGTCCGGCATCAGAGCGACGATCACATGAGTATTGACAAGAACAGTCTGAGAGCGCTGGAGATCCGGAGCACCATACGAGATGGGACTTACGAGGGGAGTTTGTTGCACGCTCTCAAGAAGACGGTCACAAAGAGTGGTACGAGGCTTCTTACTCAACGTCTCTGTAAGTGTATAGCAGCACACAGAAACCTCGGGATACTAATTCGAGGCAGCTGCACCCTCGTTGTCGTTGTCTACGATCAACTACAGGCTTGACCTTGTCGAAGAGATGATCGAACACCCTCAGCTCCGACAAGATGTCATCACGCAACTAGGCAACACTTTCGATTCCGTCCGTCTAGTCACCAAATTCACGGTCGGTCGCGGTGACGCTGACGACCTCATGGAGCTCTCCAGGACGATTTTCACCACTGACGATATCGTCAACAATCTTAAAGAACACTCTGTTTCGAGAAACGCAATACCGATCGATGCACATAATCAGACCGTGGAGACTAGACGCAGGCAATGCCTTGCTATGTTGCAGAAGCGCTTTGAACTCGGACCCCCCTTGCAGCTCGCCAGCCGTATTCAAGACGCCATTGATGAAGACGGACTGTCGGAATACCACCGCCGTGAGGATGACCAGGCTGCTGAGATGGAGGAGCTTGCTCAAGATGTGCTTGAGAGAGAGGCAGGCGAGGAAGACCTTAAGGAGATGCCCAAACGGATCCAACCAAGACCACGCACGATTGCGCCGAGCTTCAAGAGTGCGACCGATGGCAGGGATGATGTCTGGATCATGAAGAGCAGTGCCAGTCCAGCGCTTAAGCGACTGCATTCTACCCTAGATGTAATGGCTGAAAGTAAAGCGACGCTGGAGACACAACTCCGACAGCAACTGGGCACAGAGAGCTTGACGCTCAAGTGGACACCCAACCTTGCGCACATTGCACACGTCAAGGGAAAAGACGCATCTCGTGTAACTACTCGATATCCGAAAAGTCTAAGCAGCAGTAAATCGACGCGGTCGTTCCAAGTCCCGGAGTGGACGCAGTTGGGCGCGCATCTGGACGAAACCCGTTTTCGAATCCGCACGGAGGAGCAGAGAGTGCTTTCCGATTTGCGTGAAGACGTCGTGCGCAATTTGGTGAAGCTGCGGCGCAACGCGGCTGTTCTCGATGAGCTGGACGTAGCTTGTGCGTTCGCGGTGCTTGCTGTCGAAAAGGGCCTGGTCCGACCCATACTCAATGCTGGCACTTCACACAATATCGTCGGCGGAAAACACCCTGTTGTCGAAGCTGGATTGAGCGAGAATGGACGCAAGTTTGCACCTAACGACTGCTTGCTCGGTGATAAGGAGCGAATATGGCTCATCACAGGGCCGAATATGGCTGGCAAAAGTACCTATCTACGCCAGAACGCCCTCATTTCTATTCTCGCCCAGACGGGTTCCTACGTTCCTGCGGAGTACGCGGAGATTGGACTTGTCGATAAGGTATTCAGCCGCGTTGGCTCGGCCGACAACTTATACCAGGACCAGTCTACATTCATGGTGGAGATGCTGGAAACTGCGCAGATTCTCAAAGAAGCCACGCCTCGCTCTTTTGTCATCATGGATGAAGTCGGGCGAGGAACTACGCCCGAGGACGGCATCGCCGTGGGTTACGCTTGCCTGCACCATCTCTACCATGTCAACCAGTGTCGAACGCTGTTTGCAACACATTTCCACGCTCTTACCGATATGACTAGAGATTTCGAGAAACTAGGCTGTTACTGCAACGATGTAGCCGAAGAGGCGGACGGCAAGTTCTCATATGTTCATCGCCTTCGCAAAGGTGTCAATCGCCAAAGTCATGCACTGAAGGTTGCGCGGGTTGCTGGCCTTCCAGAAGACGCCATCGCCGTTGCCGCACAGGTGCTCCAGACCCTGAAGCCACCAGGTACGCTTGGAGAAGGTACGGATAGACAATACTCAGTCCACCAACAAGCCACCGCATAGAGATTACTATCTATTCCATCGCCATCCATACGGCCTATCGCCACCGCTTCAGTTTATCCTTCGCTTTTGCAACTACCAGACTAGTACGCCGGCAGCATGGCACATATCGATAAAAGCTATATACCACCTCCGATTTTCTTGCATCAACCCACCCGGGGAAGCGTTTTCGGCGCCACGAGACGCAACATAGGGCCATCGCTAGCCTATCCGTTTCAAGGGGGTTGTTCGAGGTTCCCGGTGTCGCGGAGATTTCTCGAGTCCAAAGCCGGTTGCGGCTCGTCCAGACTAGATCCGGGATCACGACCGGACGACTGGGAGCATCCACGCCCGTGGTTTCGTCACCCATGGATTCTGCGGGAAGTTGTGAAACCAAACCCCGAACCACTCAAGTACCAGCCTCCTCCGCACCCACGGTTCGAAGATGCAGAGCCCTGGCATCTGGCGTTGCGGCATTGCGATCGTTGCGAGAAAGCAGCGTTGCCAGCACCCGCCCCTGAACCTGCACCAATGCTTCCAGAACTTCTTTGGGAACTAACACCATCAATACAAATATCTTCTATTCCATACAATCACGATGTGTCGCTCGACGATGTCTACCGCCACAAGATGCGGAGATTCGCAGAAGAATCTTACTTGCATTCCACGAAACCGTTCCGACCCTTGTGTCCACCCTGTCATCACGTTTCGAAGAGCAAGGAGACAGAGAAGGCGCAATCGCTCAATTCGGTACTTTCCGGCCTTCGCGATTCAGCGCTCGAGCCTTCGAGTGATCGTGTAGCTCGCTCGCCAACGGAGACCTCGTTACGCCGCGATTTAATGCCAGGACCTTGCAGCGAAGAGTCGATCAAGGCTTGTTGTAAAGAACTCTCCGAGTCCCGTAGTCAAGGTATACCAACGTACCATTCCTTCGAGCATACCAGAATTTGCATATTCTACAGCCAGACTAGTTACTGCGACCATCACTTCGGAGTTTCTGCCAGACCATCCATCAGCATCGCCACCCAAGCATCCACTAAACCATACCTCCACAATCCGCTGCGCCTCGAAGCGCCTTGCGTCCGCTGCTAGGATCAGCTCAGCACACCATGTCCCAATACTGAGACTCTGTCGCGGTCTTACACTTATCCAGCCGAAACTGCTTCTAAGTTCAAATGGAAGAAGTGGGATCGGGGACTCAGCGATGACACAGCTTTCACATGGGTGCCTCCTTCGATGCCGGTCGGGAATGTGAGAGGAGGAACACCCGACAAGAGTCGCAAACAAGAGGGAAAATATTCTGGAGACGCAGGGAATTTGATGTTAGTCGCTGGGTGAGTGGAGGTGCACGAGGAGAGATAAGTTGCTGTGTAAGAAAAGGTAAGATATGTTATTGGAGGCGGTAACACCTTATCCCGTCGGGCAAGATCAATGTTATTAGACTTGTCAACAGAGGACTGAATATATTCTTCCATGGTTACGCACTGCATCACCGCCTGTACCAGAAAGACCCAGGACCAAGCCAACCCCACGCCCTCCCAACTCTAAACCCACCTTCCCCTCGTCATCCCAAGCAAACCCCAAACAGCAACAACCCCCTGATACCCCGCCCTCGTCCTCGCGCTCCCCTCAGCCCCAAACTCCCCACACACAATCCCATCAACCACCGCCATCCACCCCACCGCCGCAAGCAACACATCCATCGCCGCCACATGGCCTCCCAGATACATGCCCCAGAGCGCTAGTCCGATGGTAGTCACGCGCGAGCCTTCGACCTGGATAACGGGCCAGGCGGCGGGAGAGCTGGCGATTTGCGGGGAGAAGCCGTACGTCAAGAGGGCGGATTCTGGCGACGAGAGGAGCGACATGGTGCCGCCGAGGGTCCAGATTGTGGCTAGGAGGAGTGGTGGGATGTGGCGGGCGCGGAACTTGGTGGGCATGGTGGTGGTGGGGTGGGGAGATGTTGATGGTGAAAGTCTGGGTAGGACTGTGGCGTTGTATTTCTTGCCGTGTGCTGGTACCCGATCTCTGGGAATGGGGTTCAAATCGAGATCCTAAGAGGTTTAATTCAGATGGAGGGTTGCTGGATAAAGAAAATTGTACCTTTGTAGGATTGGCATACTCTCGTGCGAGACAGATCTGCAACTACTGTTGAACGATGCGTACCACCGTGCCGCAAGACGATATTCAGTCATGTGACAACTCCAAATTCGTAAATTTCTCACTCAAATCAATGGATATTAGCATCGGGCTTTGAAAGGCTTGCGCAAGGTAATGAAATTCTATATATGTCAAGCTTTGTAGTTGTTGTCGCCACTATAGGCGGACAGTACTATCAACTACGGAGGTGCTCCCATGGATAAGCTGGGACACAGCGAACCTTAAATCAGCTCGCAAGTAGTCAATTTAGTATGTTGTGACTTGTTGGGCTTCTCAAGGATGTACGCACCAGCGCCACAGCACCGCCACACCCCTCATATTCTGCGCAAATGGCCCGCCGTACCATTTCTCCACCCATCCCGCCCGCTCATGCATAAGCGAGCCCGCTCTCCGCCTCTCCACCACCACCGAACTTCGCCGCTTGTAACATTAGGCCAGCCCTTTTGACGGAAAAGCGGTCGAGCGAATGCATCGGTGAGTCTAGGTAGCGCGCTATAGCGGGGACGAGCGGACTCGGTGATAAGATCGAGATGGAGGCGGCGGGGTTTGTAATGCTGGGAGCGGGCGGGAAAGGAAATGCGTGTTGGTAGCAGAGTTCGAGCGCATGCATGGAAGACAAGATAGGTTGATCTAGCACGGAAGTCATGGGTATAAAGAGGTCGACTGCATGTTGGCTCAGTGTTTCATTCTCACTCAGTTCAAAGCCGCGTCTTCAAACTCAAGTTCCAGCTTCCAACCACCAACGATTATAACAAAACGACCCGCTACAACCCTCCCTCAACAATCAAACTTCTCTTCTCCAAAATGGCCCACCCCAACCGCCTCCAAAACGCCCACGTCCTGATCTTCGGCGGCACTTCCGGCATCGGCTACGGCATCGCCTCCATGGCCCTCTCCAATGGTGCATTCGTTACCATTTCCGGTTCCAATCTTCCCAAAGTGCAATCCAAAATATCCGACTTGCAATCCACGTATCCATCCCTCCCGAAATCCAATGTCACGGGTATCCCATGCGACCTCGCCGACACAGACAATCTCGAAGCGAATTTGAGAGAGGTGTTCGAGAAGGCGACGGACGCTGGGCAGAAGAAGATCGATCATGTGGCCTTTTCGGCGGGAGACGCGGTTGTGTTGAGCAAGTTGGAGTCGGTGACTGTGGAGGACGTGCTGAAGGGGTTCAAAGTGAGGCTGTTGAGCTGCGTCATGATTGGGAAGTTGTTGGCGGCGAATCCAGGGCGGTATATGCCTGTGTCCGCTAGCTCCTCGTTCACTATCACGTCTGGTACCAACACGCAAAAGCCACGCCCTGGTTGGTCCGTTGGCGCTTCATGGGGTGCTGCGTCGGAAGGACTATCGCGTGGCCTCGCTGTCGATCTGAAGCCCATCAGGGTGAATTGTGTATCTCCTGGCGCCATTGATACGCCGCTACTGCAGAAGTTCAAGGCGAGCGTTGGGGAGGAGGTATGGAGGAAATACGGCGAGGAGGGGACGTTGGTAGGCGCTTGGGGTACGGCGGAGGACGAGGCGGAGGCGTATGGCTGGCTTATGCGGGATCGATTCGTCACTGGAACGTTGGCATCTAGCGACGGAGGGAGGATGTTGGTTGACTAAGCAGGGAGCGAGGTGGGTGTCGTGATCGGGATGCTGTGTGGTGAGATCTATGTTAGATGGTAGAGATTCGTTTTCCTGCTCTTTCGTCCCGTCTCTGTTCGATCTGCGTGACTGAACACATGCACCGTCATTTTCTACTTCCTCTTAAGTGATTCTCAACCCAATCCTCCCCACTTCTTCAGCTACAAATCCCCACTTCGAACAATCCGCCAACAACCCGCGAAAACCACTTTCCCTCAACATTTCGATATCCTCCCGGTTCCTCTCCAAGTCTTTCCTCAGCGCAAGTTTGAATTTCAACCCCATAACACTAAACACATCATTCATCCGCTCATACACCAGATCAAAAAGCTCGATGTCATTCTTACAGCTCTCATCACCTGTGAGTCGCCAATGTATGACAAGTACACAGGACGCGACGTACAATGATGGGGCAATGTGCGCGCTAAGCAAAGGCGAAACGGATATACGCGCCGTATCTCTGATGATGGCCGTGGTAGACTTTGCGGCGCTAACGGACAGCGTGAAGAGCTCATCTATCGATTTAGTGGAGGAGAGGCCTGCGGTGCGATAGTGAATGAGAATGGACATGCTATTCAGGATGATGTTGAGCCAAACAACATGACCTCTATCTTCGGGTGATGCTTCAAGGATCGATGTTGCGGACCGAGGGAGGCTGAGTCGAAGCTTCACAAGCGAGGCGTCGAGCTGCTCACATTGTTGTGCATATTCTGGTGTATCGGGGGGTTCGTGTAGGGAGTGAATGAGTTCTGTAATTCGGCCGAGGAGAACGTGCGCGACGACTAGGTAGTGGAAGAGGTTGAGTGGCACTTTCGCGTTGGCCAAAAAGCCTATCAAAGTGTCCATATTCCTCGAAAACGGCTGATTCTTGACAGTCGATGATTCTGTCTCAATCGTCATGGCCTGGAATACCGCTTCGGAGGTGGGAATATCGATCTTGAACTGCCGCTCATCAATAGCATGTGCCCAACCCGTCGGCCATGACTGCGAGCGATCCATCATGAAGAGCAGCCAAAGCGTCCGTCTGCACTCCTCTCCTTCGATCGCTGTTCTGCTACTCCACTCGATCCGGCCATAGTTCCCTCGCTTTTCGATGCCTTCGTCTTTTCTGCCAACCGCCAATACCACGGCTGCAGAGTCTATGCGATTCATGCCCATGGCAGCGGCCTGTCTCCACGCCTTCCCGACGAATAACCAACAGGCTGAGAAATCGCCCTTGGTATAGGCATGGAAAATAAGGCACAGCACGGCCTGGATAGTCCTTAACGGGAGATGCAAGTCCCGGCCTGTCAACTCGTAGAGGAATTTCGCTTGCTCATACCACTCGTCTTGTCTGCTCTTGATCGCGGGATCGGGATGGAAGGTTGCAGCTACTGTGCAGATGGCGTAGCAGAAGAGGGGTGACTCAGCTTGCAGTTGCTGATCACGGATTTCGGCAAGCAAAGTAGTCTTGTGGAAGCAAGGAAAGCAGTGGTAGAGTTCATTAAGGAAGATTCCGACGAGCTCGTTGAGCATCTCAGCAGAAGGAAGGCCAGAGCCAGTCATGAAGTCCAGATCCGCGGAACTCGGTGGCATAGACTCAAGCCCTGAAGTTGGCGTCGAGTATCCAACTTGCAAAGGAACAGGATTCTGCACATCCGGCGCTTGCAAGTCCAACCGCTCGTCGAAGAAGTGGTCCAGAACCGGCAATTCGTCTGACCTGTACTCAAAGGGCACGAAGGGCTGGCGCCCGAACAAAGTGGACGAGTATTGCGGCTCACATGCTTCTGTGCCATTAGCTGCGGGGACTGTATATTCGCACCGCAGACCCCATTTCTTGCATAGCGCGCACGTAGGTCGATCAGCCTGAATCTGGTGAGCAGGGTGTTTAAAAGAGGGCGGGTAGCGTGGCGTACATCGCATCGGCGCTTTCGCTGTCTGCAGCTCTTGCAGGCCTGCTTCCTCTTCGACACAGAGGAAGGCATGCGCTGGGACTCCATGTTGGAGGTGGCGCGGTTAGATTATGTGCTAACGAAGCGTGCGGTGAAAGTGCGGTTTGCTGGTGAAGGTATTAATCAGCCCGGGGTGAGCACTAAGGTCACGAGATGTGTATACTTACAGCGAGTCGCCACTCTGGCCATAACAGCGTGCTAGTTAATATGCCTGCGCTAGGTTGTTGGGAGAAAAGAAGTCATCGAGCGAGGTGGGTAAAGAAACGGAGTTAGACGGATATACTAGCGTAACGCGATTGGTTCACCCGCAGCTATAGCGGCAATTGTCTTTCCTGCCCCGAATGACCCCGTAAAAGCTCTGAAGAATGACAGGGGCAAGTGCCGATTTCAATTGATAGTAATTAGGCTTCAGGAACGGAATGGGTAAGCTTAGGACTCAACAGTAGATGCAGTTGGTAGTTGTTTAACGTCTAAAGACCAACATGTCCTGGGTATTAAATCGCTTCAGGAGCGCAGCACTACTGCTCTCTGTGCTCTTCTCTACTGTTGTCTACCTGCTTCATCTGCCCCTTTTCACAACGTCTCCCTGGTTCATTGTGTGGCCCCAGCATTGTAGACACCGCAGTTCCCGTTACTGACAAAATAGCCTTGATCCGGCCCGTACTGGTTACTATGATATGCCGTTAGGCTATACTGTCCCGCGGCGGAGCAAGTGCCCGATCCAACCACGAAGACATAGCACTGGGACCCCGCCGAAAAACCGCCATAAAAGGTGCTGGCTAAGCAGAGCGGATTTGCGGCGCATGAGTTGCAGCATGCTTCCTTGGACGCGTCGGCGGTGTTGGAGGAACCGACGGCGGGGTCAATTAAGCTTGTGAAAACAATACCCTCGCCGTTCACGGCACCTGCATAATTGTTCGAGTTGGAGGAGCACTGGGCATACGCGGTTGCCGTATAGGTACTAGCTGTTATGGTTGTCGTAGCTGTTGATGTAGTACTGCATGATGGATTAGTCGGTGATTCGATTGAAATATACTATGATTGAACTTACGTCGTGATGGGTGCAGATGTTGCAAGTATTTCCACAGTGCTAGTAGCCGTCACCGTGGTTGACGCATCAGGCGTGTTAAGGGCCGAGGTTACAACTAAGGTAGCCGTAGTCGTCAATGTTGTCGAGGGCGTAGGTGCTTTCACCGTAGTCGTAATCTTTGCAGTCTTCGTCGTCGTCTTGTAAGTGACGACTTCCACAATTCCCACACATTTGACAAAGTCTGGGTACGAGTGGGGGAGCGGTTTGCCCTTGCCCGGAAGTTGAGGACACACAGCTTTCCTCGATCCACGCGCCGCTACGGCTGCAAGAAGAGATCCCCCATGAGCCGATCGCTTCTTCCTAGCCGCACTGCCAGGAAGGGTGTTCAAGACCGGAGTGAAACCAGCAGGTGATGCGACTGTGAACGTGCCTTGGAGAGTTGTGGTCGAGTAGACTATCGAAGACGTAAAAGCAGTGAGAGTCTGCGTCGGTAAGGTCGTCGTTGATATGGCCGTCTGAAACACAACAACCGTGGCAGTGTCTGTCACCTGAGGGACATTGGATGTCAACGTGCTCGTAACGATTGCGGTTGACGTAAAGCTCTTGGTAGCTGGCGTCACAGTTGTTGCGGGGGTGCTGGTTACTACACAGTGAGGTCGCAAAATTAGCAAATATTCGCACAGTTTTGGAACGATTGACATAGTTGACGGTGGGTTGAATGACGAAATCTGTTGATCGTATCATCCATGCGCATAAGGATATGAGAGCAAATTGCTTACTGTGACAAGTTAGTCGACGTCCAATTATCCTATTCGTACTGACAGCTTACCTGATGAGTGGCCGAGTAAATGTGATGGTCTTGAGTATGGCGGTTGTCTTCACGGAACCCTTGGGCGAATGCGAGGTTCGGTGCGTGAAGCAAAGCTGCTGTGTCTTTGAGGCAGCAACGCCTAGAGCGAGGATGGCAACCACAATCAGATTCTGACCCAA
>Ga0247803_1000492_pt1 | contig 21543 bp, 17 predicted proteins | sample UWRJL014104B1_FD_180928 | JGI IMG/M metagenome (GOLD analysis project Ga0247803, IMG submission 180928) | Plant litter microbial communities from Arlington Agricultural Research Station in Wisconsin, United States - UWRJ-L014-104B-1 | ecosystem: Environmental > Terrestrial > Plant litter >...
CTCGGTAATAACCTCTTTTCCGATGATGGCCTGCATTACATAAAGCGGCGATGTACCTATGTCTCCATAAATAATTCCGAACGCAATAAGAATACCGGCAGCAGAGATTTTGTCAAAATTGTGTTTGGATTCCATTCATTTCTTTTCTTAAAATCGACGAAAGTTAGGAAACCGCAGGCAAAGTAGATACTTGTCTACTGAAAATTTAATTTATGAGCAGGTGTCTGAACTTAAAAAAGTGTTCTGATTAATAGATAACCATTTAATAATATGATGATTAAGGTTACAAACCAGCTAATAACGGTGACTGCTTTTGAATTGGCAAATTTTCCCATAATGGATTTGTTTGCTGTAAAAAGCACTAATGGAACAACCGCAAAACTCAGTTGAAGCGACAAAATAACCTGGCTGAAAACCAGTAATTCAGCAGTGCCTTTTTCTCCATATAGTGATGCTACGATCAAAGCCGGAACGATGGCAATACCACGGGTAATCAGTCTGCGCAGCCATGGTTTAAGGCGGATATTAAGAAAGCCTTCCATAACAATTTGTCCGGCAAGCGTTCCGGTGAGGGTAGAACTTTGTCCGGAAGCGAGCAGCGCCAGAGCAAAAAATACCCCAGCAAGACTGACGCCAAGAACCGGATCAAGCAAATGGTAAGCGTCGGTGATATCAGCAACTTCGCGGTGTCCATTGTGATGGAATGCTGCGGCAGCAAGAATCAATATAGATCCGTTGATAAAAAAGGCAAGTCCAAGTGAAACGGTTGAATCAATTGTGGCAAATTTTATTGCGCTTCTTTTGCCCTCGTCGTCCCGTTTGAAATTACGGGTCTGCACAATGCTGGAATGAAGATACAGGTTGTGAGGCATAACAGTCGCTCCAAGGATACCAATCGCAATGTATAACATGCCTGGATTGGTGACGATTTCCATCTTTGGCAACAATCCACCTACAATGCCTGAAACCGAAGGTTGGGAAACGATCATTTCGTACATGAAACTTAGTAGAATTATTCCCATTAAAGCCCCCACAATACTTTCAATAATCCGAAAGCCTCGCTTTTGAAAATACAAAACCAATAATACGTCGAGTGCTGTAAATAAAATTCCGACAGGTAGCGGCAATCCGAATAACAGATTTAATGCGATTGCAGATCCGATTACTTCTGCCAGATCTGTTGCGGCAATGGCTATTTCCGACAATATCCATAGTACAAACGAAACCGGCCTGGAATAATAATCACGGCAAGCCTGAGCCAGATCTCTGCCTGACGCAATTCCCAGTTTCAGCGATAAATGCTGCAATAACATCGCAAACAAATTCGAGATCAGGATAACAGAAAGCAGTGTATAACCAAAGCGCGAGCCTCCTTCGATGTCTGTTGCCCAGTTGCCAGGATCAATGTATCCGACAGCCACCATAAGGCCGGGGCCGGTAAAAGCCAGTAATTTTTTCCAGAAGCCGGCGTCTTCTGGCACGTTTATAGAAGAGTGAACCTCCGACAGAGAAGCAAGTTTATCGGTATCGTCCGTTATATTTTTAAGCAAGGAATCTTTCGCTATTAAATTGTCAAACATTTTTTGAATGTCTAAAATAAACAATTTGGTTTATTGAAAACAAAGATATGAAAAACTTTAAATAATTTTTAGATTAATCTAAATTTTTTTAAATACGATTTGTAAATTGTACTTTTGCTGACATATCGAGGTTTTGGAATAAATTGATGATGCAGAACTCCTTCACAGAAGAAAATTATTTAAAGATTATTCATGCTCTTTCGGGGCGTGAAGGGCTAGAAGTGAGTACAAATGCTTTGGCAGAAAGTACTTCCACGCGCGCTGCATCTGTTACTGATATGTTGCGGAAGCTAGCAGAGAAAGGATTGATACATTATAAAAAGTATCAGGGGGTGCGGTTGACGGAAGCCGGGGAGAAAGTTGCGATCAATGTGATACGAAAACACAGATTGTGGGAAGTTTTCCTGGTTGAAAAACTGGGTTTTGGCTGGGATGAGGTGCACGATATTGCTGAAGAACTTGAACATATCCCTTCCGATCATCTTGTAGAGCGCCTGGATGCATTTTTGGGACATCCGCGTTTTGATCCGCATGGAGACCCGATTCCGGACGCCAAAGGAAATTTAACTGAGCCGGATTATCTGGTTTTGACAGATGTTCAAATTGGTGAAAAAGTAAGAATGATGGGTGTTCTGGATCATGCTCCATCATTTTTACAGCATCTGGACAGAGCGGGAATCACGCTCGGTTCGGTGATAGAAATAAGAGAAATTAACGAATATGATAAGTCTGCATCTGTACAGATTAATGAAAACCATACGTTGTTTATAAGTCTTGAGGTTTCCAAAAATTTATTAGTACAACGCCGATGAGACTTGCCAAGCCATGAGATTGAAAATATTGGATCGTTACCTGATCAAGAATTTCCTGATTACCTATTTTTTCGTCGCCTTTGTGATCGTGCTGATCATTTGTATGATCGACTATACAGAAAAGGTTGACGACTTTCTCGAAAAAAAGGCGCCGATCAACGAGGTGCTCGTTGACTATTATCTCAATCTTATTCCCTACTGGATTAATTATATCAGTCCGCTGATGGTATTTATCGCGACAGTTTTCTTCACATCAAGAATTGCCGCAAGAACTGAAATTGTAGCGATGTTGAGCAGCGGGATAAGTTTTGGCAGGATATTGCTTCCATACCTTGTCGGCGCGACGATTCTCGGTGGTGTTACTTTTCTTCAGGTGGGCTGGATTTTGCCGAAGGCGAATAAAATCAGGAATACTTTTGAAAAAACGTATGTCAAAAATGAATTTACTTTCAGCGGACGAAATGTGCATATCACGATCGCACCGGACGTTTACGCTTACCTTGAAAGCTATAACAACGCTACAAAAACAGGGAATAAATTCACAATGGAAACCATAAAGGGTAATCAGCTTACTCAGAAACTTTCTGCGGACAAAATCGTCTGGCAGCCGAAAAAGCAGAAATGGACTTTGCAGAATATCCAAGTGAGGACAATCGACAGTTTAAGTGAAAAGTTAAGTTATCCGAAAGATATTGACACAACGATCAATTTGTTCCCAAAGGATTTTGAAAGTAATTATAATTTATACGAAACCTTCACACTTCCTGAGCTGAACGCTTATATCGACCTCTTGAAAAGCAGAGGAGCGGACGGTCTTGAAGTTTATCTGATCGAGAAGTATGTGCGTTTTACTCAGCCATTTGCCATTTTAATCCTGACGTCGATCGGGGTGATTGTTTCTGCGCGAAAAAGCAGACGCGGAGTCGGCTGGCAGATTGCCCTTGGTTTTATGCTGGCATTTATTTATATCCTGTTTTTCCTGCTGTCAAAAGGAGTGGCAGAAGCGGGGACGGTCAGTACGCTGTTTGCGGTATGGCTTCCGAACATGGTTTTTTCTTTTATTGGGCTATTGCTTTACAAGACATTACCACGCTGACGTGTTCCGCATAGTAAATTTTAGCCGGGAAAAGACAGAAAGAATGCTCAAAAATGGCCGGAAACTATTTAATTAACATATTACGACTATTTTTGTCGCGTCAACAAAACACTTAACATGAATCCATCTCGTCTGCTTTTAGTAGTACCATGTTACAATGAGGAAGCGATTTTGAATCTTACCTACTCAACGCTTAAAACCTATTATGCTGGTATTAAAGAACGGGGACTTATTGCTGCGAATAGCAAAATCTGTTTTGTAAATGATGGTAGCCGGGATAAGACCTGGGACATTATTGAAGATTTGTGCCAGCAGGACGATACGATTATTGGAGTAAAACTTTCAAGAAATTTTGGTCATCAGAGTGCAATTATGGCCGGTCTTGAAAAGCATATAGATAATTTTGATTGCTTCATTACAATCGACGCTGATTTACAGGATGATATCAATGCGATAACTTCCATGATCGAAAAACACCGTGAAGGTGCAATGGTTGTGTACGGCGTTCGGGGAGACCGAAGTTCTGATAGCTGGTTCAAGCGTTTTTCGGCTGAAGGTTTTTATGTATTGATGCAGAAAATGGGGGTTCCGGTTGTCTTTAATCATGCCGACTTTCGCCTGATGGATCGCCGCGTACTTCAGGAGCTTGGTAATTTTAAGGAGATCAATATGTTTCTCCGCGGGATTGTGCCGCTGGTCGGTTTCCGGAACGACAAGGTCGTGTATAACCGTCTGGAACGGGTAGCCGGGGAGACAAAATATCCACTGAGTAAGATGCTGCTTTTTGCTTGGAATGGAATTACTTCCTTTTCAACGTTCCCAATGCGATTGGTGCTTTATTTTGGCTTTTTCAATTTTATGGTCGCGATGGTGATTGTGGCCTACATATTTTTTTCATTTTTAATCGGACATACTGTTCCGGGTTGGACGTCGACGATGCTTCCTCTCACTTTTTTCAGCGGCTCCAACATGATGGCGCTGGGGTTGATAGGAGAGTATATCGGTAAAATTTACGAAGAGGTAAAAGGCCGTCCACGTTACATTATTGAAAAAACAGTTAATGAATAGATTTTACAAGAAATACCGCACCGTTGGCAATTCTATAAACATGCTGCTTCTGTTAAGCGTGCTTTTGCCTTTGCTGGCGCTTTCCTATTTCAACCATCCTTCGCCCGCCGACGATTACTGTTACATCGATACAGTTTTTAAATACAGCTGGCTGGAAGCTATGAATTTTTACTATTCAGGATGGACGGGACGTTATTTCGGAATTTTTTTAAATCATTCCAATCCGCTTTTATTTCATTCCATCATTGGATTTAAAGTCTTGCCGGTTATTTTATTTGCCGGATTGATTTTCGCTTTATACAATTTATTCAGGCATCTCACGCCTACGCTGTCCCGGGCAGCTCATCTGGGTTTTGCCGGGATCGTCTTCTTTCTTTACATTTTGAAAATGGCGAGTATCGTGGAAGGTTTTTACTGGATGGCCTCATTCGTAACCTACACGGTTCCAAATATTTTCACGCTCTTATGGGTTTCGGTCGTTCTGGACTGGTACCGTCAGGATACGAAAAAAATGCTGCTGGCTGTACTGGCCAACTTTTTCATTTTTGCCGTTATCGGATGCAGCGAAACTAATCTGTTGATCATGATCGTATTGCTCGCTGCATTATGGTTTTATCGCCTCGTATTTCATCAAAAGACAGACGGTCTGATGATCAGTATGCTGATCGTGGCTGGTATATCGTGTTATTTCTTTTTTATGGCTCCTGGCAATCAGGCACGCCTGGATGGAAATCCCCTAAGCCGGAATTTTAGTTTTTCTCTCATTTCGTCTTTCAAATATCTGGCTGTATCAAGTTTCAGCTGGATTTTTAAAACGCCATTGTTGATTTTTTCTTTGGCGTGGCTTATTGTACTGTCCAAAATATCTGTCGGTGCCAGGAAATATTTTTCGATGCCGGTCTGGTTTGCCGTTTTGCTTTATATCGGTGTTTTATCTGCCCAGATTTTTCCATCGTATTATGGTATCGGAATAGATCCGTCGTCGAGGGCGGTAAATTGTGTTTATCTGTTTTTTCTGATCGGATGGTTCTATGTCGTTGGTGTAATTTTCCACTATTGCAATAGAAAGTATTCTGGTCAGTTTCCTCTGTCATTCTTACGTTATGGCGTTTTGTATTCTTTGCTGGTCGTTTCCATCGCGTTTTCATTCTTTAGGAGCACAAATGTAAAAATGATTTACAGCGATTTATTCAAAGGCAGAGCAGCAGCTTTCAGTAAGGAGACGGAAGAGCGTTATGCATTGATAAAAAGTTCGAAAGACGCCGTTGTATATTTGCCGCCAATCAAGACAAGGCCGCTGTCACTTTATTTTGATGATATTCAGGAAAATAAACAGTTTTTGTGGAACAAGTGTATGGCGGGTTATTTTGGTAAAGAGGCTATAATTATGGTTGATAAACATGAATAACAGTCTCGATAAAGAAATTCCGCTTCCTGTCCGGTATCTTCTCGGTTTGCTTCCGCTGGGCGTAATCGTGATTTTTTACTACCTCTGCGCGAAATACAGTATCAATATTCCGTGGTTTGATGATATTGAGAATATTCCTTATTTCCTGGTCAACTGGATTGAAGCGCCATCGCTGATTGAAAAATGGCAGACGATCATTTTTCCGAATAACGAACACCGCGTTCTTGCCGCACGTCTGATTGTTTTAGGACAATACCTCATTACCAACAAGCTGAATTTCAAGGACCTGGCATTTTGTGGAAATCTGAGTGTACTCGTTTTATTTGGATTTATCACATATACTTACCTGCGCCAGGGTGGTAAATGGTTTCTGGCTGTCCCGATCGCTTTTTTTATATTCAACTTTCAATCCTACGCAGGTACTTTCATGACGATTATGTCATTGCAGTATCAGATGGTGATTTTGTTGTCCGTAGCAAGTTTATATTTTCTTGCAAAAAAAAGAGCCTGGCCATTTTTTCTGGCCATTTTTCTGGCTTACATCGATACCTTTAGTATGGGAAACGGCATGATGGTATGGCCTTCCGGATTAGTACTCTTATTATTTCAGACGCGCTGGCGGGATTCTGTTTTGTGGACCTTTTCAGGTGCAATCGCTATTTATCTATACTTCCATGGATTTGATTTTGTTCAGGGAAATGACAAAGCTTTTGACTACATTTTACAATATCCTTTCCGAACATTCATTGCATTTTTCACAATGCTCGGTGGAGATTTTGATGTTATTGCCAATGCGGCTTTTGCAAAAAGAATGATTATTCCAACACTTGCAGGCTTCGGTTTATTTTTTGTTTTCATAATCTGGCTGATCGGAATATTGTCCACTTCTCCGTTTTGGGGCAGCTGGATACCTGAAAGTCTGGCAAAGCGATTCCATCATTTGCCGAAAGTTCAAAACGATAATAATCGCTGGAATGCTTTCTGGCTTGGGACATTGGTTTATGTTTTGATCAGTATGATGCTCGTTGTTGTTTTCCGGACCCGTTTCGATCCGCATATTATTCTGTGGAGCACCTATAAAATGTATCCTGCTGTAATGACGTCGGTAATATATATTTTGGTTATCCAATCATTCAAAGGAAGGAATAAACTCAGCATTTTCGGTGCAACTTTGTTTGTTTCGATCCTGGTATGGGCTTCGACCCTGATTAATTATATCCCCATTGTTGAGGAAACTTCGATAGCCAGAACCGCTTTTGCTTTTAATCAAAAACGAAATGGAATCGGATTGGGAGCGACAAAAAATAACCCTTTCGAAACCATGCTGGCGACGACACTATTGAAAGTGGATAAAATGAGAATATATTCTTTGCCGAAGCCGCTGATTCATTTGGATGAGGATAAATTAACACTCAGAGATTCTTCGGCAGTTTTAACAAAGGTTACAGTAAACGAATTGTCACCTGATGTTTTGAGTATAACGCAGGAAATGCCAACTAACCCCGGGGAAAGAAATTATGCGATTCTGGAATCAAAAAATAACCTATATCTCTTTTCTTTTCCATTGAACAACTCTGGTGCTATCGGTCCGAAAGGAACAATCCGCTCCGGAGCGTATGAAGTCGGCGTTTGGAATGTATCAAAAAATGGTACCCGGATTTTTAAAACCGACCAGAAAGTAATTATTCAATAACACTATGCGCGTTCGTTACTGATGCTTTTTAATTCGATACAATTTCTTGTCTTTTTTATTGTCGTTACGCTGGCTTATTTCAGCTTGTCCTGGCGTGGACGATGGATTCTTTTGCTTGCAGCAAGTTGTTATTTTTACATGGTTTTCAAACCGGTCTTCATCCTGATCCTGTTTGGAACAATTGTCATCGATTATTACGCCGGAATCTGGATCGCACAAACACAGGACCAAAAGAGGAAAAAGCTTTTACTGATCATCAGTTTAATATCCAATATTGGTATACTTTGTTTTTTTAAATACTACAATTTCCTTGAAGATTCTGTCAATCATGTCGTTCAAAGTATAGGCCTCAGGCCAATAGTTCCGAACCTGGAAAGAGTGATTCCTCAGTCCGTCTTAGTCTGGATGGTTGATAACGCGAATCATGTATTATTGCCGATTGGGTTATCTTTTCACACCTTTCAGGCCATGAGTTATACCATTGAAGTGTATCGCGGCAATCAGAAACCAGAACGTCATTTCGGGATTTACGCGCTGTATGTGATGTTTTATCCCCAGCTGGTCGCTGGGCCGATTGAGCGTCCGCAGAATATGCTGTTTCAATTCCATTCCTATTTCAAGTATGATTTTGAACTGGTAAAGTCCGGATTGATGCAGATGGCTTTCGGTTTTTTCAAGAAAATTGTCATTGCCGACCGTCTCTCGCAGGTTGTGGATCATGCCTACCTGACGCCTTCTGATCAAAACGGACTGACTTTGGCTACTGCGATGGTCTTTTATTCTTTCCAGATCTATTGCGATTTCTCGGGTTATTCTGACATTGCTATCGGAGCAGCCAGGGTGATGGGTTTCACGTTGATGGATAATTTTCGGTCACCTTATGAATCGAAATCTGTGGCAGAATTCTGGGGGCGGTGGCATATTTCGTTATCGACCTGGTTTCGGGATTATCTGTATATTCCATTAGGAGGAAACCGCCACGGAGAACTTAAAAAGTATCGAAATCAATTCATTGTCTTTCTCGTCAGCGGATTATGGCATGGAGCATTTTGGCAATTTGTAGTATGGGGAGGACTTCACGGGACTTATCAGGTAACAGCTGCCTTGCGCGATAAATGGATGAAAAACGCAGGGATTTCCATTCCAAATAATGCAATAATAAGAGTATTCAATGTGTTGATCACTTTCAGCCTAGTGACACTCGCCTGGGTGTTTTTCAGGAATAATATTACCAAGTCAGTCACAATTTTAAAAAAAATAACGACTGTCTCACTGAGTGATAAAATCAATACACCCTTCAACCATGTTGAAATGTGGTTTTGTGCATTTTTGATCTTGTTTTTATTGATAAAGGAACACTATTACCAAAATATCCCTACAAAAAACACAACGGCGTTTTTTGTTCTTTTTGTCACGCTTTCATTCGCGACTTACTTCCTGGGCGTGTTTATCACAAATCAGTTTATCTATTTCCAGTTTTGATTTCCGGAAACATCTGTCAGAAATTCAAAGTTTTTTTGAGGGGTGGATTCTTGTATTTATTAATTTCTGCCAACCTGACAGAAAAATCTGCGAGTATTATTTTTTAGACCAGGTTTTATCAAATCAACCATAAAGTCGCCCTGCGACAGATTTATATATGTACGAAGTTACAGCTGACAACCGATTAAGAAGATTGATCATTGTAGGAGACCGTGTTTTGATTAAGCCAAAAAGTCCTACTGACCGTACGAACAGCGGGTTATATCTGCCGCCAACAGTCACCGAAAAAGAACAGGTACAAAGTGGTTATGTGATCAAAGTTGGCCCCGGATACCCAATCCCTTCTGCCTCAGAAGACGAGCCATGGAAAGAAACAGAAGAAAAGTTGAAATATATGCCTTTGCAGGCCAAGGAAGGGGATATCGCCATATACCTTCAGCGCAATGCAATCGACCTGGAATATGATGGAGAAAAATATGTGATCGTTCCGCAGGGTTCAATTTTGATGCTGGACCGCTCCGAAGATTTGTTTGAATAATAATTTCCGTCTGCTGAAATAAACCTTAAATTTAAGGACGATTATAGTATTCATTCAAAAACAAACTATTTTATGAAGTATAAGTTTTTAGGGAGTACCGGTGTCCTGGTTTCGGAACTTTGTTTTGGAACAATGACTTTCGGCGGAGATGGATATTGGGAAGCAATCGGTAAGCTTCAGCAGGAAGACGGAAATGCATTGGTGAAAACTGCTTTTGATAGCGGAATAAATTTCTTTGATACAGCAAATGTTTATTCCTACGGCAAATCAGAGGAAATATTAGGTAAGGCGTTTAAAGATTTGGGTATCAGTAGGAGCGAGGTTGTTGTAGCTACAAAAGCCAGAGGTAGAATGGCTCCGGGAGCCAATCAGATTGGTCTTTCCAGGCTTCATATTATGGATTCTGTAGAGGACAGCCTGCGCCGTTTAGGAACTGATCATATTGATTTATTTTATGTGCACGGTGTGGATGCTTATACCTCGCTTGAAGAAACCATGCGTGGTCTGGAAGATATTGTTCGTTCGGGAAAGGTACGTTATCTCGGCGTAAGTAACCATGCAGCCTGGCAGATCATGAAAGCAAACGGTATTGCTGAAAAAAATGGCTGGACAAAATTTGTAGCCTGTCAGCATTATTACTCAATCGCCGGCCGTGATCTGGAACGGGAATTGATCCCGATGATGGAAGATCAAAACCTTGCTTTAATGCCTTGGAGCCCATTGGCAGGTGGTTTTTTATCGGGAAAATATACCCGGGGTAATGAGACTTCGGGAGATAATCGCCGCGATAATTTTGACTTCCCGCCAATTGACAAAGAAAAAGCTTATGATATCGTTGAGGTGATACAACCCATTGCAGAAGCGCATGGAGTATCGGTTGCGCAAATTGCCTTGGCTTGGTTGTTAAGTCAAAAAAGCGTGACAAGCGTAATTATCGGTGCCAAAAAGCCTGAACAGTTAAAAGATAATATCGCTGCCACAACGGTTTCTCTGTCACAATCTGATCTGGCGCAGCTTTATGAGATCAGTCTGCTGAATACGGAATACCCGCAATGGATGTTCGAGCGTCAGGGAAGAGACCGGATTCCGCAATAAATTTAAAAATTTCTTGAAGTGAAAAGCAGCTGGGAATCTGGCTGCTTTCACTTTTTATCACCACTAATTAAAATTTACAATGATATATTTTTTATGGTCGCTTTTGAATCTTGGAGCACTGGTATGGTTCCTTTTTATCTCATTCAGCGTTTTGAAATCGATTCGGGAAAATCTTGGAACACTTTCTGCCGCCATTTTTGTGGTTTGTTGCTTATCATTTATCAAGACTTCTGTTACCAATAGCCAATCGGATTTGGGTAAAACTACGGACGCTAATAAGCAGGTTATCGTGATGGAAAATGTAGACAATAAAATGTTGTTCAACCTGGATCTGCTTTATCTTGAAAGTGACAGTTTGAATAACGCCGGATTTTATGCTACAACGATTAAATCTGGTTTTGTAATCGGTCATGAATGGCTCCCCACACGGACCAACGTTTTTGATAAGGCTGGGTTAAAACAATATGAAGCTGATGGAATACATGAATGGAAATTTCTGGGCTTGACTTTGCACAGTGCTGCTGAATCGTTTAAGGGTACTATAAAAATCAAATAATTTCTGCCATACGGTTTTGGTCACAGAACGGAGTACCTTTGTATTATGTCAAATCACGAAAATTTAGAGACCACGCTCTCATCGCTGGGAATAACTGCGTTAAATGAAATGCAACAGCAAGCGAATACTGCAATTCAGGAGAACGCTGAAATACTATTGTTGTCGCCAACGGGTTCAGGAAAAACGCTGGCTTTTTTACTGCCATTGTTGTCAATTCTTCAAAAAGATGTGCTTGATGTACAGGCTGTTGTCATTGTTCCAACGCGGGAACTTGCACTCCAAATTGAAACAGTCTGGCGTAAAATGTCAACCGGATTCAAAGTTACCTGCTGTTACGGAGGCCACGATATGCAAACGGAAATCAGAAGTTTAAGTGAGGCTCCGGCGTTGATTATTGGAACGCCGGGCAGACTTATGGATCACATTTTCCGTAAAACTTTTACAACCCGCAAAATCGCTACACTGATCCTGGACGAATTTGATAAGTCGCTCGAACTTGGTTTTCAGGATGAAATGACCGAGATCATGAGTAACCTGCGTGCCTTGAAAAAAACGATTCTTGTGTCCGCAACGGCAGGTACGAAGGTCCCCGCTTTTACACGTGTTAAAAATCCGGTTGAGCTTGATTTTATAGAGAATAAAAAAGGAAACAGCGGATTGTCGGTTAAGCTTGTATTGTCGGATAAAAAGGATAAAACCGAGAAATTAATCCAGTTGCTAAGCTTCTTGGGATCAGAATCTACCTTAATTTTCTGTAATCAGAGAGAAAGTGTTGAGAAGATAAGTACAATCTTGAAAGAAGAAGGTATCGACTGTGCATTCTTTCACGGCAAACTGGAACAGGAAGAAAGAGAACGGACATTGATTCGCTTCCGGAATGGTTCAGTGTTATATCTTGCTGCAACGGATCTTGCTGCAAGAGGGCTTGATATTCCTGATATGAAGCACGTTATACATTTTGAATTGCCGATGCGCAGTGATGAGTTTACGCACAGAAATGGCAGGACGGCAAGAATGTTATCAGAAGGTACGGCTTATATATTATTAAATTCTGACGAAGTATTACCTAATTATATCGATCGGAAGCCACCCGTTCTCGATCTTCCGGCGAAGCTAAATTTACCGGAGCCATCAGAATGGACAACGATTTATATCAGCGGAGGGAAAAAGAATAAATTGAACAAAATGGATATTGTCGGTTTCCTTTTACAAAAAGGAAAGCTCGAAAAACAAGATCTGGGTTTGATTGAGGTGAAGGATAATATTTCCTTTGCGGCAGTAAGAAAAAATCAGGTAAAATCAATGCTCGGACTAATTTCCGATGAGAAAATGAAAGGAAAGAAATTTAAAATAGAGGTTGCGCGGTAAGTAACAGGTAACACTATTTAGCAGCGGATAGGATTCTCCCGGAATCTTATCCGCTTTTTTGTGCTTTAAAATAAGTTCTCGGTTCCCTTGTTTTTCTAATCTTAAATTTATTTACTTTGTAATTCAAAGTACTTTTAATATTGAGATTATGGACAAAATTCGTACTTGCCTTCTCTGGTTTTCATTAACCGCTGTTCACACATTTTTATTTTATGGTCATAATACGGGAATCAATGCGTTGATTTTTTCCGTTATGGTTGTGGGTTTGACTACCTGGTATCATGGATTGTATCGGGAAAAGTTCTGGCGGATGGCGGTGACTGGACATTTAATCATTGCGGTAAGCGCCGCATGGCACTCGACTTTCGGGATTGCCGCTGTTTATAATCTGACTTTCGTTGTATTGGCGGGTTATGTTTTTTCTGCTCGCAGCAGTTTGCTTGTCGCATTTGCTAACGGAGTTTACGGCACAGTTTTACTTGGGTTTCTAAGAACGATAGCTAACGGATACAAACTTTTTCGAGATGAGGTTTCACAACGTAGGAGTTTTGTCTGGTCTTTTAAAAAGATACCACTATATGTTGCGCCAATCACGGTTACTGCCATTTTTTATATGTTGTACAGGGCGGCAAACCCCGATTTTTTCCTGGAAATTAATTTACCTGATTGGGAGCTGGACTTTGGGTTAATCAATTACACACTTTTTGGCGCGATCATTATTTGTCCGTTATTCTTCTCCCGGGGATTAAAAAATCTTACAGAGCGAGATTTGGAAGAACCTGATCTACTGTCGCGAATCAGACGGAAAAGTAATCCTGGAAAACCAATTGGATTGATTTATGAGAATATGCAAGGTGTGATTATGTTCTCTATGCTTAATCTGCTGATTGTGGTGTTTTTAATTTTTAATATTTTTCAGGTCTTTTTGCCTTCGCTGAATCACTCCCCGGCAGGCTATTCTCAACAGGTTCATCAGGGTTTTGAAACGCTGGTTATCAGCGTGGTAGTAGCCATATTATTGATTATGTTCTATTTTAGAGGCAATCAGAATTTTTATGTTAGAAAGGGAAAACTTGTTAGTCTTGCCGTAATCTGGATTGCTTTGAACGGTATTCTGATTTTGTTTACATGTTATAAAAATACATTGTACATTACTTCGTTTGGTCTGACTTACAAGCGTATCTGGGTATTCATCGGTATGTTTCTGACTACAATCGGGCTCTATTTGACACTTGTGAAAATCTATAAATTAAAAACGAACTGGTACTTGATTCGCCAAAATACCTGGGTGATGTATTTCGCGATTTCCAGCTACTGTCTCGTCGACTGGGATAGGCTCATAACCTGGTATAATCCAAATTATGCAGAATTCCTGGATATCGGTTATCTGTTGAGTCTGGATGAAACTAAACTTCCTTATTTAAAAGAATTATTGAAAGATAATGATCCTCGGATGGAGCCCTACAAAGCAGAAATTTTGCAAAAAATTGCAAATGTCAATTTGCCTTTTGCCTGGCAGGACGAAACCTTCGACAAAATATGGCTTCGCGAACAATTGAAGAATCAATAGCGAAATTATTCGCAACTTCCCGATCCTTTTTCTTTTTACAGAAAATAGTTTCGATTTGAGTATCTTGGTTACTTCCTAAATCAGATATCCTTAGCCGTTAAATGAAAAATCTAGCCATTTTTTGTACTTTATTTTTTCTGACAACTTCGTCATTCGCGCAACGCAGTGTTTCTGTTACTATTGACGACGTTCCGAATACACATCTTTACAAGCAGCAAAATTTTAATTCTTTTCTCCAAAGAAAACTGGATTCACTCCGAATCCCGGTTGCTATTTTTATTAATGAAGGAAATTTGCAGTTGACGAATGAAGTTGACAAGAATAAAGATTTACTGAAAACATGGATTTCCAAGCCATACGTGACCCCGGGAAATCATGGTTTTGAGCATAAGAATTATGCGGAAGTCGGGTTTGAAGCCTTTAAAAACGATGTAGTACAAGGTGAATTATTAACCAGGAAGTTTGCAAAAGAGCTGAATAAAGAATCAAAATATTTTAGATTTCCGTTTAATGGAGCCGGGAATGATAGTTTGGAACAAGTAACTGCTCTAAATTTTCTTGCGGATAGAAATTATATATCGACGCCCTTTACGGTTGAAAGTGAAGATTGGCTGTACGCGATTTTATATGAAGATGCCATCTCAGCAAAGGATAAAAAGAGGGCTGAATGGATTGGAAATCAATATGTCGATTTCACTGTCAGGTTATTTTCCTATTTCGACAGTCTTTCTACGCAACTTTATAACCGGCCGATCAAACAGATTTATCTTTGCCATGACAACAGTTTAAACGCGGATTATCTCCCAAGAATAATTGATGAATTAAAGAAAAAGGAATACCAGTTTATCAGTCTCGACCAAGCTATGAGCGATCCGGTTTATGAATTTCAGCTTTATTATTATGGGAAAGCTGGTTTTTCCTGGATATCCAGATGGATTCCTGATGTAGTTTTGAGAAGAAAAATGATGCAGAGCGAGCCACTTAATCCGGAAATTCAGAGTGCCTTTGAAGAACGTAATAAAAAGAAAAATTAAGGCACAAAAAAAGCCTGCTACTCGGTAACAGGCTTTCCAAATGATATTATGATTAAACTTAGATAACTTTAACGTTAACTGCGTTTAGACCTTTTTTGCCATTTTCTACTTCGTAAGACACTTTGTCATTTTCACGGATATCGTCTTGAAGACCTGAAACGTGAACGAAAATGTCTTGGTCTCCATTAGATGGAGAAATGAAACCAAATCCTTTGGAATCATTGAAAAATTTTACTGTACCTTCTGCCATTAGTATTGTTCTTATATATTTTGAAGACCAAATATACGAACGTCTTTTGGATATGCAAGAGAAAAGATTTTAATTATTTAGAAAAAGTAAAAATTAATCGAATTCCATAGAATTTGTAGAGTATTTAAAACTGCCTTCTCGGATGTTTAAACATGCATTAACCGAGACTTTTTACAACGATTTTTTTTACGGCAAGGAAAACGTTTCTTGTGTTTCTTTGTTTTCATGTTAAGCTATCCGTGAAGTACATGCCTGTTTTAAAAAATAATTCCCATAATCCTCCATTCTGGCTTCCTAATGGACATTTGCAAACCATATATCCCGCACTTTTTAGAATAATTAAGGAAGTCAAATACCAGCGCGAGCGAATCGTAACCCCGGATCTGGACTTTCTCGATCTGGATTGGTCCCTTTCAGAAGGAAAAATAGCTGGACAGATAAATAAGAAACTTGTTATTCTCTCGCATGGACTTGAAGGCGACAGTTCGCGGCAATATATATTAGGTATGGTCCGGCTGTTGAATGCACACGGTTATGACTGTCTGGCCTGGAACTTCCGGAGCTGTGGCGGGGAAATGAACAATACGGCCAGGTTTTATCATAGCGGCGCCACGGAGGATCTGGATATGGTCGTTAAACAAGCAATACTTAAAGGATACGAAGATATTCAGCTTTTAGGCTTTAGTCTGGGCGGTAACCTTACGCTTAAATATCTCGGAGAACGAGGTGATTCTATTGATAAAAAAATTAAAAAATCGGTTGTATTCAGTGTGCCAATGAATTTGAAAGCATGTAGCCTGGCGATAATCAGACCGGAAAATAGAATTTATCAATCCCGGTTTTTAAAAACCCTAAAGCCCAAAGTGGACCGGAAAGCCATCCATTTTCCTATGGATATCAATGCTGGTGATTTCAAATTCGTTAATACCTTGTATGATTTCGATCATCTTTTTACGGCGCCGCTACACGGATTTCATAGCGCTGATCATTATTATGAATCTTGCAGCTCAATGTTTTTTGTAAAGGGTATTGCTATTCCAACGTTGATCGTAAATGCGGCAAACGATCCGATTGTTCCAGTGGCAAGCCTGCCGATAGAAACAATTGAAAAACTTGACCAGGTGTTTCTGGAAATAACTTCGTCCGGGGGGCACTGCGGTTTTCGGCCTGCTGTTTCCGTTGACGGTGCCTATTGGTCAGAATCCCGCGCTTTGAAATTTCTTGCCTATAATTAATTGTCATTGAATTGATTATATGCCGGTTTCAGGTTTATAAACTGATCGGTTTATAGTCCTTAAAAGACTTTTTATTACGATATTTGTACTGTGTTTTCAAATACATTTTTCAGTTTTTTATAAATGAAAATACATTGTAAAAAATATTAAAAAGCGTCAGACGCACTTTTTTTTAGGGTCATAGAAAACAGATTCGTAATTTTGTGCAAAAATTGGGAATGCAACCAAAATATACCGTCTGATCGTTAACATTTTAATTTGATACTTATTCAGTTATCTCCCGCTTCATGCCGACATTAACACTCAATCCCCCGCATATCATTATCGATTTCGATAGTACATTTACGAAAGTAGAAGGACTTGACGAACTGGCTGCCATTGCTTTAACAGGGCATCCGCAACGCGAAAAAATTGTTCAGGAAATAGTTGACCTGACGAATAAGGGAATGAACGGCGAGATGTCTTTTGCAGAAGGACTTCGCCAGCGTATTGATCTTTTGAAGGCTAGCCGTGCCAACATTGAAGAACTGATTTCTTTTTTGAAAACGAAGGTCTCGGATTCTTTCAAGCGCAACAAACAGTTTTTGACAGAGAACGCCGACTATATCTTTATTGTTTCAAGCGGATTTAAAGAATTTATTGTTCCTGTTGTTACTGAATTTGGTCTTCGTGCTGATCATGTTTATGCGAATGAATTTCGTTTTGATGAAGCAGGAAATATCATAGGGATTGATGAAGAAAATGTGCTGTCCACTGATGGAGGCAAAATTAAATTACTTTCTTCGTTGAAACTTGAAGGCGATGTCTACGCAATTGGTGACGGATATACCGATTATCAGATAAAAGAGGCAGGTTTTGCAAACCGTTTCTATGCGTTTACAGAAAATGTTGAGCGTCCGAAAGTTGTTGCTGTGGCCGACCATATCGCTACTTCTTTCGATGATTTTTTATATGACAATAAATTAAGCAGAAGCCAGTCATATCCTAAAAGCAGAATCAAAGTTCTTCTATTAGAAAATGTTCACCCGGTAGCTTTACGTGCTTTTGAGGAACAAGGTTTTAACGTTGAATTTGTAAAGGGTGCGCTTGACGAAGACGAGCTTTGCGAGCGTATCAAGGATGTATCAATTATTGGTATCCGTTCAAAAACCAATATTACCAAACGTGTTCTTGAAAATGCAAATCGCCTGATGGCGATCGGTGCTTTCTGTATTGGAACAAACCAGATTGATCTGGAAGCGGCTGCTGAACGCGGAATCGCTGTTTTCAATGCGCCTTACAGCAACACACGTTCTGTTGTAGAACTTGCCATTGGTGAAATGATCGTACTTATCCGTAACATTGTTACAAAAAGTAATCAAATGCACCAGGGGATCTGGGATAAATCTGCGAACGGAAGTTTTGAAGTTCGTGGGAAAAAACTAGGTATGGTAGGTTACGGAAGTATCGGAACCCAGCTTTCTGTGGTAGCCGAGGCTCTGGGAATGGAAGTATATTTCTATGATGGTATCGAAAAACTTTCTCTAGGAAATGCACGTAAAGTGAATTCTTTGGAAGAACTTCTATCGATCGCCGATGTGATCAGTATGCACGTGGATGGCCGTAAGGAAAATACAAATCTGATTGGGAAACGTGAGTTCGATCTGATGAAAGACGGTGTTATTTTTATGAACCTTTCCCGTGGACATGTTGTCGATATTGAAGCGCTGGCGGATGCTGTAAAAAGCGGAAAAGTTGCCGGTGCCAGTGTGGATGTTTTCCCGAAAGAGCCAAAAACAAATGACGAATCTTTCGAAAGCGCGCTACGTGGTTTGCCAAATGTAATTCTTACTCCTCATATCGGTGGAAGTACAGAAGAAGCGCAGGAAAATATCGGTCATTTCGTTCCTTCCAAATTATTGGAATTCATGAACAATGGCAGCTCTTACGGAAGCGTTAATTTCCCTGAGGTGCAGTTGCCAAAACTGAAAGATTCTCACCGTTTGCTGCATATTCATGCAAACGTACCGGGGGTTTTAGCGAAACTGAACAATATATTTGCTAAAAATAACATTAACATCACCGGCCAGTACCTGAAAACAAGCGAAAAAATCGGTTATGTGATCGTTGATATTGCAAAAGGATATACAGAGGAATTTATCCAGGAAGTAAAAGAAGTAGAAGGTACGATTCGTTTCAGAATGTTGTACTAGTAAAGTGCCAGGGATTGTCAATTGTTGTCAGGAAATAGTCAGGAATTGTCATTTATAGTCAGCACATGGCGATAATTGACAATCCCTGACGACACTTGACCACAAATGAACATCCCAGACAACGCCTTCAAGATTCATTGTCCCCACTTATAGCTATATAAAAATGTCATTAACCTTTTTTACGCCGGGCCCTGCACAGCTTTATCCGACATTTGAAAAACATTTGCAGACTTTCGTAAGCGAGCAGTTGGGTTCAATTTCGCATCGCAGTCAGCAATATCGTGATCTGCATAAATTTACAGTTCAGCAGGTTCGTACGCTGTTGAATGTTCCGGAAACGCACCAGGTTCTTTTCCTTGGCTCGGCATCAGAAGCGTGGGAGCGGATATTGTTCAGTTGTGTAGAACTGGAAAGTTTTCACCTAGTGAATGGTTCTTTTTCAAAGAAATTCCACGATTATTCTCAGGGTCTTTGCAAATACGCACATTTGCAGGAAAAACCTATGGGAGAGGGTTTCAGTGCTTCGGAGGTTATTGTGCCGGAATACGCAGAATTGATTGCCACGACGCATAATGAGACAAGTTCAGGTGTTCAAATGCCTGTTTCTGAAATTCACAAACTGAAGCAGAAATATCCGGACAAATTTATTGCTGTTGATATTGTTTCGTCTGCGCCTTATCCTGAACTGGATTTTAATCTGATTGATACTGCTTTCTTTTCAGTTCAGAAAGCATTTGGTCTTCCGGCTGGTCTGGGTGTCTGGATTGTAAATGAAAAATGTCTTCAAAAAGCAGAATATATCCGTAACCAATATTCGATCGGCGCGCACAACGATTTGCCTACACTTTGGAAAAATGCTTTAAATAACGAAACTCCGGCGACGCCAAACGTTATGGGTATTTACTTGTTAGGAAAAGTAGCTGAAGATTTTAATAGGATCGGCGTTAAAGCAATGCGTAAGGAAACAGAGCAGAAAGCAGATCTTATTTATAAGTTCATCGAAAGCACCAGCGGATTTTCTCCGTTTGTTACTGAGAAAAAATATCGTTCACAAACCGTCGTGGTTGCTAATACCGAAGCTCCGTCAGCTGATATTATCAAAGCCATTAAAGAAAAGGGAATGGTTATCGGCAGCGGCTATGGTAAATATAAGGCGTCACAATTACGGATTGCAAATTTCCCGGCGACATCTCTTGAACAAATCCAGTCTTTACTTCACGCGTTGAAGGCACTTTAAAAAACTGAAAAAATAGTTGCAGGCACGAAATCTGATATTGGTTTCGTGCCTTTTTATTTATTGTTAACATAAGCAAATGGTACTATTTCTTTGATAAAGAGTATACAAAAGGTCATTACGTACTTTTCTTAACCGAACCTTTAATTTTTACATGATGAAAGATCAGCAAAAAACACCTGAAGACTCTTCTCGGCGGGAATTTATTAAAACATCTTCATTGGCAGCATCTGCATTTTTTATTGTACCAAGGCATGTTCTGGGAAAAGGTTTTGTTGCTCCCAGCGACAAACTGAATATCGCCGGAATCGGTGTCGGTGGAAAAGGAAAAAGTGATCTGGCAAATTTCGCCAAAAGTCCGAATGTGAATATTGTCGCGCTCTGTGACGTTGATGACCGTCAGGCGGTTGCTTCCAGAACAAATTTCCCCAACGCCAAATACTATAAGGATTTCCGGGATATGCTGAAAAAGGAAGACAAAAGTATAGACGCTGTTTCGATTTCCACACCGGATAATACGCATGCGGTGGCGACGCTAGCTGCGATGCAGATGGGCAAACATGTTTACACGCAAAAACCTCTGACACATGATATTTATGAAGCCCGGATTTTAGGTCAGGCTGCGAAAAAATATAAGGTAATCACCCAGATGGGAAATCAGGGCGGTTCAGGAAATGGCGTACGCCGGATGAAAGAAATATATGATTCTGGTGTAATTGGAAAAGTCGATCGGGTTATCTGCTGGACAAACAGGCCGGTTTGGCCGCAAGCAGTTCCGACCGATAATGTTGACCCGATCCCCAAAGAGCTTGACTTTGATCTGTGGCTTGGGCCTTCGCCGAAAGTCGGTTATAACAAAGCATATCTACCATGGAACTGGCGGGGCTGGTGGCCGTATGGAACAGGAGCGCTTGGAGATATGGCCTGTCATATTATGGACCCGGTTTACAGAATTCTGCCGATTTTGTATCCTGTTTCGGTCGAATGCAGCGTTGCCAACACCTGGACTTTTACATTGCGGGAAAAAGATAATAATCCGGACTGGACACCTTTTTCAACTTCCATTCACCTTGATTATCCAAGAAATGACGGAAAAGGAAATATCAAAGTGAGCTGGTATGATGGCGGTATTTTGCCGGAGCTTCCCTCGGAATTACAACCGGGAGAAATGTTCGGAAACTCAGATGGAGGAGTTCTTTTTATCGGTAAAAAAGGGAAATTGATGGCAGATTGCTACGGAGCAAATCCGAGATTATTGCCGTTGAAGAAAAACGAAAATTTGAAAGTAAAAGAGACGATTAAACGAGTGCCGAATGAGGATCATTATCTGAA
>Ga0247803_1000493_pt1 | contig 21511 bp, 23 predicted proteins | sample UWRJL014104B1_FD_180928 | JGI IMG/M metagenome (GOLD analysis project Ga0247803, IMG submission 180928) | Plant litter microbial communities from Arlington Agricultural Research Station in Wisconsin, United States - UWRJ-L014-104B-1 | ecosystem: Environmental > Terrestrial > Plant litter >...
GCCAGACCGAGGTGGTGAAGGTGGTCTTCAATCCGGCCGAGATCTCCTATGCCGAACTGCTGAAGACCTTCTGGGAGGGGCACGACCCGACCCAGGGGATGCGCCAGGGCAATGACGTGGGCACCACCTACCGCTCGGCCATCTATTATCTGGATGAGGATCAGAAGGCCCAGGCCGCGGCGTCTCGCGACGCCTACCAGGCGGCCCTGACCCAGGCGGGCAGGGGGGAGATCTCGACCGAGATCGCCCCCGCAGGCCCATATTACTACGCCGAGGGCTATCACCAGGGATATCTGGCCAAGAACCCAGCCGGCTATTGCGGCATCGGTGGAACAGGGGTGGTCTGTCCCATCGGCGTCGGCGTCGCCGCCTAAAGCCTGGCAGCCCCAAGATGCGTTTCAGGCCGGGCAAATTGTGCCTGGCCTGAGGACGCCTTAATCGCAGCCGGCGAAGAAACGGTCGATGTCGGGCGCTGTCTTGGGGTGGGCGACATAGAGGTCGCGCCGGCCGTCGTGCAGCGACGCTATCCAGCCCAGTCGGCGAAAACGCTGGAACACGGGCGCATCCGTCGGGGCCTGGGCGCTGAGGATATGGCCGTCGTGCAGTTCCGAGGTTTCGGCGACGGCCGTGAAGCGTTCGGTGTCGCCGCCGGACTCGAGGTGGATTTCGGACGGTGTGTCGACGATGGCGAACAGGTCCAGCTTGCCGCTGCCCGCGCGGCACGACATGCCCATCAGGATGTCGTCGCTGGACTCCACCCCGAACACCAGTGACGCCTCGCGGCCATCGACCTGATAGTGCCAGTCGTAGTGGGGGATCGGAGACGGGGCGCCCGCGGCTGTCGCAAGCGTGGTTGTGGAGGGCTCGACCGAGGCGCAGGCGGCGGCCATGGCGCCGATCGCGCCCACTGTCAGCCAGCGCAGCGCCCGGTCGGGCGTCGTGCGATCTCGCGTCGCGGATATCATGGCCTTGGTCCCCCTCACGTCAGTCCTTTACGCTATTGCGTACACAGCGCGCCGAACCGCCGCAGGGCGGTCTGGAACGGCGGCTGAACCTCTATGGCGTCATCGTCGCCCCCCACGGAGATCCTGAGCATGCCGGTTGTCAGGATCTGTGTGAACAGCGGGTGATCGGTGCGAACGGGAAAGCTGAGGGTGCTGGCGTCGTCATCTTCGGCCGCCGCCCTGGCCTCAGCCTGGGTGGTGGCTGTGCTGTCGCCGCTGCTGAGGGTGGCGATCCCGGCGCCGGCGGCTCCGCCATAGACGGAAACCCGCACGACGCCCGCGCCCGGCGTGCATTCAAAGGTCGCGCGCAGTCTGGGCGTGTCGGGGACTTCGTTGGCGAACACCAAAGGGGCGTCTCCCTCGTAAAGGGTCCACACCCAGCCGCCCGTCGCACCGTTGCCCGGGGACGTGGCCTGCAGCATCATCGCCGCGAGGGCGATTGCCGGGATCATCATGCTTCAAGCCCCGCCGATACGCCCGCCTGACCTTCAGGCGCGGCCCTGTCCGCAATAGGCCAGAAATTCCCCCACGACGCGACGTTCTTCTCGATCAGCCTTGATGGAGAAGATTCCGGCGTCGCCCTGCACATCCATGCGGCCACGATCGGCCAGCCCGCGCAGGCCGGGATCCTGAACCGAGATGCGGCTCTCCATCGCGTCGCCGCCCGACAGGGGATCGATTGGCGCCGGACCCATCGAGGCCTGGATCAATCGACCGCCCAGGGGCTGGACGTCGCCATAGACCACGGCCGAGGCGTCGCCGGGCATGCAGGTCACCATCAGAGCCAGTTGGTCGGAGTTCTCCATTCCATAGGCCAGCTTGGCGATGGCGCCGTCGTGGCTCAGGTGCCAGCCCATGGCGCCGCCCAGCACGGGGGTGTCGTCAAAGCTCGTCTTGGTCTGGGCTGCAAAGGCGACCAGACCAAGGGCGGCGACGGCGGGGACAAGGACCTTAAACATGCAATGGCTCGCGTTCGTCGGATCAACGCGAGAGGTCCGGGCCGGTTCACGGCTCAGCTTGCCAATTGTTAACGCGATATCGCCGGTGTGGCGAAATTCGCACGCGGTGCGTCCTCCGACAGGACTGCGCTCAACACGCGGTGCGACCACCGACACGGCTGCGCTCAAGCAGCGAGCGACCGCGTCGCTCGCGTTAGCGCCCCCTCTCAGAAAGCGCTCGCGTTAGCGCCCTCACTCAGAAAGGACTGAACCGTTCCACCAGGCTCTGCGCCGCAGGGGTGGCCTGGACGCGGCTGATGTCGCCACGGCCGCCGTAGCTGATGCGGGCCTCGGCGATCTGGGTGTGGTTGATGGTGTTGGCGGCGGTGATGTCTTCAGGGCGGACGATGCCGGCGACGGTCAGTTCGCGCACCTCGCGGTTGGTGCGCACTTCCTGCCGACCCTGAATCACCAGGTTGCCGTTCGACAGCACCTCGGAGACCACGGCGGCGATGGTCAGGCTGACCTTCTCCGAGCGGTTGACCGAGCCCGTGCCGTTGGCCGCCAGTTGGCCCCGCAACCCGACCAGGGCTGAGGGGTCGAAGCCACCGGGGAAGGCGTCGCCGACCTGGGTTTCCAGACCGAGGAAGTTGTTCACCCCCGTCGACAGGCTGTTGGAGCGCGCACGGGCGGTGGTGTTCTGGGTCTGGGCGCGGTCGTCGATGGCGATGTTGACGGTCAGGATGTCGCCGACCCGGCGTGCGCGCTGGTCGCCGAAGAAGGTTCGGGCGCCCGTCCGCCACAGGGAGTTGGCGCTGGCCGCAGGGGCCTCGTTGGTCTGGACATACTGCTGGCTGACCGGGGCCAACTGAGCCGGATAGCCGATGGGCGCCAGTTCGGGACCCCGCACCGCTTCCATGGCGGTGGAGCAGGCCCCCAGCGCGATGGGCAGGCTCAGGGCTGCGGCGGCGACGGAGGCGAACTTCAGGGTGCGGATCATGACTCTGTTCCTCAGCGGGAGGCGAACTGGGTGGGATTGGCGCGGGCCATCTGTGCGCCGGGGCCGGTGACGGCCTGGCCTGGTCCCGTCGCGACGGCGTCGATGGTGCGGTTGGATTGCAGGTTCAGCACCGGCACGGGCTCGCCCATGGCGGCGTTGCGGGTGGCCCGACCCGTGATGGTCAGGCGGACCCCGCCCGAGATGAAGGCCACCTCGACCATGTCGTTGCGGGCGATGACCTGGGGCGAGGTCAGGTCGCGTACGGCGACGGCGGAACCGGCGCGAAGAGCGCGGCGGGCGCTGAGGCCGATCACCTGCTCGGCGTCACTGGGGGCGCCGCCGGCCGCCATGTGCGACTGGACCGTGGTCCACGACACGTCCTCGGGCTGGATCACGTCGCCAGCGCTGAGGCTGCGGGCATAGGTCAGGACCTCGAGCGTGGCGCCGGCGCGGGCTGCCGACGCGGTCTGGAGGTTGCCGCCAGTTGCTGGAGCCGCCGACCCCTGGCGCACCACGACGCGGCGCAGGCCCTGGGGGTTGCTCCATTGCAGGCCGGAACGCAGGGCCAGGCCCTGAAGCTGGCCGGCCTCGAACACGACCGAGGGGCCGGACCGGCTGGCGATGACCACATTGGCCGCCGAGCCGGCGTTGTCGAAGACGTCGCCCAGGGTGACCCGGCCGTCGTCGTCCACCGGATTGACCTTGAGCGTGACTGGACCCGCCAGGGCGGGCGAAGCGGCCAGCAGGGCGGCTGTGGCGGCCAGCATCGCCCGGCGAATATTGCGGAGGGCGCGCATCAGTTCTTCACCTGGGCCGAGACGCTCATCATCTCGTCGGCGGTGGTGATGACCTTGGAGTTCATCTCGTAGGCGCGCTGGGCGATGATCAACGAGCTGATCTCCGACACCGCATCGACGTTGGAGGCTTCGGTGAACCCCTGCAGCAACTGCCCGTAGCCAGGCTCGCCCGGGGCGGCGACCGAGGCAGGACCCGAGGCGGCCGTTTCCATCAGCAGGTTGGCCCCAACGGCTTCCAGGCCGGCCTCGTTGAAGAAGGTGGCGATCTCGAGCTGGCCGACGGTCTGGACCTCGGTCTCGCCGTCCACGATCACCTGGACCTGGCCGGTCTTGGAGATGGCGACGTCCACGGTGTTCTGGGGAATGGTGATGGCCGGTTCGACCGGATAGCCGTCCTCTGTCACCAGCTGGCCTTCGGGGCTCAGCGAGAAGTTTCCGGCCCGGGTGTAGGCGGTTTCGCCCGAGGGCAGCAGGACCTGGAAATAGCCGCGGCCGTCGATGGCGATATCATAAGTGTTGTCGGTGCGGCTGGGCGTGCCCTGTTCGGTGATCCGATAGACGCTGCCCGCCTTGACGCCCAGACCGACCTGGATGCCGGTCGGCACGATGGTTCCGGCGTTGGACGACTGTGCGCCCATCCGCTCGACGTTCTGGTACATCAGGTCCTGGAACTCGGCCCGCTGCCGCTTGAACCCGATGGTGTTCATGTTGGCGATGTTGTTGGAGATCACCTCCACGTTCAGCTGTTGGGCGGCCATGCCCGAGGCGGCGGTTCTCAGCGCGCGCATGTCGGCTTACTCCTAGCTCACCCGTCCGAGGCGCTCGACGGCGCGACGGGACAGGTCGTTGGCGTTTTCGATCATCTTCGAGACCGACTCATAGGCGCGGCTGATCTCGATCAGGTTGGTGACCTCGATCAGCGAATTGACGTTGGATCCTTCCAGCATTCCCTGCCGGACCTGGACGCCCGTGGCCTCGATCGGGGCCGCATTGGAGCGGTTGCGGTACAGGCCGTCGCCGTCCTTCGACAGGGCGCCCAGAGCCTCGAACCGCGCCAGGGTCAGCCGACCCATGGGCAGGCCTTCCTGGCTGATCGTGCCGTCCTCGCCGACCGTGATCGGACCCTTGGCGTTGTCGACGATGATATCGCCGCCGTCGCCCTGAACGGCCAGGCCGCCCTGGGTCACGAGCCGGCCCTCTGGGTCCACGGTGAAGGCGCCATCGCGGGTGTAGGCCTCGCCTGTTCCGTCGTTGACTGTGAAGAAGGCGCCTTCGCCTTCGACGGCGAAGTCCAGGGTGCGGCCGGTCTGGGTCATCGCGCCCTGGCCGAAGTCGCGGCCGACGCCGTTGTCCAGAACGAAGCTGACGCCAGGCCGCACCATCTCGTTGCGGGCGCGCTGGCCGACCTCGGTGCCGACCATAAGCTGCTCGACCTTGAAGCCGGTGGTGTTGGCGTTGGCGATGTTGTTGGCGACGATGTCGAGCTCGCGGCGCAGTGTCATCTGGCGTGACAGTCCGACGTAGGCGGCGTTTTCCATGAGGCGCAGGCTCCTTTCGTTAAGGGCCACGCAACGACCGTGCCAACAGGGTTAATGCCCGTCCCACGGGCATTTGCCGGGCATTGACCTATTTGGCGCCCGGCAGGATTTGCCGGATTTCAATCTCGCGTTAACCAAACTGACGGCATCTGGAGGCTGGAATCACCCTCTGGTCGCGGGCGCATGCTGAAGCTGGGCAAAAAGAAGAAGGGCGCCGCCTCCGCGGATGACGCCACCGCCTTGGCCGTGGCTCATGGCGCCGAGGTCGAGGGCGACGACGCGGCTCCCGCCAAAAAGAAGATCCCGCTGCTCTTCATCATCATCCCGGCGGCCGTCCTGGTCCTGGGCGCGGGCGGCGCGACCGCCTTCGTGATGATGAAGCCCAAGCCTGCCGCCGCCGAGGCCGAGGCCGAGGCCGGTCACGGCGCGGCCAAGGCCGACGCCAAGGACAAGAAGAAGGAAGGCGGCGGCCATGGAGCCAAGACGGAGGGCGGCGAGGCTGCGCCGGGCGCGGGCGTCATCGCCGAGGGGCCCGACGGCGTCACCTTCTACACCCTGCCGGACATGGTCGTGAACATTCAGTCCGCCGACGGTCGTCCGACCTTCCTCAAGCTGAAGCTGACGCTGGAGATGCATGACGCCGAACTGGCCGCTCACCTGCAGCAGGAGGCGCCCCGGATGCAGGACATGTTCCAAGGCTTCCTGCGCGAGCTGCGTCCTGAAGATCTGGCAGGCTCGGCCGGCAGCTATCAGCTGCGCACCGAAATTCTGCGCCGCGTGAATCTAGTCGCCGCGCCCGGCAAGGTCGACGCTGTGCTGATCGAAGAAATGCTGGTTCAGTAATGTCCGATACGGCTTTTGCAGACCCCGCGGACGATCCCTTCGGCTCCGCCGCCATGGGAACCTCCGAGCGGGTTCTGAACCAGGACGAGATCGACAGCCTGCTGGGCTTCGACCTGGGTGACGAGGACGGGGCGGACCGCAGCGGCATCCGCGCCATCATCAACTCCGCGCTCGTCAGCTACGAGCGTCTGCCGATGCTTGAGATCGTTTTCGACCGCCTGGTGCGGCTGATGACGACCAGTTTGCGCAACTTCACCTCCGATAACGTCGAGGTGTCGCTGGACAACATTTCCTCGATCCGCTTCGGCGACTACCTCAACTCCATCCCTCTGCCGGCCATTTTGGCGGTGTTCCGGGCCGAAGAGCTGGACAACTACGGCCTGCTGACGGTCGATTCGAACCTGATCTATTCCATCGTCGACGTGCTTCTGGGCGGGCGTCGCGGCACTGCGGCCCTGCGCATCGAGGGTCGGCCCTATACGACGATCGAGCGGGTTCTGGTTCAGCGGATGGTCGAGGTGATCCTGGCCGACGCCCAGGCCGCATTCGAGCCCCTGACCCCCGTCCACTTCAACCTGGACCGGCTGGAGACCAATCCCCGCTTCGCCGCCATCGCCCGGCCTGCGAACGCTGCGATCCTGGTCAAGCTGCGCATCGATATGGAAGACCGCGGCGGCCGGGTCGAGCTGCTGCTGCCCTATGCGACCCTGGAGCCCATCCGCAAGATGCTGCTGCAGCAGTTCATGGGCGAGAAGTTCGGCCGCGACAACATCTGGGAAGGCCACTTGGCCACCGAGCTCTGGACCACGGACACCGAGGTCCGCGTCGTGCTGGACGAACAGCAGGCGCCGCTGTCGACCGTGCTGGGTCTCAAGGTCGGCGACACCTTCATGCTGAACGCCACGCCGGATTCCGACGTCTCGATCCGCTGCGGCCCGGTGCCGGTCACGACCGGCCGGATGGGCCGCAAGGGCCAGCATATCGCCATCCGCGTCGAAGGCCCGATCTCGGTCGAGGCCGCCAATCACCTGACCAGGGGCAAGCGCTGACATGACCGGCATCATCCTCGATTCCATCCTCATGCTGCTGCTGGTCGCGGCCCTGGCCTATGGCGTCCGGCTGGAGAAGAAGTTGACGGCCCTGCGCGCCGGGCAGCTGGCCTTTGCCGGCGCGGTGACCGAGCTGAACGCCGCATGCACCCGCGCGGAGGCCGCCCTGGGCTCGCTGCGCGCCTCCAGCGAGGAGGCCGACATGCTGCATGACCGCATCCTCAAGGCTCGCGCCGTGAAGCAGGAGTTGGAGGTGCTGTGCAACCGCGCCGACAGGAACCCTACCGTCGCCGCGACCCGCTTCGAGCCGTCGCACGAGGCGTCTCAGAGGTCGCTGGACCGTGCGGACGCGGAAAACCGGCTTTCGCCGCCCCAGTCTTCGCCTGAAGATGACCGCGCCCTGCGGATGGCCGCCCTGGCCGAGCGCATCCAGGGCATGGCGTCGCCAAAGGCGGCGGGCCGCGCGCCCGGTCGCGACAATGTTTCGGCCATTTTGGGCGCCCTCAATGCAGGCCGCGCTAACCAAGCCGTGAAACCCAGCCCTAACCGTCCCGCCCGTAGTCTGGACGACGACCTGTTCGCGGCCTGAGCCGTCACGCCGTTCCTTAGCTCCCTGAAAGCCTGACCTGATGGCCAAGATTCCCCGCCTTCTGCCGCTCATCGCCATCGCCATCGGCGGTGTCGTGGCGGTGCGCGCCGTGGGCGCCGGTCCCGGCCTGTTGCAGGGCGCCCAGGCCTGGGCCGAGGAGGCTGTCGCCGCCGACGTCGCCGCCGCCGCGCCTCCCAAGCCGGTCGCCGCCGTCTGCGCTCTGACGCCCGAGCAGTTGGCCCAGCAGGCCGGCATCTCGCCCGCCGAGCTGCGTATCATCCAGTCCCTGTCGGCGCGCCGCACGGCGCTGGACGCGCGCGACGCCGACTTCGCCACCACCCTGCCGCTGATGGTCGCCGCCGAGCAGAAGCTGGACGCCAAGGTACAGGCCCTGAACGCCATCAAGGCCGAGGTTCAGGCCCTGCTTGGCCAGGCCGAAGCCAAGGAGCAGGCCGAGACCGATCGCCTGGTCGCCGTCTATTCCGCCATGCGTCCGCGTGAGGCCGCAGCGGTGTTCAACACCCTGTCCGACGATGTGCGTCTGCCGGTCGCCGCCGCCATGCGCCCGCGCGGCCTGGCCGCAGTGCTGGCCGCCATGCCTCCGGCAAAGGCCCAGGAGCTGACCGAGAAGCTGGCCCGCCGCTTCCAGGCCCAGCAACTGGCGGCCCGCGCCGCTGTGGCCTCGGCTCCGGTCGCAGCCGCCGCCCCGACGCCTGCGCCTCCAGCGCCAACTGAGACCGCGACCCCGGCCGCCAACCCAGGCAGGCCGGCCGCCCGCGCCGCCGCCAGCCGCCCCAGGGCAGCGACGCCGCGCCCCGCCGCCGCCACAGCCCAGGCCGCCGCTACGCCGGCCGGCGGGCCTCAGCCCTATGCCGCTCCCGCAGCCGCCGCAGCCTCCGATCCCGCCCGGCAGTCGCCGCGCCAAACGGTGCAATAGGCCCGGCCACAGAGCGGGGGACAGTTGGCAGGCGAGGCGAGGGGGGCTATGCACCCGGCCTCCGCTTTCGCCTTTCAAGGCCCGACCATGTCCGACACCAATCCCGCCACCCTGCCCGACCGCCTTTCGGTCAACCCGAACAGCCCCTTCCACGACGCCGAACTGCTGGCGCGCGGCATTGGGATCCGTTTCAAGGGCGAGGAAAAGACCAACGTTGAGGAATACTGCGTCTCCGAAGGTTGGGTCCGTCTGGCCGTCGGCAAGGCCGTCGACCGCAAGGGCAACGCCCTGACCGTCAAGCTGCAAGGCCTGGTGGAACCCTATTTCCAGAACACCGAGGCAGCTGAAGAAGGCTGAGCTCGCTTGCCGCCTTGCGGAAAACGGCGGCGGCGGACGTATGACGGATAGGGGCCCGCGAACAGGGGCGAACCGTCGCTCACGACAGATTGTCGCACGCCCTTAAGCCTTGCCGTATGGGCCCCGGAACCCCACATTCGGCGTTCTGGAAATTAGCCCTACCCCGCACCTGACAGGAGCGCCGATGCCGCATGCCGACAGCCTGATTCTCACCCTGGTCGGCGGCTTTGTGCTGGCCTTCGTGTTCGGCATGTTGGCCAATCGGCTCAAGCTTTCGCCCCTCGTGGGCTATCTGATCGCGGGGGTCATCGTCGGCCCCTATACCGCCGGCTTCGTCGCAGACACCGAGCTGGCGCCTCAACTGGCCGAGATCGGCGTCATCCTGCTGATGTTCGGCGTCGGCCTGCACTTCTCGCCCGCCGACCTCATGCGGGTCCGAAAGATCGCCATTCCCGGCGCCCTGGTCCAGATCAGCGTCGCCACCGTGCTGGGCTGGGCGCTGGGCCGTTTCGTTCTGAACCTGCCCGACACCCAGGCCCTGCTGATGGGGTTCGCCCTGTCGGTGGCCTCGACCGTGGTGCTGATCCGGGCGCTGGAGGAGCGCAAACAGTCCAAGGGCGACATCGGCCGCATCGCCGTGGGCTGGCTGATCGTCGAGGACCTGGTCATCGTCATCGCCCTGGTCATGCTGCCATTGGTCCTGGTGCCCCAGGGGACCGCCATCGACGGCGGCGACCTGGCGCTCAGCATCGGGGTGACCCTGGTCAAGGTGGCGGTCTTTGTCGGCCTGATGCTGGTGGTAGGGGGGCGGGTCCTGCCCTGGCTTCTGGTTCGCATCGCCCACACCAAGTCGCGCGAGCTGTTCACCCTGGGCGTCCTGTCCATCGCATTGGGCATCGCCTGGGTCGCCTATGCCGTTTTCGGGGCCTCCTTCGCGCTCGGGGCCTTCGTCGCCGGGCTGGTGCTGAACGGCACGCCCCTGGGCCACAACGCCGCCGAGCGGTCCCTGCCGTTGCGTGACGCCTTCGCCGTGCTGTTCTTCGTCTCGGTCGGCATGCTGTTCGATCCGACCATCCTGTGGCGCGAGCCTCTGGCCGTGCTGGGCGTCCTGGCCATCATCATCGTCGGCAAGTCGATCGCCGCCCTGGTCATCACCACGATGTTCAAGCTGGATCGCAAGACCAGCCTGACCGTCGCCGCCTCCCTGGCCCAGATCGGCGAGTTTTCGTTCATCCTGGCGGCCATCGGCCTGCAACTGGGCGCCATGACCCAGGAGACCTACGCCCTGATCCTGGCGGGCTCCCTGCTGTCGATCTCGCTCAACCCGTTCGTGTTCAAGCTGATCGACCGGATGGGCGCGTCGCCCGAGGGCAAGCCTGCGCTCAAGGCCGAAGCTTCCGGCGCCGGAGCGTCCGACGCGGCGCCGCAATGGACCGACAGCGACAGGATCAAGGATATCCCCGCTCCGACCGCCGCCGATCCCGATCCCAAGTCCGTCTAGTTCAGACGGGTCACAGCACCCCGATCATGCTGGCCACCAGCGGGTGTCGCACGATGTCCTGTTCGGCCAGCCGGACGACCGAGATCTCGGGCACGGCCTCCAGTCGACTGGCGATATCGGCCAGGCCTGAAACGCCGGGCAGAAGGTCCGACTGCTGGGGGTCGCCCGTGACCACCATGGTCGAGTGCCAGCCCAGCCGCGTCAGCAGCATCTTCAGCTGCACATAGGTGCAGTTCTGGGCCTCATCGACCACCACGAAGGCGTTGTTCAGGGTGCGGCCGCGCATATAGCCGATGGGGGCGATCTCGATCAGGCCCTCGGCCATCAGATGCCCGACCCGCTTCATGCTGAGCCGATCCGACAGGGCGTCGTAAAGGGGGCGCAGATAGGGGGCCAGCTTGTCCTCCATGGCGCCCGGCAGGAAGCCGATGGATTCCCCGGCCTCGACGGCGGGGCGGCTCAGGACGATGCGGCCCACCTTGCCGGCCTCCAGCGCCTCGACCGCCTTGGCCACGGCCAAATAGGTCTTTCCCGTGCCTGCCGGTCCCAGGGCCAGGGTCATGTTGGAGGCGTCGATGGCGTTCAAAAGCTCGGCCTGGCCTTCGGACTTGGGCTTCAGCGTCTTGAGGTATCCCTGCTCGCGCGTGTCGTTGGACGCATGCGGCGACCAGGCTTCGTGATTATTGCGCGATGTCGGCAGCCGGCGGACCTTGGAGTCCTCGGAAAAGGCATGGGAATCGAACACGCCCTCGCGGGTTTGACGCTTCATGGCTGCACGCTTGGTCATGGTAGCCTCCAGGCAAGGAAAGACGACGACCGGCGGGGCTGATCGGCGCTGGACATGAAAAAAGGCGATGCTGCAAAAGCACCGCCTTGGGCGACATCGGGGGAGGAATGGACAACGGCGACGAGCCGTCCGGGGTCGGAAGAGGGGCCAATCTCCGACGAGCCAGCCTTTTCAGGCATGGGCCGCCGCCGAACCGAACGCACCACGACGTTCTCCAGGCTATGACCGGACCGGGCTTGATCCGGTTTCGGATTCAAGGTCGAAAGAGAGCCTCGAATCGCATCAACAGACTGATGCTAACGTGGTTTACGAACGCTTAAAGCGCTCATTTTGTTCAGTTATGACGGTGCTGTGATGACGGTGTATGCGCTTGGTGACAAGAAACCTCAGCTTCCTCCCGAGGGGGAATACTGGATAGCGCCCAATGCCGTAGTGCTAGGGGACGTGATTCTCGAGCGCGGCGCCAGTGTCTGGTTCGGTGCGGTGCTGCGCGGCGACACCGATACCCTGCGGGTGGGTGAAAACAGCAACATCCAGGACCTCAGCGTGCTTCACGCCGATGAGGGCGTGCCCCTGACCATCGGCCGCAACGTCACCATCGGCCACAAGGTCATGCTGCATGGCTGCACCATCGGCGACGACACCCTGATCGGGATCGGCGCCGTGGTGCTGAACGGCGCGGTGATCGGAAAGAACTGTCTGATCGGCGCCAACGCCCTGATCACCGAGGGCAAGGTGATCCCCGACGGCTCCATGGTCATGGGCCAGCCCGGCAAGGTGGTTCGCGAACTGGACGAGGCCCAGAAGGCGGGCCTGCGCGCCTCGGCCGAACACTATGTCCAGAACTGGAAGCGTTACGTCACGGGCTTGCAGTTGCTCTAGGCGATCCCGTCAGGCGATGCGCCGCCCGTCTACGGCGGCCAGGCTAAGCGGCGGTCGGGAGGTCTCTCCCACGCCGATCGACAGGCGGGCGCCCAGCAGCCCCACGGAATCGGCCGAGCGGTCGATCGCGCTGACGGGCTGATAGAGCCCGACCAGACGGTCCGCCACGTCGGCCGCGTTTCGCAGCGGCGCGATTACGATCTCCAGCAGGCCGTCCAGGCGTTGGGCCTCGGCGGCCAGAACCACGGGGCGGGCCTCGCGAAAGGTCTGGATCATGGCGGCGGTGACCATGGATCGGCTGTCTTCGCGCCACAGTCCCAGCCAGTCGTGGCCTTTCAGCGGTTCGCCGTGCAGTCGCTCGACCCATCCACCGGCCAGACGCAGCCGCGCGCCCTCGCGTTCGACCGAGAAAAGCTGCGGCGTCAGCGGCCCCAGACGCAGGGGCTCGAAGTCGGCGCGCGCGGGAATCCGTTTGGCGTCCGGCAGGGCCGCCCAGGCGTCGATCAGTTGCTGCGTCCCGGAATGAAACATGGCCTCGGCTTTCGCCGGACGAATCGCAAGGGCCGCGCCGCGAGGGCCGGGCGGCAGACATCTGCCGGATTGTCGCAGCCAGGGTGATCCGGACCTTGGCAACGGAAACGCAAGGCTTTTGCCCTCAGATGCAGTTTGGGGTCGTCCGCATGTCGCGGATCGGCCCAGGTGAACGAATGCAGGAGCCCAGTCCATGCGGGTGCGGATCAAGACCTGGCTGCCGGCGATCTTCGGCCTGATGACGCTCGGCGTCGCCGGAAGCGCGTCGGCCCAGTGCAACACGGGCTGCGTGGAGCCGCCGCCGCCGCCCCCTCCGCCGCCTCCGGGCGGATGCTGCATCCCCCCGGCGCCCCCCACCTATCCGGGCGGCGGCAATGCCAACATCAATGTGAACGTCAACGTAAATGCCAACGCCAACGCCAACGCGAACGCGGGGGCCCGCGCCTATGTGAACGCTCGGGCGGGCGGGGCCGTCTATGTCGGCGGCGGGGGGGGAGCCTATTTCAGCGTCGACCAGCCCTATCCCACGGTCATCCAGGGCCTGAACGTCGAGTCGGCGCCCGCCGCCCAGGTCGTGCGGACAGCCTATACGGCGTCGCGCTGGGCGATGAAGCGGGTCGTCATCCAGGCTGTCTGCATCGACGACCGCAATATTCCGCACCCGGCCTCTCAGGTGACGCCCGGCCGGGATGTGCACGACGGCTATGAAGGCGAACTCTATCGCTGCATCGCCGGCACCTGGCTGCAGATCTCCATCGCCGACTATCTGGATCAGGTCGATTTCAGCCACGGCGAGACCATCGCCTGCCGCAAGGGCGAATCCCTCTGGTACGGTCGTGGACGCGGCGGCCCCGGCGGACCGGACGGACCGGACGGCGCCGTCATGGAATGCCGTCCCCAGAAGGCCGAGCGCGACTGCAACGAGCGGTCCCTGCTGCGCCGCTATGGCGCGGGGGTGAAGATCCTGTCGCTGTACCGCGAGGAAACCTACACCGACTACCGGGAAGAGGTGGTCCAGGCCGCAGGCGCGTCGTTCAGCGGCATGAGCCTGAGCCTGGACGGCGGCGTCGGCGGACGCGTGTTCTGATCTGAACGGGCTGTTCAGCCCTGCGTCACCTGACGCGGCCTAGTGTTCGAGCGTTCGGTTCATCGCCGGCGATCCTGACGATAAGACTGGCCCCGGCGCGAGAGCACCGGGGCCATTTTTTCAGTCCGCTGAGGCCGGGGCGTCTTCGGGGCGCGCCTTGACCTCGGCGCGCCAGGCCTTGTCTGCGGTCAGATAGGTCCGGGCCACGCGCTGGATATCGGCCGGCGTCACGGCCTCCAGATCCGAGATGATGGTCCGCAGGGCCTGGACCTGGGCCGGGTCGTCGTGGACCTCTTCCAGATTACTGACCCAATAGCCGTTCGTCGCCTGGCTGCGGCGGATGGCTTCGATCGAAGACAGGCGCGCACGGTTCAGTTCATCGGCGTCGATGGGCGTGTCCCGCAACTCGGCGGCGATGGCGTCGACCGTCTGGAAGAAGCTGGGCAGCAGTTCGGGCGGCGTCTCGATCTGGGCGAAGACATAGCCGTAACCTGGGAAGACCTTGGACGAGGTCGCCGAGGCGCCCGGCGAATAGCCCGCGCCCTGTTTCTCGCGCAGTTCGTCGGTGACCCGCAGTTGAAGCACCCGCGCCAGCAGTTGAACGGTCCGGGCCTCCTTGCGCTCGCCGATGGAATCCACCGTCGGCCAGGCGATATAGCCCAGAGCCTGATTGGCCAGGCCCGTGTGGAAGATCTGCACCGGCTGGGCGGTCGGGGCGGGGAAGGCGACGTCCAGGCCCGACGGCGGCGGGACCGGCGCCGCTGAGCGAGAGGGCAGGGCGGCAAAGGTCGAAGCGACGGCGGCAATGGCCTGATCCACCGTCACCTCGCCGACCACGACGATTTCGATGGGCCCCTGAGACACCGAACTGGTGACCAGCTGGCGCAACTCGTCCAGACGCGCGGCCTCGATTTCATCTGTGTTCGGCAAGGCGAAGCGGCGGTCGCCACTGGCCAGAAGCGCCTGGCCTTGCAGGGCGAAGGCGCCGGCCGGCGTGGCTTCATACTGGGCCAGTTGCTGGGGCAGGGCGCTCTTGCTCAGGGCGAAGGGCTCGGGGCGCCAGCCCGCGTCGGTCACATAGGCCGCCAGCAACTGCATCTGCAGCGCCAGATCCGCAGGCCGGGTCGCGCCGCTGTAGCGATAGGTGTCGGCATCCGCCTGAAAATTCAGCCCGACGACATTGGCCGCCAGGATCTGTTCCAACTGAGTGCGCGTCAGCTTGCCGAGACCGCCTTCGGACACCTCGGACGGCGCCGCCCACATCGGGGTGATGCGGTCGGTCGGCAACGCGAGGTCGCCCTGGCCAGCGCGGACCGACACCAGGATCTGGTCGTCGGCGAAGGTCGTCGGCTTGACCGTCAGCTTCACCCCATTGGGGAAGGCAACCAGGGTCGCCCCCAGGTCGGCGATCTCGCTGCGCGACACGGGCTCGGCGGCCGGACCGAAGTCGGCATAGGGCCATTCGACGACTTCGGCGATTGCGGGAGCGGCGACAGGAACCTGGCGCGAAGCTTCCAGCGCCGCCGTGACGACGGCCTCTCCACCCTCGATGGCGACAGGGGTGGTGACGAAGGCCAAGGGGCCGTTGCCGGTGAACAGATCCCGTGCGGCGGCATTGACCTCGTCCACCGTGATGGTTGGAGCCGCCGCCTGGAAGGCGCGCAGGTTTTCAGCAGGCGAAGTCACGACCACGTCGTCGTTGACGGCGTTCAGGATGGCGCTGGCCAGGCCGGGTGTCTGGCGGGTCGCCGCGCCCGCAGCGGCGGCCTGGAGCGCGGTGGCGTACTCAGTGATCTCGCGCGCCAGTTCGCCAGGGCCGACGCCGTGTTCGACCACTCGGCGCTGTTCCTGTTCGCCCGCCTGAATGGCCCGCTCCCAGCCGCCGGGATTGAAGGCGATGACAAGGCTGGTGGTGTCGAGCGCGTCGAACAGGGCCTGCTCGCCCGCGCCGCCGCCCAGGAAGGGCGGGTTCTCGGACCGGGTGATCTCGCCAAGCCGGCGGTTCAGCACCGCCGTGGCCAGGCTGCGAACCAGGTCACTGCGTCGCTTGGCCTGTGTGTCGGGCGAGGTGTCGTGGGGACGTGTCCAGAACAGTTGCGCCGTCGACTGCACGCCCGGCTCGACGTGGATGCGGGTTTCGGCCTGACGCGGCGCCAGCACGCCCGCATCGGGATCTGGCCCGTCCGGCGCTGTATTGGTCCAGCTCTCGAAGGCGGTCCGGATCTGGCCTTCCATCTTGTCGACGTCGAAATCGCCCACGGCGATCAGGGTCGTGCGGCTGGGCCGGTAATAGGCGTCGTAGAAGTCCACGAACAGCTGGCGCGGCGCCGTGCGGATGATGTCCAGATCACCGATCGGCAGACGATCCGCCAGACGCTGACCGGGCGCCAGGAAGGGCAGCATGGCCTTGGTCGAGCGCAGGTCGGGGGTGTTGCGCGTGCGCTCCTCGCCGACGATGACGCCCCGCTCCTTGTCCACCGCGTCCTGGGCGATCAGCAGCTCGCTGGCGGTTTCGCGCAGAACGAACAGGCTGGTCTCCACCACCTCGTCGGAGGTGTTGGGCAGGTTCAGCGTGTAGGCCGTCTGGTCGAAGCTGGTGAAGGCGTTTGTGTCGCCGCCGAACGACAGGCCCAGGCGCTCCAGCCGCCGGGTCATCTCGCCTTCGGGAATGTGCTTGGAGCCGTTGAAGGCCATGTGTTCAAGGAAGTGGGCCAGGCCCTTCTGATCGTCACGCTCGGACAGGGAACCGGCGTCGATCCGCATGCGCAGCGCGGCCTGGTTGGGCGGCGTCGCGTTGCGCATGATGGCGTAGCGCATGCCGTTGGCCAGCGTGCCGAAGCGGATGGCGGGATCGGCGGGAACATCGCTGGCTGCCTGGGGCCAAGCCTCAGCCGGTTGCGATGCGGCGCTCTGGGTCGAAGCGGGCGCCGGTTGGGCGGTCGCCGCCGAGGTCAGGCCGCCCGTCAGGAGGAGGGCGGCGCTGGATGCCGCGGCAAGTAGACGGCGGCGTTGGGAAATCATGCGGTCGCTCCGGCAAATCGCGTCGTCGCGGAGGCCGCGCATCGCGTCATCCCGGCCAGGCGCCGGGATCATGCCTTCTAACTATGTGGAGCGTGCCGGGGTTTCCAGTCGTTTGGCGGCGATCAATCGCCCGAGCTGGGACGCGAGACATAGAAGGTCGCAGAGTTTCCGACCGCGTTGACCCCGGTGATCACGGAGCGATTGGCTCCGCGAATCGTGGTCGCCGCCGTGGCGCTGACATTGCCCGAGTTGTTCTGGCTGTTGGTGGCGGTCAGGGTGCCGGTGCAATCCGAACAGGCATAGCCGGTGACCGAGTTGCCCACGGCATCGGCCGAGACATAGGCATCGTAACCATTCGTGCCGCTCATCGTCGCCTGCACCTCGACGCCGCCGGTGTTCAATTGGGCGTTGTCGATCTTCAGATAGCGGTCGTTGTTGCTCGCCGAGGCCTGGTTGCCCGCTCCGGACGCGGAGACGACGGCGGCGCCGAAGTCGTAGGCGGTGACGCGCGCTGTCGAACGGACGGCTGAGCCGTTGGTCTGATCGAAGCGCGAGATCATGGCCCCCCCCTGATTGGCGAGCGCCGCTTGGTTTGCCGCAGCGTTGGCCCTACCTGCCAGGTCCCAGGCGTTACCGGCGTTGGCGCTGGCGTCAGCGGTGATGACCGTCCCCGTCGAGGTCTGGCGAACCTGAAGCTCCTGATAAGATGAGCCCTGGGTATTGGCGGAAACGAAGTTGCCCACGGCCTGGGCCGAGACGTCGGCGCTCGCCGGGATATACTGGGCCTCGACCAGATTGGACGCGCGAACGGAGGCATCGGAGGACTGGGTCGTCGTCCCGACGATGATCGCGCCGGTTCCGCCCAGTGCCGTCGTGTTGGCGATGGCGGAGGTCGCGATCGATCCGCCGCCGATTAGCCGGGCCGTGCCGCCGGTCAGACCCGATCCGGCGGAGATCTCGCCGGGACCCGTCACCTGCGTCGGAGCGACTGAGGCGCTGGCGCCATAGACCCCCGCCGCCAGATAGTTGCCGCCAGCCTGAGTGATGACGTTGACCACGCCTTCGGTGTCGCCGGCGGGGGCGATGGTGGTCGTCGCGATGGCGTCGCCGCCCATGGTCTGGCGCGACCCAAGCTGCAGGGGGGCGTTCTGGACAGAGCCGGACAGGCTGTTGCCCAGCGCAGAGGTGCTGCGCGTGATCTGTCCGGTGGCCCCGACGACGTTGAGCGTCTGGCCGGCAATCACGTCGGCGAAGTTTTCCTGGTCGTTGAGAACGATCGAACCATCAGGCTCAAAGGCCTGGGCGGAAACCTCAGTAGCGGCTGCGGCGGACAGCGCCGTCGCGGCCATCATGCCAACGATTCGGATCTGCGCGAGTCTGGCCATTGTTGGTGTCCGTATTGGCGTAGGCGGGATAATAGCCGCCAGTCGGGCCCACGGCCCCCAGCGGATCGTTCGAGGCGTCGAGGCAGACCTGGGGACCAGGCGCTCCGTACAGGTTGGCCATGATCTCCAGCGTGCCCCGCTCGATGAGCGAGCGCACGGCCAGTTGCACGGGCTCGAACCCGCCTGTGCCGGCCGAGATGTCGAAGACATTGCCGTTCAGGAAGTCGAACACCCCGGCGGAGACTTCGCGGCCGACGATCTGCTTCTGATAGGAGATGACATCGACGACCTCCATCGAGGTGGTCTGGACCAGTCGCAGGTCGATCGCGACGTTCATCACGAAGATCTTGCCCTGGACGATGCCGGAACCGCCGCGCTCTGCGACCTCGCCGCCGGCGATGTCGAAGCCGCTTGAGCGGATATTGTAGTTCACCTCGGTCACGCCGCCGACAAGATAGAAGTCGGAGCCGGGCACCTGGCCGGCGAGGATGCGGCGGTAGTTGGCGTCGCCCGGACCCTGGTTGCCCTCTTCGCCGATCAGCTTGTTGTTGGCGTAGCGAAGCTCAAGCTCCGAGATCGAGGTGTCGTAGCGCTCGACCATCCGCGCGCCGGACTTGCCCAGGGCGGAATAGGCCATCAGGGAGGCTCCCTGGGTGATCTGGCGACCGCCGTCCGACGAGACCGAGCCCGTGTAGTCGCTGATCCGGCCCACGGCGATGCGCGGAGAAGGCAGGTTGTAGCGACGGGCGTAGTCGGCCAGACAATAGAGAGCCGTCGAATAGGGGGTCGGGTTCGCCGTCACCGGCGCATTGCCGATGGGGTTGGCGTACAGGCCGTTGGACCCTGCGGTGGGGCTGACGCAGCCCGCCATCATCACCGCAACCGCCGAGACTGCGCCCAGCGCCCGTCGGTGACCGCCCAGAAGACGGCGAGGGGACTTGATCCGATCAGTCATGGTCGAGGTCCAATGTCCCGTTCAAGACGGTCCCGGCGCTGACATTGCCGGTGTTGGTCTGGGTAGAGTTGACGATGACGGTGTTGTGGCTGCCCTGGACCACGACGTTCAGACTGTTGCCGATCGCGGTCGCCCCGCCGATGGCCAGGCCTCCGTTGGAAGACGACCCGGCGCCCGAATAGCTGGATGATGCGCCGCCGCTGGCCCGGGAATAGCTGCTGGCGCCGGTCTGGATGATGCCGTCGACGATCAGGCGATTGCCGTTGGCGTCCCGTGTCGAACCCGTCTGTGCGCTGGCGGTGGTGTAGCGCGAGCCGCCGTAACCGGCCTGAAAGGCCCCGGCGCCTGCCGAGCCGGAGGACTGGGCGCAGGCGTTCGATGCGGCGAACAACGCCCCGCATCCGATGATGACGGTCGCCATCGTCCTGAAAATGGTCATCTGCGGTGCTCCGCACGCGAACTTGGTTGCCGGGCCGGTAACCAACCCGCGTGCCAGAATGAGATACGGAGATTAAGAAGCGCTTGAGATTCCAAGGGCTGCTGCGCATTTGATGGCCATGGAGTCCAACGGCCGATTCGACCCGCCCGAGCATTCGCCGCCGCCACGCGAGCGGATCTTCAACGCGCCGCTGCTGCCTGTTCTGGTCGCCGTCTCCATGCCGGTGCTCTATCTGGCTCAATCTCGTTCGCCAGACGGCTGGATCCACATGGCGTTCGCGCCGATCGATCTGGATCACGGCCGCTGGTCCGGCCTGTTCACCTCGATGCTTCTGCATGGCGGCTGGACGCACGCCCTCATGAATGCGGTCGGCGCCCTGGCCTTTGGGACGCCTGTGGCCCGTCTTCTGCGCGGCCCCTCCGGCGTGGCTGCTTTTCTCGCCCTGTATATTGTATCGGGCGCGATCGGCGCGCTCGGCTATGCCCTCGTTCATCTGGATAGTGCGGTTCCCATGGTGGGGGCTTCGGGGGCGGTGTTTGGCCTCATCGGCGCGGCGACCAGGCTGATGGGCGGGGGAGGGCGTGTCCTTGCGCTCACCGACCGACGCGTGATCATGACCGCCGCCGCCTGGATGGCCGTCAACGCCGTGACGGGGCTGATCGGTTTTGCCCCGGGCGTCGAGGGCGCTCGCATCGCCTGGGAGGCGCATGCCTTCGGCTTCCTGGCGGGGATATTGCTGATCGGGCCTCTGGGGCGGCTGTTCGGACAGGCCGACCCTGGCCTCGACCGCCGGATCTGATCGGGCTGCCCGCCGCTGCCGCCCGCCCAGGCCGTCACGTGATTTGATTTAGGGCGCCGACTGGGCGATCCTTCCAGGTGAAGCGGCCAGTCAGGCCCGATTCCGACGCCTGCGCGGCCGTTCTCTAAGATCATTAGAGAGAGGAACGCCTGATGCTCGTCTCCGAGATACTCAAGAACAAGGGAGGCGCGGTCTATTCCGTCGCTCCCGTTATCACCGTCGCCCAGGCCATAGAGGAGCTGGAGCGACGACGGGTCGGCGCCTTGATCGTTTGCGACGGCGACCGTGTGGCGGGCATCTTCTCCGAGCGAGATGTGGTCCGGGCCCTGGCGACGGATGGGGCGCAGGCCTTGGTCCGGTCCGTCTCGGACTACATGACCGCCAAGGTGGTTTTCGCCGAACCTGGCGAAGCGGTCGGCGCGCTGATGGAGAGGATGACGGATCGTCGTATCCGCCATCTGCCGATCCTGCATCAGGGACGGCTCGCCGGGGTGGTGTCGATCGGCGACGTGGTCAAATGCCAGATCGCAGAAGCGACCCATGAGGCCGAGAGCCTGCGGACCTATATCTCGGCGGGCTAGGCCGGAACTTTTCCCCGTTTCGGCAATCGCTGTGGACAAGCCGCGTGCTCGGAACAATGGTGCTTGCAGAGTTCCGGAGCGGATCGTACATCGCCGCCTCGCTCGGAGACGGGTTGGCCACGGGGCCTTGGCGGCGAAAGCCATCGGGGACCAGGAGGCAGGAAGCGTCAAAAACTTCTTGCCTTTGTAGCGAACCCGACATAGTTTCCGCGCTCCAATCGAATCGTCGGAAACGATAAAGGGTCCGCCTTACGGCGTTCTCTCCGGCGGTTGTTTGCGTTCTTGGAGGTCCGCCTCACGGTTTGCAGATTGGCTGAAAAGCCTGGTTGACCTTCGAAGCGGCCTTCATTAAAAGGCCGCCTCTGCCGCTGAAAAGTTCTTTAGAAAGAATGGCTTGACGGTGAAATCGGGAGCGACTAGATAGCCGCTTCCGCCGATCTTGGGATTGGTGACTGAGTGTTCCGGGCTTTGAAAGAAGCGCTTGACACGGA
>Ga0247803_1000494_pt1 | contig 21505 bp, 43 predicted proteins | sample UWRJL014104B1_FD_180928 | JGI IMG/M metagenome (GOLD analysis project Ga0247803, IMG submission 180928) | Plant litter microbial communities from Arlington Agricultural Research Station in Wisconsin, United States - UWRJ-L014-104B-1 | ecosystem: Environmental > Terrestrial > Plant litter >...
ATAATGAGTGACACTAAAGTCAACAAATCTGATTGGACGCTAGATAAAGCCGCAATTTATGAGCGTCTTCGAAGTGTTGAAGCAGATCAAAAAATTATGGCTGAGCGTTATTCGGATCGAATTACACCTAGCCGGGTTGTTAGGTGATTGTCTACGCCCTCTTTGGGATATGTTGCATCATGTTTGCAGTGGTGATGTATCTGCTTTATGAGGTGCGTAGATTTTCGTTCGATAACGTGCACGCTGTCTTTTCAAAAGAAATAAAAGACCTTTTGCAGATTCAAAAAGATTTTAAAGAAGATTCTGCACAAAACGCATTCCTATATCTTCGCGTTGACTCAGACCTAGCGCAAATCAAGAAAAAGGTTTATGAAATGCAAAAGATCAACCAAGCCGTAACGCGAAGGCTTGATTGCTTAAACCGAGCGCTAGATTCTGCAAAAATGGAATTTTTGAATAAGAAGTGGCAGAACGAAATAGATCAAATAACCAAGAAAGACGATGATGCAAGTAATTGAAGAGCTAAAAGCAAGGAATTGGGGCGCAAGGTTTGCAGCACTCGTTGATGGTAGCGCATGGCTTCTTATCCTTCCGTTCGTTGCGCTTTGGTATTGGATCGACCCACTAGATCTTAAAATCATGATGGCGTGGTTGTTACGCTTGCCGATCATCGTAGGCGTAACGATCATCATTAGTCGAATCTTTTTCCCTAGCCTAAAGCTTACGGAATTCTTGGAAGAGGCAAAGCGCGGGAACGTTGGCGCCGGGCTTGTAGTGGCTGGCTTAATGATATTTATCGGAATGCTAATTATGACTGCGGCAGGTTGGTCGAAATGATCATTACCTTAATCATGCGCTTAGTTAAGGCAAATCAATTTCCCTTAACTTAAATGTTACCGGAGCTCGCTAACGTTTATTTGCCCTTGCTCATAGCTACGGCGTCGGGCTTTTGGCCTTCAGCCCCAGAACCGCATTTTATGGCTGGACAGGTAGAGCAAGAAACCTGCGCACGGCTCACCGACTCTAAATGCTGGAATCCCCGCGCTGAGCTAAAAACATCCCGCGAATATGGTTTTGGATTCGGACAAATCACAACAGCCTATAGCTCCACCGGCGCGGTACGTTTCAATAAATTCGAAGAACTCAAAGCAGAACACGCGGCGCTTAAAGGTTGGCTTTGGTCAGACCGATACGATCCTCGTTATCAGATTCGCGCTTTGGTGCTTATGAATAAATCGACATATTCACGTATGAGGCCGCTGGCAGCTTCGGACGACGACGGACTACGATTTACCTTATCCGCATATAACGGTGGGGAGGGAGCCCTTAAACAAGACCGACTGAAGTGTTTAATGTCTCCGGGTTGCAATCCTGGTGTGTGGAATGCTAACGTAGCCACAACGAGCTACAAAGCCCGTCAGCCGGTTGCTGGCTATGGGCAATCATTCTTTGATATCAATCGCACGTATGTGCGTAACGTAATGGATGTTCGCCGCGCCAAATACTTAAAGGAATGGAACCAATGAACCCACTAGCCGCCGCTGTTGTTGCTGCCTTCTTGTGCGGTTCAATTGTTACAGGCGGGATCGTGTGGAATTACAAAGATAATCAACAAGAGCGATCCCTACTTAAGAAGGAGCAAAGCTACCAGGCCGTAATAAATCAGGCTAATAAAGAAAAGCAGGACGCCGAAGCGAAAGCTGTTCAAGTTGAACATGAAGCGGCAAAAGGAATCGCTCAAGTTTCTAATGAATATCAAGATAAATTGAAGGAGAAAAATGATCAACTTGCGAAAGCTCTTATTAAGCAGCGCGATCCTGCTAAGCGCTTGTACATCCGTGCCCCTGCAAACGCCTGCGGTAATAGCAAGGTGTCCGGAATTACCCCCGGCGCCAGCGGAAGTGATGGTAAAACGCGAATCGAACTTCCTCGAAACGTTGCAGAGCGACTTATCCGACGAGCCAACCGCGCCGACGAAATAGTTGAACAGCTTGGAGCATGTCAGCGCGTGATTATCGAAGATCGTAAGGCGATTAACGGTGATCGTTAAACATTTGCCAAAAATTAGAGCGACCTTGCTCAAAAGCAAAATATTCAGCGCTCCCAGCTTTATAAATGTTTTTAGTTAATCCAAACATTGCTGTCATTTGGTAACCAAAAACTTCTGCTAAAGCGATCTTGCATTCTAGTTCTGACATAAGTCCTCCGTTAGTAATAACTATTTAACGGCAGGACTTTTATAAACTTTAGTATCTATCTGCATAATTTCTTGATGGCTCATCATGCGGAATATTTCCCATGCGTCGCGTCTATCATGAAAATAAAAAATACGCCTCAGTCTTTCCTCTGTCATCCCAATGCGCTTGCATATTTCCTTAATCGGTATGCGCTGATATCTCATGATGTAGGCCATTAAAAGAGATTCAGTATTTACACAATCTTCTTTCTTCAGCCCCATATTCAGCCTTATTGTTTGATGGTGGCCGGTGCTGATCCCCGGCTTTGACTCTCTCGTTCTGTTTCAACGGGCCTAGTGGGTCGTAGCGCCGTAATACGCGCATCAGCCTACGCATTCACCATCACATAGGCTCACTAGAACGGAGGAACTAGTGTCTCTTATATTTTCAATAAGCGCTAAATCCGCATGCCGTGTACTTAGGCATATTTTCTCAGCTAGAGCCCGTGTGATAGTCCTTAACTTAAAACATTCGCTAGTTAAGGGAAACGCTTTAAACTTTAATCACCATCAAGTAAGCCCCGTCATCGAAACGTTAGACATCCGAAAATTTTAGAGGGAAAATCAAACCCTCGCTGCTATCCAATCCCAAAATCTTAGCCATGCACAGCCTTAATTTTAATTGGCGTTAGGGACCCCGATTAAACAGGTTTAACGTTTTCGGTTCTAGTAGCACTGATCCGCGCCAGTTGCGGAAGGCTTACTTGATGGTCCCGGTTGCCTGTTCCGGGGTCACTCTGTAGGTGTGACGGCTTCTCGGCTTTCCGAGGTGTCAGGAATTATAGCTATCCAAGCAGCGTTGCTTGCTTCAAGCCTCGCTTTTCTGAATGCCAAGCTTCTTGAGTTCAGAAACGCGCACATCGTAACGCATATTCTTTTTTGAATCTAGCTCTATGATCACAAATTCTTTGCCCAAAACACTATCCATAGAAACAATTGTTCCTTTCTCATTATCCCAATGAGAAACTCTATCGCCAATCTTATATTTCATGCACCACCTGTCATAAGCCCAAAAGCAACTACCATAAGGAACAGCACGATAAACGGCGCTGCAACGAGTACAACTAAGAGTTTAAGAGCTTGCATGATGTTCCTTACGATTTAATTAAATTTCGAATATAGATTTGTTTTCTTTTACAACGCCATCGAATTCTATAAGCCGATCTTCCATATCAGAGATGAATTCATCATCTCGATATACTCGTTTTAAAAACAACTCTTTGCCAACGTTCTTAAGCTGGGGGCAGAACATTACAAAATCACACCAATCACGGCCGGTTATCCATAACCCGCCTTGTATTTGATACATATAGTCACTAACGTCACGAGTGCGCCACATCGCCAAAATAAGACTAGCACTAGATAACGATTTAATCTCTATACAGCCCTTTGTAGGTTTGCCACGTTCAGCATCAACAAATCCGTCTGTGCTGTAACCAAATTTTTTATCATCGGTTAAAGCTACGCCCGACTCACTGGCAAGGTTTCCGGTAAACACTTCGTAAGCCATTCGCGCTTCTGGCTCAAGCTCTTGGCCTTTCTTCATTTGCCAAGTCGAAAAGCCTTCGTCGCAAGGCTTGCCGCTGATGCGTTCAATCGCAAGCTGTGCAGCGTAGAGCGCGGCTTTTTCAGTAAGTCCGCCGGTCTTCTTAAGCCTTGAGCAAGCATCTTCGAATCTGCTTGCAGTGATCACACCGACTCGTGCCGTGTGCCATTCTTCCGTACCTTGTTTACATTCAAATAAAATCATTAGTATTCCTTTATGGCAATGAGCGACCTAAGTATTGCTGTTCGCGCTGCTTGGTTTCTATCGTTATTAAAAATCTCAACTTCTACAAACCCCATGCAGCCAGGCTGAAGGGTAGACGTTGACATCATGGCAACCATCTTGCCATTGATAGACCCCTTATAAGGGAACTCATGCCAATGTATACCGTATTCATTTGCTAGCTCAAAGCAGTACGCAGAGTCCTCGTGTAAGTAACTATCACATGAATATCTATACTTCTCAGTGGCGATTGTTTCGGTAAACACGCTAACGTTTATCGCATCAATTTTATAGAGCTCAGCTACTCTTTTGCTGAGCTCCTCACCACTGAGCAGGCTCATTTTTTGTAGTCGGGACTTTTATCTAGTGCAGCTAAAAAAGCGTCATCATCGTCTTCGCCAGGTTGTCTTTCTACTTCTTTTAAGTTCGATACGTCAATAGGTTCATCTTTAAAATCATTGGCATCAGGTACTAAGGCCGCGCTCTTTGCATCTTCGATTGCTTTAAGTTTTGCGCCATGCTTAGAAACTGCTTCTTTAAATCTTGAATAACCATTCTTGTCATTTACTTCTTGGATTTTTTTAACGCCATCCTTCCAATGTGTTGCAAGTGCTACGGCATCAGGGATCAATTCAATTTGCTCGATCAATTCATCAGCAATAGATGAGTCAATCTCGACAACATCAGCGGGAGCAAAATCCATTGCCTCCTCGGCAACGTGCATGCCTTTCAATACATCGGGGAACACATCACGCAAAGCGAAAGACCGTGCGCGCATTTGCAACATGCGTTGCGGAAAGTCTTTCCAAGGCCCTGGCTTTTTATCAAGACCTGCACGTTGTGCGTCTGCCATAGTAAAGACACGAGTCACAGGCTTTTCGCCTTTGCGCTTAACGGTGCAAGTTGCCTTAGTGCTATCAAAAGTTTCCTCGATTGATTCAAAAACAGGAGATGACCGCACTAGACCAATTAAAGCGTCTCCCCAAATAGCAGGACGACCACCAATAACCATAATATTTTGCATGGCTTGCATAGGCTTTAAACCAATCTCATGCCCCCATTGAATCGCGACAAATACGTTTCCAGGCTTGCCCTTGAAGTGCTCAGGGATCATTGAAGAACTTGCGAGCATCTCAGCCAATTGCATAGCCTTCTCTACGTTCATGACTTCGGCTACTTGCTGGTTATTCGTTGTAATTTCGTTGCTCAATTTATTCCCCTTTTACTAGTTTTATGGTTTCACGGCTTTCATTTTTTATGAAAATCAAATTCGGCGTTTCTTCAATAACTGCGTTGTAAATATTTTCTAATGCTTCAAGCATTAATGCGGCATTGTCGTAGAGTCGTTTCAATCTATCAGCTTCAACCTTGCGGCGTGCTGCATCTTCTTCGGCCTGCTTCTTAATTGCTTCATTTACCAAGCGCTCTTTTTCTTCAACGGCTTCACGCTGCTTTTTTAATTCTGCTAACTCAGCATCACGCACGGCTTTGCGTTCTGCATCTATAACGGCTTGCTCTGCGTCTGCTTTCGCCTTGGCTTCGGCTTGTTCCTTTAAAGCTAAAGCTAGCGATGCTTTTTCGCGCTCCGCTGCTTCAGCCTTATCCTTTTCTAATGCTTCTTGCGCTGCTTTAAGTTCGGCTTGCTGCTGATCAAATGCAATACGGTTCTTAAGTAAAGTCCGCAATCCCTCAAGACCTTCAGCTAATGCTTGCGTTGCGGCTTCAGTAAACTCAACAAAAACAGATTCATCTAGTTTTTCAGTAGTGAAATGAAAAATTGCCTTTTCAATTGATTCAGCATCTTTGCCTTGATAAGAGACTGGCAACATACGATAAGTATTGATTGCTTTTTGAATTTCGATATTGCGTTGACGTTCAGCTTCTTGTTTAGCGAAACGTTCTTTTTCTTTGCGCTCCTCCTCTGCTTTAATCGCAGAATGATAGTTCTCTTCTAAAGGTAAAATCTGCGCTGTAATCTCCTTTGCTTTAGCATCAACGCGACGCCCATAAGCAAGCGATTCTTCTTTCCCTTCCTTACGTGCTTTTTCAATATTCAATCGAACAAAACGAAGCTCTGCGCGTCCTGCGATTGCTTCATTCATTCCCTTAGTCGTAGTCACATCAATAACAACGTTTTCATGCCGTTGTTTAAGCTCTGATATGCCAGCTTCTATAGCGTCGTATATGGTTAGTTCTTGTTGCATTTTGAATCCTTGTCATTGTGTAAAGGTTGGTCGTATACGTATAAGTTTTTTCGCTTTAAGAAGAGCATGCTTTTAATCCATGCTCTCGCGTTGTGCCTATTCGCGTGAAGCCTTTCGGCTTCCTTGCGTAGTTGTTTAAGTATCGTCATATCAAGCAAAAGCCTTAATGGGTGGGTTAGAAAAACAAACAGCGCTGTGGCGATTAAATTCTCTATTACGAATGGTGTAAACCGTATGCTGCCGTAATGAATCCATGAAAACATTGCGAAGCATTTTTTCGATCATGGTGTCTTTCGATTCATCTTGTAAAAATAGATGCTGAATCGCAGTAGTTAATTCGGCAAGCTGCGTTCCATCAACGATGTCAACAATTAGAGAAGCTGTAGCGCCTTTACCTTTGAGCCGATCTAAAAACTTATCCTCTTCTTTGCATACTTCTTCAAAGTGTCCGTTTATAAAAAATTCTTGTTCAGTCATTTTTTTTCCTTGGGTTGGTTGTTTTGATTCGATGAATGAATTATGAACATTTGTTATGATCGTGTCAATAACTTTTGTTGTATAAATTAAATTATATTTTTATTGTCTTTAAATAACATTTGTAATAGCATCTAAAACGTCATAACCAACGCAGGACGAAAATGAAAACAGAAACAGATTCACATTTAAAGCTGGCAGGCCATGTAATCGAATGCTTAGGGGGTAATAAAGAAGTGGCAAAAATGTTTGCTATTACTTCTGAGGCCGTCAGCGCATGGCGTAAAAGAGGCATACCCAAACAGATAGAAAGACATTTAAGAGTTGTTCGCGCCGATTTATTCAAACCCAAAAAAGGGGACTAAATGCGCATTACGCCCAAAGATTGGAGGTCGTTCCAGCATTACAAGGAACGCAACCCGCCATGGATTCGTTTGCATAAAAAACTTCTTGATAACTTCGAATTTCAATGCTTGCCTGTTGCTAGCAGAGCGCTAGCACCGATGCTCTGGTTGCTAGCAAGCGATGCAATTGATGGAGTAATTGACGCAGACTGCAAAAAACTAGCTTTTCGTTTGAGAATGTCCGTACAAGAAATAGTAGACGGTCTTAAGCCTTTGATTAATAGTGATTTTTTTTCGGTTGAAGAGCTTGATAGCGTGTTGCTAGCATCTTGCAAGCAACTTGCGCCGAAAAACGCCCCAGAGACAGAGACAGAGACAGAGACAGAGACAGAGACAGAGACAGAGACAGAGGCACGCGAAAAGCTAGCGCCAAAAGCAAAAACCCAAATCCAAAACGTCGCACTGGCTTCGCCATTGCCGGATTTTGTGAACCCTGATCTTTGGAATTCTTTTTGTGAATCCAAGAAAAAAATACACGGCTCGAAATGGTCGCAGTCGATGCATGACTTCAACCTGAAAGCCTTAATCCGGCTCAGTGATCAAGGGCACGATGCAAACGAAATCATCGAAACAACCCTAGCGAACGGATGGAAGGGATTTTTCGAACCAAAAGCCAGCCATGGGCAAAAAGGCAAGCTTGTCGAATACAACGGACGCATGCTGACTCAAGCAACCGCAGAAAGCGCCAAGGCTGCGCAGCGCTGGATTGATCAAGATGAAGAGGAAAACCATGCTACAGACTGACAAAAAAAGATTCGCCAAATGCTTGCTCTATCTCTCGATGAATTACGACAAAACGTTAAACGATGACGCCTATGGAATGTGGTTCGATTTGCTTAAGGACTACGACATTGAGGAAGTCGAAAAAGCATTTTTCAAGATGTTCAAAAACACCGATGTTGGCCAATTCGCACCCAAGCCTTCGGACATCATCCGAATGATCGAAGGATCATCTACAGAAACTGCCGCGCTCGCTTGGACAAAGGCTGATCGTGCAGTGGGAGTAGTCGGGATTTATCGAGATATCTGCTTCGATGACGCAATAATCAATCGCGTGATAAGCGATATGGGCGGATGGGTGAAATTCTGTTCATGTCCTTCAAATGACGAATGGGGCTTTGTAGAAAACGACTTCAAAGCGCGTTACAAGGGCTACAAACTGCGTAGCAACCTGAGCGAGTACCCAAGGCAGCTAAACGGCATCGCAAATTCACAGAATTCGCAAAGCGGGTTTGAAAAGGAGCCGGTTTATTTGTTTGGAAGCCAGGAAACAGCCCGCCACGTTCACAACGGAGGCTTAGATATACCTTTGCATCAAGTGGGAGTTTTAAACGCAGCCAAGGACGTTTTAATCGGTTTTGAAAAAAAAGATGTGTGATTTTTGTAAAGCAGCGGAACACCAAGGGCGATGCGGTCTGTATTTTTGGGGTTGTCTGAACTGCTGCGCAAGGGCAGTAATCAGCGCAAGGCCAAGCCGTAGATCGCAGGAATCAATCATGGCAGCCATTCAGAAATACCCAGAATCACCGACAAAACAACAGATTCTTAACCATATCGAAACATTAAGGACTTCATGAACGAATGCATTTTAGCGCTGGACTTGGGCACAAAAACAGGCTGGGCTATACGCCTTAACACAGGGGTAATTTTCACAGGCACATCAAAGCATATTCCTCACAAGAGCAACCAACTCATGAACCGGTGGAGTTTGTTCATTGCAATGCTCAACAAGCTTGCTGATAAGGGCGAAATTCAAGTTGTTTATTACGAGGAAGTTCGACGGCATTTAGGCACACAAGCCGCTCACATTTACGGAGGCTTTAAAGCACTGCTTGAGCAATGGTGCCAAGAGCGAAATATTCAAATGAAAGGGGTAGGGGTTGGAGAAATAAAAAAGTTCTGGACTGGACGAGGTAACGCGCAAAAAAAGGACATGGAACAAGAAGCAGAACGTCGGGGCTTCATTGTTAAAGACGATAACGAGGCGGATGCCTTAGCACTTCTACATTACGGGATGAAAGAACATGGTTGATAACATTGGCTGCATGCGTACCTTGATGACACCATCACAGCGACAGCTTCTAGCAGAGCGCTTGAAGGGCTTAGGAATTCGAGCCAACTACAAGTCTATGGAGTCGCTTAGCGCAGGCGTTGCAAAGGTTTTAGAAGTGCCTATTCCGGAAGATGTAAGCGACAGGAACGCGATGGTGCGTAAGTATTACCTTTCGCATCAGAAGGTTGATATTGACCTAAAGATTCGGGTGTTTAAGCCGATGAATGGATATGCGGCAAGGATGAACGCTATTGCTATGTTGGCTGAGGGGACAAGATGAACGAAGATTTTTTTTTAAGAAGTGGATATGAGTTAGTTGCGATTCGTTGTGCCCTTGAAGGATTTAAAGCGGGGACAAAAGACAAGGCTCAAAAAATATTCTTCAATGAATTGATTAACGATATCAAGCAAATAGAAAACAGAAATATAGCGGCTTTGAGGGATGTTGTTAAGGTGAAAACAGAGGCCGCAGAGTAAGCTAGACCATTCCGCGCACACGCGCATTTAATTGAGGAGTTTCAATGATTTATATTTATAAAGCTGAATCTTTCCATTGTGTAGAAAAGGGCGATGTTTTCACCATTAAGCGCGAGTTTAAATGTCCAACTTCTGGCGAAACCTACTATGAAATGACTAGTAAAAAGACATTAGAAAAAAACAAGATGTTTACAGTTCCAGCCGTTGCGTTTGACGCATTTTTTGATTCAGTAGAGGAGCTTAAATGATTTATCAGCATGTTGGCCAAGGTTTCAAAGTCACGGTATTGCGCAAGGACATGAACGCTTTTGGTGACTGGATTGTGTTTTTTAAGATGGAAGATGGTTCGTGTTTAAACCTAAACGAAACAGCATTCGAGGCGATGTATACGCCGGTTCGTGAGTATGCGGAATCGAATAAAAATATCGAAGCAGAGCCTGTTGAGGAGAATCAAGAGGAAGATGGATATCTTGAGAGGTTGCGCGATAACTTCGCTGGTCTTGCAATGCAGGCGTTTTTAATTGAAAAGAAAGACAGAGACTTTGCTTTAGAAGTAATAGCAAAAGATTCTTATCTGCAAGCCGATGCAATGCTTAAAGCTAGATCAATAAAGGATTAATCATGAATCGAGAATTCATAGTAAAAAATGATGTTGCAAAGTTGCGCAAAAAGAGAGTCGTAACGACTACAATTCGGTTAACAAATGTTACTTTGCAGAAAGTCAAAGAGAGGGCTGCCAAGGAAGATCGAACGCAGTCGAGTTGGTTACAACGATGTATTGAAAAGGCTGTAGGTGAGTTATGAACACTAAATGCGAATGTTGCGGCATAGATGTGAACGATGTTAAGGAGGTAATCAAAAGAGCAAACGCTCTTGCTGAAGCCTTCCTCGATAGTGAGAAAACAATAGCGATACTTTTAGAGCAGGTTAAACGAATGAAAGCGCAGGCGGCAAATGAATAAGAAATTCAAATTAAGCGATAAAGTTTATTTCTTTGCAGATGATGAAAAACAAATTGGTTACATAACTTCAATATCAATGAACCCTGGTATGAAACACAACATTTGCGTTTCATACGGCAATACAGATTGCTGGATAAACGAAAAAGAAATTTATTTATACGGCAATCAACTTGAGCCAAAGCTTCCCACTGTGGAAGAGATGAATCAACGTGCGCGGCGTGATGGTGGAGAGTTTAAAGTCACTGAATACTTTGAAGGCAGATTTTTTGGAAGGAGACTTGACCACTGGAATAAATGGGTTCCTGAGTTTTGGCATGAAAACGGACTTGTTTATGAATGTGATGATGATCCATCAATTTTTGACCTCATCGAGAAGCCAAAAGAATGGAGTGTTGATTATTACGTTTATTTTGATGCAAGCACTGGCTCGATTGATTTATTAACAGAATCGCAGCGCTTTATGAGAGGCATTAATAAGTACCCAGAAAACTGGAAAGAACGCAGACACTATAAGCGCGTAGACGGCAAGACTGAATTAGTTCTTAGCGAGAGGATTGGTGATGAATAAGTTTGCAGCGCTTCTTATTTCCGTATTGGTGCCAGTTTTTATTTATTGGCTATGTGGCGGCGACTTTAATAGATCACCGGGGCTTGGCATTACCTTTGCCTTTTCGTTAATCGCTGGATCTATTGCTTATTGGGATTGTAAAAATGATTAAATATTTAGCACTATGGCCAATCGATACATTCATGACGATTTTCTCTTTGATAGTGTCGCCTATCCTTCCACTGTTTGCACGTGAGGACATACCAGGCGGCAACTTTCCCAAGTGGTTAAGTTGGTTCGAAACGCCAGACAACCCACTAGACGGTGATCAAGGGCATAAGGATCGACACGTTAATAGCTCGAAGTATTGGCAGCGCACTTGCTGGCTGGCACGGAACCGTTGCTACAACTTCACCATTGATGTGATTGGTTTTGACTTGCAGCCTGATGATGTGATCACCGTTGAGGGTGATCCGTTAACTGGGAATCGTCCGATACATCCGGGGTATATCACAAGGCGCGTAGAGGGTAAGGATGTGTTTCAGTATTACAGCGTACATCGTTGGTCATTCAATCCTAAGAAGTGCATGCGTACAAATATCGGCTGGAAGCTCTGGAATAGACGCAAGCCTGGTGAAGTCTTGAAGTGCCAGTATGTATTTTCTTTTAATCCTTGGATGAACGCTGATGAGTAACGAAACTGTAGCCGTGCCGTTGGAATTATGCAAAGAGATCATTGCGCGATTCGCTAGTTATGTTCCTAATCATGAATCTTTAGATGTGGTTTTTTCCTTAAAAAGATTGATGCCTCGGCCATTAACGAATGAAGAGTTGATAAATAAGATTGAAAGGCAAAATGCCGAAGTGGGCCTGCAAGACAATCTAGAGTGGCAAGAAATGAAGAAGCGCTTAAGGGAGTCTGAGAAATGATCTTCGTTATTGGGTTATTGGTATTTTTAGTTTCGGCTGCAATTGTTAAACAAATTGATGGAATGTATAGCGAATCAAGTTTTCTTAATTTTTTAAGTTTTATTTTTTCTTTCGCTGCGTTAGTCGGACTTTCGCTTATGGCTTCTAGCTTATTAATTCTTCTATATCGGTTTATGCCATGACCACACTTATCGGAATCAAACTATCTAAGAAGGTTGCAGAGCTGTACGGGATCAACGCAAAACACTTTGAATACGAAGCCGGTGATCGCGATATAGAACGATGTTTTGATGTATGGCTCCACGAAGACTCAGCACGGTGTTTCGAGCTTGCGCATGAGCATTGGTTAGTAATTAATTTTCATAACGACACTGGTTTTGTTGGGCCGTCTTGTAACTCAGACCTTGATGAGCGCGTTACAGAAACTACCATGCAAGCCTACCGCACCGCTATATTGCAATGCTTGGTTGCTATGAAGGAACAAGAAGGCGACGGAACACACCCTAATCAAACGGGGCCATGGTCATGACTGACGCCGACATCTATCGTAAGGCTGCGGAGTTGATTGATAAAGGTTTGTGCAGAGCATGTTGCGGAGCCATTTACGAAACCAGTGATGCTATTTATTACGAAGATAGTGATGCTTTTTATAAATTTGTAGCGCGTCGTGATCTGTTTCTTGAGTTGTTTTACCCACCACAGGACGGTTATTACTATTGGCCCGACTTCACTGCAGATAGCCAGGAACAACGCGTACTAGCGCTTCTGTTGATGGCTGCAATAAGTGAGAACCCATGACTAAAGAACGAGTATTAGACGCTTGCTGTGGCAGTCGCATGTTCTGGTTTGATCGTGAGAACGAGGACGTGATTTTTGCAGACATTAGGCGCGAGGAACACACGCTATGCGACGGCAGAACGTTAAGCATTGATCCTGATGTGCGCATGGACTTCACCGCCATGACGTTCCCAGACAAGCATTTTAAGTTGGTGTCTTTTGATCCACCGCATCTACACACCGCAGGCCCTAAGAGTTGGATGGCTGCGAAGTACGGCAAGCTCGACAAAGCCGATTGGCGCGAGGATATCCGTAAAGGATTCGCTGAGTGCTTTCGCGTTCTCGATGATGATGGCGTTTTGGTTTTCAAATGGAATGAAGCGCAAATCAAAACAAGCGAGGTATTAGCTTTGACGCCGGTTAAGCCTTTGTTCGGCACTCGTGCTGTTAAAGCAAGTGGGACGCACTGGTATGTTTTTATGAAGCCTAAGGTTGTTGAATCGGGGGATGTATGAGTGAGCCGTTAGTTTTAAAGATAAGAGATTTAACTGCGTGTCGTTCGGCTTTAATAGATTTAGTAAACCAAATAACTAAGACTAACCCAGTCGACGATCACGGGCATGATCTGAAAATGAACGCAGCCTACATTAAAGCAGTTAAGTTGCTAGATATTATTGAAGCAGGCGAACTATGATTAAGCCCGAAGACATCAAAGTAAAGCCGCTTGAGTGGAGTAAAAGCTTTAGCCCTAATGATCATTGTTCTTATGATCATTGCTATTCAAACAAAACATCAATAGGAATATTCCAGATCGAATGGAAATCATGGAAAGAATTCGACGGCCGCGTTCTTACTCTCAACGATCAGCATATAGATGCTTTTGACTCTGTTGAGCAAGCCAAGCAAGCCGCGAATGATTACGTGCGCAATGTCGTTATGCAACTTATAGAGGCGGAGTGATGAGCGAAGAACTTAAGCCGTGCCCGTTTTGCGGGGGCCATGCAGAGCATATCTATTACGACGGCTCTAGCGTTATTTGCGCAAGCTGCGATGTTCAGACTCAAGTATTCGCAACCGAACAAGAAGCAATCGAAGCATGGAACCAACGACACGGGGTTAAAGATGAGTAACGCACAAGAAAAACTATACTTGAGACTAGGTCAGCACTTTAATATTGAAAAAGAATTAAGTACTGATGTTGAATATCTAAGGGCTGATCTAGTACCTAAGCCAATGACCGACGAAGAAATTCGTAAGGCGTTTGAGGAATTTTTCAGCATGGGGCCGCGTAACACTAGATTATACAGACGCGATGTTGAAGCGCCTGAGGAATATTTTGTTGACTTTATCCAAGAGAGATTTTGGGGCTGGCAAGCAGCATTCGAATTCATGAGGAAGCGCAATGGATAAATATTTGATTGATGGGGAGCTGTTGCGCGGTTTAAAAAATTGCGCCGAATCACTTGGCTTTGAGACTTACGAGGCTCAAGCCGAAGCCATCCTAGACGCTGGGCCAATCCCTGAGCCTTTGGATATGAGCGATGAGGCCAAGTTTGACGCTTGGATTAAAAATAAACAATCCGGTATGGAGCATAGACATGGTTGGGTTGATTGCTGGGGTTACTTAAGAGGCGACAAATGAATGTAATCCAAGAGCTAACAAGCGCGACGCAATGCCTCAACACAAACGTGCGTGACTCGATAGGCGTTAACCTGATATACCCGGCGCACATGGTGCGAAGAATAGATCAAACGCTTATTGCTGAGCGTCAGACAATCATCGATATATTGCTTCAGCTTCAGCATTTGAGTGCGCTGCCTTACCCTTCGCCCATGATTGGCGGCTTAAGGATTCTTATTAACAACATTCAGCGGGATCAAGCATTAAGGGCTCAGCAGCGCAATGATGTGCAAGGGCCGGGATATAGAACGGCGAGGGCGGCATGATTAACGAATGGGAGCTTGAAACAGTTAAAAGAGAGCGCGATCAATACAAGCGACAGCTTGACGAGTTGCGACAAGAGATAGCCGACGCTTATATAAGAAATCTCAAGAAGCCGGGGAACAAAGAAGAAGTAATTCGTAATTTATTATGGAAGACAACCGCCGCTTATCGCCCTACAGGTATTTTTTAAGGTTTATATGACAGCTCAGGAAGAACTAAAACAGAAATGTGAAGATGGTATTAAGGCCGTTAAGCTTGAATCTAAGGGCCTTGTGGGCGAATACGAGGGGCGGTATAAGCAAGGCATACCATTATCCGTATTTGACCAAACTAGAGCCGATCTAGTGCATTTGCAATTGCAGCTTCAGCAAGAGCAATTCGCAATGGAAGAAATATTGCGACAATTGGTCAGACCGCAAACGCCCCACGCATTGCGACAAATGGCGGCAACAGTGTTTAAAATTGAGCATAACCGCATGCAGCGCAAGATTAATGCTGACTTCGAGCAACAAATGCTTAATAAGAATAGGCCGGGTTCATGCAGTATCTTGTAAACTGCCCGAATGATTGATCCTAACGACATCGAATCGCGCTTGCAGAATTGGGGCCGCGTTTACCGCACAAGACCCACTCAAGGCGTTTCGATGACTGGGCTATTGTGTGATCGACTGCGAATCAATGCGGTTAAATCAACCGCACCAAGGATTCTAAGGGCAAGTAATCCCTACGATGAAGGTGCGCCGGACGTTAAAGACGCCGAAGCAATCAATAAAGCATGGCAGCAGCTCAGCCAGTTACTAAAAGCCTTTGCAACGAAGGCATACGTTAATAAAAAGCATCCAAACCGCATTTGTAGCGAGCTTTCCTTAAGAAACCGTGATTTTGATATCACTCTTGACTTCCTGAAGCAGTCAATCCGCCAAATACTGAATAAAAAATAATCGTTGCACTTTATTCTTTGATGTAATATTGCCCAAACAAACTAAACACTCCGGTCGTCATAGGATGCGAAATCGAGCCGCTTGGCTCTTTCTTCTATGGCAACTTCAAATATCTTCAAAATTTAGCGCCCGAGTTGGCGCTTTTTTACGTCCATTCTTAAAGGCTGAAAAATGGCTTGGTATCCAGTAAACACTTACACGCCACACGATGGCCCTGTTGCCGCGAGAATGAGAAGCTGACTCTGTTTTTTTTAGAATTTAAATTAATAAGCCCTTGGGGTAAAGATGACTGATTTTGTTACCGCACTACCTAGTAGCACTGACTATCGCAATGGCTACACCGGCGAAGTCGGCTATTCGTTTATTGTAGGCTCTGCCGCCCTGACCGTTACTCATCTTGCCCGTTTCTCGGTCCCTGGGTTTTCTTCGGCAACGCACACAGTAAAACTATATAACTCTGATTTTTCAACTACTTTAGCCAGTGTTTCCATAGATGCGTCGCTGGCTAGCAATAATTACGTATATGCGGCTTTGTCTTCTTCGGTAACGCTCGCAGCTAATACAACTTATATCATAGCGAGCACCGAAGTATCGGGCGGCGATAAGTGGGTAAATAACTCAGCCATATCCACTACTAGCGCCGCCAGTGTTTCCGCGTCCGCAGTAGGTAATAGTTTCCCAAATGGAATAGATGCAACAGGCTATGGGCCGTTATCATTCCGGTATGACTCTGGAAGTACACCACCTGGGCCAACGCCTGGAAATCTTCCAGTTGTCATTCTCCCAACCACTGGTCAATCCCTTTCAATCGGCATCCAGGGCGAACCGGCGTTAACGACGACTGACCCCGCAGATTCCTTATTTATGCCAGGTCAGGGATTAATCGGGCCAAGCTCAGTCACGACTCTAGTAAAAATTCACGAAACGAGCGTTGAAACATTCCACAGTGCAATGCTACGCCAGCTTCGTTCTATGGCTTCGGGCGATACCACTGCATATGTGGCAGTTGGCTTAGGTGTAGGGAGTGCGCCTGTTTCAAGTCTTAATTCAGGCACCGCGCCTTTTAACGCGCTAGTTTCTCGAACTGGTCAGATTTGGGATATTGCACCGACTTACGAGACAGGCACGCGATCTGTTCCGCTTATTCCGGTTGTGCATGGTGAAAGCGACGGCGCAAGCACTACGTACGCTAACGATCTTCTGCAATGGCAACTTGCTTTACGAAATGCCATTAATAGCGAAAACGGGACTTCTGGTGAAATTCCGTTTCTGTGTTCGCAGCCTTCCGCCTGGACATCGACAGGAAACTTGACTAGCGCAACTGCCAGAAGTCCTTATGCAATCACTCAAGCTGCGAAAGACAATCCGACCCGTATACTCGTTGTGGGGGCCAAATATCAATATTCTTATGTAACTGATATTGGTGTTCATCTCAACAATATAGGTTATCGCCAACTTGGAGAAATGTACGGTAAAGTAATTTACAGATTTTTAAATGGCGGATATGCAGGGGCTTTAAGACCAACTTCTGTTTCTCGTAATGGCGCGGTGATTACAGTCACGATGGCCGGAGGAATTGGCAATCTTGCGCTCGATACTAGCCTTGTTTCAAACCCTGGAAACTTTGGGTTTGAATGGTATCAAGTAGGCGGCACCGCACGTACAATTTCTTCCGTCACAGTTAGCGGTTCAACAACTGTTGTAATCACTTTATCAGGCGACCCAGGAAACCCATCTACTGAGCGTCTGCGCTATGCCTACACTGGCACTCCAGGAAACAGCGGAGGCCCAACCACAGGCCCACGCGGTTGTTTACGTGACTCGGATACGGTTGTTGGCGCTTTGAGCAGCACGACGCTACGAAATTATGCGGTTCATTTTGATGAAGCTAGTATACCCGCCGCAGGTGTCGCGGTAGGTAATGTCCGCGCAGGTATCGACAACGGCGCAGGCTCAACGGGTACTCTGGTTCTTCCGCCTGTTGATAAAGTGCAAGCTGGCACTCAATACGGTGCTGGCGGCACTGAGTACACCGGGACTTTAACTGTTGGCGTATCCGGCCCACTTCCACAAATCGGCTCATCACTCATCAAGGTAGCTTAAAAATGTTTAAACAATCCGGTGTTTTCGTTATTGAATTCACAACTGCATCAACAACCGGGGCAGCAGCTGATGCTGATGCTTTGCCTGTTGCTACTTTGGCGCGTAATGGCGTAGATACCAACGTAACCTTGGCAGTCGCTAAGGTAGATACAGGGCGCTATAAAATCACAGGCACAATCCCTTCAGATTATGCAGACGGGGACTGGATCGCGGTATATGTGGCGGCGACTATTGGCACTATTGCAGCAAAAAATATTGCTCATAATGGTGTGGTTGCCTCGTCAAGTTTAGATCTTGATCAATTGATCGGCACCGATGTAGTTGTTGGCAGCGTTGGTGAAGCGCTCGCGGCTGCACGTGCTCAAGGTGTGGGCAAGTGGGTCATTAACACTAGCGCTAAAACAATTACATTGCTATACCCAGACAACACAGTTTTCCGCGTGTTGCCTTACACAACTACAAGTCGCGGATAATATGTCGATTGTTTTGCAGGGCCTTGATACTGGCGATTTTATATTTCAAGGCTTCGACTTTGAGGACGTGCCGGACACTGGCGGGGTCGATACCCTTGCAATCATATTGCAGGGGTACGGTGGCTTCGACAGCATCATCTTGCAAGGTTATCAAGATGTTGGCGGCGGTGGCGTTATCCCGGTTGGTGAGTTCGTATATGGCAACATCCCCGGACGAATCACATTCATTAACCGAATCGATATACCGCGCACTGTGAACATTAAGAAACCCGAAGAAACCGCGTATTACGACATTGTTTGCTTTGGCGATCTATTCAAAGGGGACAAGATCGTAAGCGTTGACGCGATAGCTTCAACAGATGAAACTATAGAAATCGATAGCGCTTCGATTAATGAAAAGCAATCGATTTACAAGCCTTACAACATTAAAGCGCCGATTGGCTCAGTGATTCAACTAGGCATCTCAGGCGGCACGGTTTCAACGGAGCCCATAGAGATCAAGATTCTCTACACTACAGCCAACGGCCAGCAATTGGAGGCTTCGCTTTATATCCTGGTAGGCTATCCGCAATGAGTGCGCATTCAATTTATACAGATGAACTAGGGGATCGCATCATTGAGTTGATGTGCATTCCTATGAGCATTGCTAACATCGCCAAACAGGAAGGAATGCCTTCCCGTATGACCATCATTAAATGGGGCAACGATGAAAGCCATCCATTCAGTGAGAAATACGAGAATGCTTTCAAGATTCGCGCCGATATTTTGGCGGACGACTGCTTAGACATTGCAGACGATGATTCTGACGATGTGGCTTATGACAATCAGGGAAACGTTAAGTTAAACCGTGAATTTTTTGAGCGCTCTAAGCTAAAGATTCAGGAACGCCACTGGCAGGCCGCAGTAATGAACCGCAAGAAGTTTGGCGACAAAGCTACGCACGAGCTAACAGGGCAAAACGGAACGCCACTTATTCCGACTAGTATCATTTTTGAAACCGATGCCGACTAAGGCAGCGCCTATAGTTCACCGAGTTAAATTAAGCGTTCCTCAGCTTGATTTTGTAAGCGCACGCGAGCAGTTTCCGGCATTCGTTGGTGGCTTTGGTAGTGGCAAGACGCACGCGGGTATTTATCGCACTATTGCTAGAAAGTTAGCCTACCCGCTGCAAAACGTTGCTTATTATTTACCGACTTATGACTTAGCCACATTAATGGGCTTTCCTCGCTTCGAGGAGACATTAACGCAGCTAGGCATGCCGTACAAGCTGAACAAGAACGAAGCAATTATTAAGATTGAGGGACGCGGAGCGATTATCTTTCGCACGATGGATGCCCCGGCGCGTATCGTTGGCTTTGAAGTTGCTGACAGTATTTGCGATGAGTTAGACACGCTGCCAACAGATAAAGCGCGGGAAGTTTGGAATAAGGTAATTGGTCGGAACCGCCAAAAGAAGCCAGACGGATCGCTTAATACGGTCGGAGTGGTTACAACGCCTGAAGGCTTCAGGTTTGTATATGAGAAGTGGCAGAAAGCGCCTGCTGAAGGTTATAAGCTGATTAAAGCGCCAACCATCAGCAACATTAAAAACTTACCTGCTGGATATATTGAGGGTTTGCGGTCTTCGTACCCTTCGAACTTGATTCAAGCGTACTTAGACGGCGAATTTGTCAACTTAACCGCTGGCAGCGTGTACGGTGAATTTAGCCGTGTTCTAAATGCGTCGACCGAAACAATTAAGACTCACGAAACTTTGCACATTGGCTTAGACTTCAACGTTGGCAAGATGGCCGCAGTGGTTCATGTATTGCGCGGTAATGATCCGCACGCTGTAGGTGAGTTGATGGATGTTTTCGATACGCCTGCAATGATCAAGCTGATTAAAGAGCGTTACAAGGACAAAGGTCATCCGATTGCGATTTATCCCGATGCTTCCGGTAACTCAAGGAAATCAAACAATGCTAGCGAATCTGATATTAGTTTATTGCGCACCGCTGGCTTTAATGTTTTGGTTAACTCAAGAAACCCGGCCGTTAAGGATCGTATCTTGTCGATGAACAAGATGATAAATTTAGAAGGTAAGCGAGCCTATAGAGTGAATTTAGAGCTTTGCCCGATGTATGTAGAGGCGCTAGAAAAACAAGCCTACGACAAGAACGGCGAGCCCGATAAGAGTTCGGGGCTTGATCATGCGGTGGATGCTGCGGGTTATTTCATCGTTTACCGTTACCCAATAATTAAAAGCGGCCTTTCAGTAGCGCCGTTGAGAATCCGATGACTACTGACGACGTTTGCAAGCCCTCGGCCGAAGTATTACGCATGCGCGAATGCTGGGAGAAGATTGACGCTTTAATCGGCGGCACTTATGGCATGCGCAAAGCTGGGCCTTCGTTTATGCCGCTGCGCCCGGATGAGGCACAAGACGCATACAGCTACAGACTTAAAACTACGACATTATTTAACGCCTTTGGCCGAACAATTAACGGCCTATCTGCAAAGCCTTTCGAGGAGCCGCTTGAGTATACGAATATCCCTGCAATAATCGAAAAATGGTTTGAAAACGTTGATCTAGCCGGGAGAAATTTAGATGTATTCGCTAAAGAGTGGTTTAAATCAGCGCTTACGTATGGCGTGAGTTATGTCCTGGTTGATTATCCAGAAGTCACGGATGCGCGGACTGTGGCCGACGAGAAGAAAATTGGCGCGCGCCCGTATCTTGTTCATATTTCGCCGCATCAGATACTCGGATGGAAAAGTGAAAAAATTCAAGGCGTTCAAACCTTAACGCAAGTACGTATTAAGGAATGCGTAGAAGAGGACGATGGCCCGTTTTCTGTTAAATCATTAGAGCAGGTGCGTGTTTTGTATCGAGATAAGTGGGAAGTTTATCGCCAGTCACAAGACGCACAAGGTCGTAGGACGTGGATGCTTTATAAAACAGGCAAGAATTCAATTCAACGCATCCCATTAGTTGCTTACTACACCGGCCGCGTTGGCTTTATGACTGGACGCCCTCCACTTGAGGATTTGGCAGACTTAAACGTTGCGCACTGGGTTTCGAATAGCTACCAGACGGCAATTCTTGACACCGCACGAGTGCCCATTTTGTTTATGACTGGCTTCCAAAAAACCCCGGATGAAGGCCATCCAAAAATAAGCGTTGGTGCTGGCGCCGCAATGTTTGCGGATCATCCTGATGCGAAATTAACTT
>Ga0247803_1000495_pt1 | contig 21493 bp, 25 predicted proteins | sample UWRJL014104B1_FD_180928 | JGI IMG/M metagenome (GOLD analysis project Ga0247803, IMG submission 180928) | Plant litter microbial communities from Arlington Agricultural Research Station in Wisconsin, United States - UWRJ-L014-104B-1 | ecosystem: Environmental > Terrestrial > Plant litter >...
ACCGAGGCGCGAACAGCCCCGGCTCGCGCGCCACAACCTGCGCCAGAAGCCGCGCTAGAGCCCGTACCGGAACCTGCGCCCCAGCCCCAGGCACAGACAGCCGCCGCTCTGGCCTCGGCGCCCGTCACCGAACCTATCATCGCCCCCGTGCAGGCCGCGCCGGTCTATGCATCCTCATCCGGCAAGGGCGTGTCGCGCCTGCCCCTCTACCTCGGCCTGGCGGTCGCGGGGGCCGCCGTGATTGCGGGCGGCGTCTGGCTGGCTGGGCGAGGCGAACAGGCGGCGCCCATGGCCCCCCTGCTGCCGGCCAGTTCCGCCGAGGCCGACCCTTCGATGAACGCGGACCCTGCGCCATCCGTGGCGGCCGTCGCGACCGCATCCGCTCCGGCGCCGGCGCCGGCCGTCAGCAACCCGACCGCGCCCGTGCTCACACCCGCCGCGGGCGCCCCTGCTGTTGCGGCGCGCGCTGTTCAGGCTCCGGCCCCGCGCGCGACGGCTCAGACGGTCCCGGCGGCGTCCGAGCCGAACCCGACCCGGTCGTTGAACCGACAGGCCCCGGCCCGGGTCGCTCCGAGCGTCGAGCCCCCGGCCATCGAGACCCGTCCGCTGGTGGTTGCGCCAGCCGGGCCTCAGCCCACGGCGGCGCAAGCCCCGGCATCCGACCCCGACGCGCCCATCGTCACCCGCCCGCAGCCGCTGGAATAGGCGCTCAGTCGGCCTTGGGCGGCAGGGTCAGATAGGCCCGCTCGACCATGCGCCGCAGGCCCTCATAGGCCTCGGCCAGTTCCTCGAAGGCCGTGCGGTGGGCGGTCAGGCGGGCGATCTGGTCCGGCGTGGTCGGCGATCCCGATTCCGACAGCCTCAGCGCCTCGGCGGCCCAGCGCGCGCGCGCCGTCGCCACCGCCACCGCCAGCCGCTGGAAGGTCTGCTGATCGACACGGGACAGGGTGGCGGCGATCACCTCGCGGTTCGAGATAAAGGCGGCGTAGTCGATCTGTTCCAGGGTCCCGCGCAGGCGGCGCTGTTCCTGAGGATCGGTGTCCTGCGGCTCGAAATGGTCACGCATGCGGCGTGTGCTGGCGGTCAGAATGCTGGACATGAGGGCGTGCTTGGTCCGGTCCGTTCTCGATGTATCCAGAGCCTGCGCCCCGCCGGTTAACGACCGGTTCAGGAGCTTGGCCGTGGCGCCCTCCCGCTGGCCGGCGTCCGTTCCCATATGCGACGTTCAACCCTAGGAGCCCGGCCCCATGACCGATCCCATGACTGATCCCGCGACCCGCCCGCTGAAGATCGACTTCGTCTCCGACGTGGTCTGCCCCTGGTGCGTCGTCGGCCTGGGCGGGCTGGAACAGGCGCTCGAGAACCTCAAGCCCGAGGGGATCACCGCCGACATCGCCTTCCAGCCGTTCGAGCTCAATCCCCAGATGGTTCCCGAGGGCGAGAACATCGTCGAGCACATCGGCGCCAAATACGGCTCCACCCCCGAGCAGTCGGCCCAGAACCGCGCCATGATCACCCAGCGCGCGGCCGAGGCCTGGCCGGGCTTTGAGATGAACATGACCGATGCCAGCCGCATCTGGAACACCTTCGACGCCCACCGCCTGCTGCACTGGGCGCACGAGACCGCGCCCGACCGGCAGAAGGCCCTGAAACAGGCCCTGTTCACCGCCCACTTCACCGACAACAGGAACATCACCGACGCCGGCGTCCTGACCGCCGCAGCCCAGACCGCGGGCCTAGACCGGGCCGAGGCCGCCGAGGTGCTGGCGTCGGACCGCTATGTCGATGCGGTGCGCCAGGCCCAGGCCCTGTGGCGCGGCCGGGGGATCAACTCGGTCCCGGCCGTGGTGGTCGAGGGCAAATACCTGATCAGCGGCGGCCAGCCGGCCCAGGTGTTCGAAGAGGCCCTGAGAACCATCGCCGCGGAGGCCCAAACCGCGACCGGGGCGGCGACCGCCTGAGGCTGATCCTCCCGCACCGGGGAGGATCACCCGCCCGCCCGGTTGCGGAGACTGACCAGCACCCCGTCCAGATTGCCCAGCACGTCCCGCGCCGCGATCCGTTAGACGGCGATTCCGCGCAGGTTCAGCCACTCGGTGCGCCGCGCGTCATGGCGCGCCTGATCGGGATGCTCATGCCCGGCGCCGTCGATCTCGACCGCCAGCCGCGCCGCCTCGCAATAGAAGTCGAGGATATAGGGCCCGACCGGATGCTGGCGGCGAAACCTCGCCCCGCCCAGCCTGCGCCCCCGCATCGCCTGCCACAGGATCACCTCCGGCAAGGTCAGCCTCCGCCGTAGCGCCCTTGCACGCCCGATGGTTGTCTCCGGCGGATACATCGCGCGATTTTAGCGGGAACCGATCTCTTCGCAATCCTCCCCCATCGGGGGAGGGTTTAGCGCGCCGTCCCCAATCCTCCCCCGACGGGGGAGGTGGCTCGGAGCGCAGCGGAGTGGAGGAAGGATCGCATGCGATCCGACGACGGGAGGGGGCTGACCCCAGATCGGGTCTCGAAAGGCGGCGGCCTCCGTCAGGCACCGAGCCCGCATCCGGCCCCCTCCACCGCGAAGACGCGGTCCCCCTCCCCCGATGGGGGAGGATTTAGCGCGCCGCCTCGTCCGGATTGACGAACCGGAACGCCTCGCCCCGCTCGCGCAGGAAGCCGTTGATGAAGGTGGCCTTTCCGGCGCCGTTCGGCCCGGCGCGGAGGACGAGGTGGGCGGACGGACTGCAACCTTCGAGCAGACCCTATGACAAATTCGGACGTATAGCTCTGCGGCAAATCTTTCGCTCAAGGCAGCGTTCATTATTTGTCCCGTTATACAAATTTCGGTTGTGGGAGGAACAATCATGAGCTTAGCTTTACGCGTTGGGCGAGTATGGTGCTGTGCAGGGGGACAGTCGAAATGCTGAACGCCATTGCACGAGTCTTGCTCACCTGCACTGCTCTTGCCCCGGTGGGCCTGACATACGCTTGGGTTGCGTGGACCCAGTCTCTTCCTAAGGTGGCCCTAATCACGGCCGGCGTAAGTGTTCTACTAGTATTACTTTGTCTTTTATTGCTTAACAGTGCGAAGAAATCAGTACCGGCTAGCGATTACAAGCCTTCATCTATTGAAGCGGCTGATCACGAAAACACCGCCTTCCTCCTTTTGTACGTAATGCCCCTGTTTACGTCTCAACTAAACACGCTGGACTGGCAATTCTGGATACCTACGGTAGCAATTTTCGCCGTCATAACTGCTACGGGATATAGTTATCACTTCAATCCCCTGCTGGGGATAATGGGATGGCATTTCTACAAAACTCAGTCGCCTGAGGGCGTCACTTTTGTTCTAATCACGAGAAAACACATTAGAACGGCCGCTAACAGGATTCGCGTGGGGCAACTCACAGAGTATATTCTTATCGATGTGGAGAGTTGAATGCTTTACGCGATTTGCCGACAACCTGCCTTGACAATTAAGCCAGTCGCTATGGCTCAGCAGATCTTGGCTCAGCTGGAGGCAATTTTTCAAGAGATGCAGTTTTTGGACGGCATCACGGCGGAGATTGACTTCACGGGCGACTGGAAGCCGGATCCAGACGAGCTGTTGGTTTTACGAAACCTGCCTGACGCTGCGGCTCTATTAAACAGTGCGCAGCAAAATGCGCTAGCGTTGGTGCCCCTCAACGCAGCTCAGTTTGCCACTGAGGGAGTTGTCGGCTTGTTTATGACCATCGGAGTCGCGCCAGCTCAACGCATATTGATCCAGAACTTTGGCCCCCAGCAACTGATGGCCGGACCAGGAAAATTCTCTCTGCTGTACGACGGAAACGTGTTCCGTAAGATCACCGAACCTGCGTTTTCGATTGCGAACAATTTGGTCGCCACGCTCAATGCCGCTGGCGAGCTCCGGTTTAAAAGTTATGCCATGATCCGACGGATCTTAGATGTCACCCCAGTGTTTAGAGCGGCCACAGACGCAGAGCTCGCCACGTTCTGCACCCACAATAGCTTAAGCATCGCCGACACTGCTGCTTTTATCGCAGGGGCGGACGAGGTCATGCGCAAGCAGGTTCTCGCCATATCAAAATCAGGTGTTCTCGCTGCATACAACGTGAACCAGTTATTGCAGCAGGCGCAGGCCATCGGCTTTCCTCTAAATGTACAGGCGGGAAAGATAGAACTCCCGCAAGACCGAAAATCTGCGAAATCCGTGCTGAGCTTTCTTTTGAACAAAGTTTACTTAGGTCCAATCGACCAGCAGCTATTCATCACCAACTCAAACCGGTTGCTGAACTAGACTTTCACCTCCACCACGCTTCCCCCCGCCCGGAATTTCGCCGACATCTCGGCCATGCCGGCCTCCGCATCCACCAGCGAGCCGCCCGCATCATTCTGCGCCGCTGCATCCCTCCTGATGTCCTGGCTGATCTTCATGGAGCAGAATTTCGGGCCGCACATGGAGCAGAAGTGGGCGGTCTTGTGGGCCTCCTTGGGCAGGGTGGCGTCGTGGTATTTGCGGGCCGTCTCGGGGTCGAGGCCGAGGTTGAACTGGTCCTCCCAGCGGAACTCGAAGCGGGCGCGCGACAGGGCGTCGTCGTGCAGGCGGGCGGCGGGGTGGCCTTTCGCCAGGTCGGCGGCGTGGGCGGCGATCTTGTAGGTGATGACGCCGTCCTTGACGTCCTGACGGTCGGGCAGGCCCAGGTGCTCCTTGGGCGTGACGTAGCAGAGCATGGCCGTGCCGAACCAGCCGATCATGGCCGCTCCAATCGCGGATGTGATGTGGTCATAGCCCGGCGCGATGTCGGTGGTCAGGGGCCCGAGCGTATAGAAGGGCGCCTCGTGGCAGTGTTTCAGCTGCTCATCCATATTGGCCTTGATCTTGTGCATCGGCACGTGGCCGGGGCCTTCGATCATGACCTGGCAGCCCTTGGCCCAGGCGATTTTCGTCAGTTCGCCCAGGGTGCGCAGCTCGGCGAACTGGGCCTCGTCATTGGCGTCGGCGATGGAGCCGGGACGCAGGCCGTCGCCGAGGCTGAACGACACATCATAGGCCCGCATGATGTCGCAGATGTCTTCGAAATGCTCGTAGAGGAAGCTCTCTTTGTGGTGGCTGAGGCACCACTTGGCCATGATGGAGCCGCCGCGCGAGACGATGCCGGTGACCCGCTTGGCCGTCATCGGCACAAACGGGAGCCGCACGCCCGCGTGGATGGTGAAATAGTCCACGCCCTGTTCGGCCTGTTCGATCAGGGTGTCGCGGAACACCTCCCAGGTCAGGTCCTCGGCGATGCCGTTCACCTTCTCCAGCGCCTGATAGATGGGCACGGTGCCGATGGGGACGGACGAGTTCCTGATGATCCAGTCGCGGATGTTGTGGATGTTCCTGCCCGTCGACAGGTCCATGACGTTGTCGGCGCCCCAGCGGGTGGCCCAGACCAGCTTGTCCACCTCGTCGTCGACCGACGACAGGACGGCCGAGTTGCCGATGTTGGCGTTGATCTTCACCAGGAAGTTGCGGCCGATGATCATCGGCTCGACTTCGGGGTGGTTGATGTTGTGCGGGATGATGGCCCGGCCGCGGGCGATCTCCTGACGGACGAACTCGGGCGTCACGAAGTCGGGAATGCTGGCGCCGAAGTCCTCGCCGTCGCGGATGCAGGGGGCGTTCTGCTCGCGGCGCAGGTTCTCGCGGATGGCGACATATTCCATCTCGGGCGTGATGATGCCCGCCTTGGCGTATTCGTACTGGGTGACGGGGCGACCCTCGACCCCCTTGAACACCTTGTGGTTCGAGACGTCGAAGCGCGGGGCGAGGTTCTTGCCCGAGGCGTGGCCGTTGTCCTCGGGTTTGACCTCGCGCGGGTTGGCGACGGGGGCGATGTCGCCGCGGTCGAGTTGCCACGACGACTTCACCAGGGGCAGGCCCCTCTTGATGTCGATGACGGCGGTCGGGTCGGTGTAGGGGCCGGAGCTGTCATAGATGGTCACCGGCGGCTCGTTGGCGCTCGGGTGGACGGCGACCTCGCGGAAGGGGACGCGGATGTCGGGGTAGAGTTCGCCCGCGACATAGACCTTTTTCGACCCCTCGCGTTCGCCGGTCGGGATGGTCCCCGTCTCGCGCATGACCGCATCGCGCGCATCCTTGAGCGAGAGATCGACGCCCGTGTCGTGGGCGGGTTCGGTCGGCGGGGTGACGGCGATGTTCATGGCGGCCTCAAACGGTTTGAGGTCTGACGACGCCGAAATCGGAAAGGTCCTGTGGCGTGGACCGATAAGCGTTTCCCATCCCTTCGCCGGCATGACCCGGATCAGGTTCGACGGGTCAGGCGGCTACGCCAATCTCAGCCGCTCGATCGCGACCCCCCGGAGAACGCGGCTAGCCTAGGCGTTTCGGGCGCAGAGGCAAGGGCCGGGGGCGTCTTTGCGTCCGTCCATGTCGGCTGTCGGACATCCGTCTTCATATCAATACGTTATCCTTCGAGAAACACCCGGAGCCCTATGGAGGGCCCAGTCCCAGGGGGATGGTGTAGCTTGACGGGTGGCCGATGGTGCTGGAACGACTGATCTATGAAAGCACAGCGACGGGGACGACCAGTTCCCTGCTGAACCTGGCGACCATCCTGGCCGAGTCCCAGCGCAACAACGACCGCGACGGTCTGACCGGCGCCCTGGCCGCGCATCGCGAACGCTATATCCAGGTAATCGAGGGCCAGACCGGCGCGCTGGACGGGCTGCTGAAGCGGTTGGCCAATGACCCGCGCCACCGCGACCTGACGGTGCTGGATCGGCACGCGATCTCGGAGCGGGTCTTCGCCGGCTGGTCGATGGCCAGTCCGCGCATCACCCCGGCCATGGCGCCGGCCCTGGACACGCTGATGGCGGACGCCAAGGCTTCCGGCGCCCGGATCGTCGCCCTGCTGCATCACGCGCTGGAGACGGACGCGCAGCCGTCCTGATCGCGCTCAGTCGAAACGAATGACGGTGCGGACCGTCTTGCCGTCCGCCAGGGCGTCGAAGGCGGCGTTGATGTCGTCCAGCACGACCACGCCGCGGAGCAGCCGATCGACCGGCAGCCGCCCCTGGCGATACAGGGCGACGTAGCGGGGAATGTCGCGGCTGGGGACGCAGGTCCCGATATAGGACCCCTTCAGCGTCCGCTCTTCGCCCACCAGGGACACGACGTTGACGGCCAGGGCGGCTTCGGGCGGAGGCAGGCCGGCGGTGACGGTGGTTCCGCCGCGCCGGGTCATGCGCCACGCCGCGTCCAGCGCCCGGACAGAACCGGCCATCTCGAACACGAAATCCGCACCGCCGTTGGTCAGGGCGCGGACCTGTTCGACGGCGTCGGGATCGCTGGCGTTGACGGTCTGGACGGGACCCAGAGACCGGGCCAGAGCCAGCTTGTCCTCCGAAAGATCGACGGCGACGACGGGCGATGCGCCGGACGCCAGCGCGCCCAGGACGCTGGCCAGGCCGACGCCGCCCAGGCCGACGACGACGGCGCTCTGGCCTGCGCGCACGCCTGCGGTGTTCACCACGGCGCCGACCCCTGTCAGGACCGCGCAGCCGAACAGGGCGGCCTCATGCAGGGGCAGGTCGGGATCGACGCGGACCAGCGAACGGCGCGAGACCACGGCCCGCTCGGCGAATGCGGAGCAGCCGAGGTGGTGGTTAAGCTCGCCCTCCGTGTCGTGCAGGCGGCGACCGCCTGACAGCAGCTCGCCCTTGCCGTTGGCGGCGGCGCCCGGTTCGCACAGGGCGGGACGACCCTCGGCGCAGGGGTTGCAGTGACCGCAGGACGGCATGAAGACCATGACGACATGGTCGCCGATGTTCAGGTCGGCGACGCCGTCTCCCAGTTGTTCGACCACGCCGGCGGCCTCGTGACCCAGGGCCATGGGCAGGGGGCGTGGGCGGTCGCCATTGATGACGCTGAGATCTGAATGGCACAGGCCGGCGGCGGCGATGCGGACCAGCACCTCGCCGGGGCCGGGCGGGTCCAGAGCGACGGTCTCGATGCTCAGGGGCCGGCTGTCGGCATAGGGGCGGGCGGCGGCGCGCTGGCGCAGCACGGCAGCCTTGGTTGTGAGGGTCATATGCTCAAGCCTTCGTCATCGACAGATCCTCGATAGACGCTTGACGCCGCGTCGGCCAAGCCCGAGCGTTCATTGAAACATCGGAGGAAAAATCGGCATGGCGAAACGCGACGAAGGGGCGCTGGCGAAGCGTGACACCTACAAGGCCTTCCACACGGTTTCGACCCGCTGGGCCGACAACGACCAGTACGGCCATATCAACAACGCCAAATTCTACGAGTTCGTGGATTCGGCGGTGAACGCCCACCTGATCATCGCCGGCGCCCTGAAGGATTCCATCGGCCTGGTGGTCGATTCGGGCTGCCGCTACGCTTCGTCCCTGGCCTTTCCCGACGTCATCGAGGTGGGGATCAAGGTCGACAAGATCGGCACGTCGAGCGTCCGATACGGCTTCGCCGTCTTCCGCCGGGGCGGGGCCGAGCCCGCCGCCATCGGCCATTTCGTCCACGTCTATGTCGACGCCGAGACGCGGCGTCCCAAGCCCCTGCCGCCGACTCTGAAGGCCGTGGTCGAGAACCTGAAGGCGGGATAGTCCTTCAGAAAGAGGGGCGCGGTTCCGGTCGAGGATCAGTCCTAGCCGGCTCCGCCCGCCGGCACGTTGCGGCGCAGCCAGAGACGCTGGTTCGGGAAGTCGATGGTCAGCACGTAGTTGCGCATGAAAGGCATGCCGAGATTGCCGAGCAGCATCATCTCGGGCGTCACGGCGAGGCCTTCGACGGGTAGGCCCGGCGCGATCTCGAAGCGCAGCGGCTGAGGCCCCTCGGCCATCGGGTCCAGTCCGAAATCGGCGGCGTTGTCGCGGGCGATCAGCATGACGCCGCCCGCGCCGGAATCGAGGATGAACCACAACCGCCCGCGCGGCGTATCCACGCCGATATAGGGATCGACGGACCACACCTCTCGCGAGACCTTGAGTGGGACCTCGATCGCCCCGGCGATGCGGGCGGGCAGGCTGGCCTGATCCTCGATCGTCAGGCGATTGCCGGCGACGTCCAGGGTGACGACCTTGTCGGCGAAGACATCCATGGCGAGGGAGCCGTCCGGCGCCGCCTGGCCGGGCTGAAGATACGGCGTCAGATCGATCACGGCGGCGGTGGTGGAGCCCAGGACGACCCCGTTCGAGGCGATCACGACATCGTCGCAGCGCGTCATGTCGAGCCGGTCGCCGAACATGCGATGTCCGGTAATGCGCCCCCACGGCTTGCAGCCGATCCTTGCGGCGAAGGCCGGCGACAACGTCGTCACGCCGCCGCCCGTATCCAGTACGAAGTCGGCGGTCTGACCGTTGATGGCGACCTGGATTGTGCGCAGCCGTTCGCGCAACGGCGTCAGCGGCAGATCATGGCTCTGTGCACGGACGCCTGGGGCGAGACAGGCGAGCATGATAACGGCGGCGGCGAGGACTGAAGGTTTCAATAGCCCGTTCCCGACAGCGGATGTCGGGCGGCACGTTCGCGCCGGCCGTGTGGCGCGCGCCAGTTAAAGATTTGTCAGGTTCCCGGCTGAATCAGTCGTCCATGTATCCCAGCAGGGCCAGGGCGCCGACGGCTGTGAGGACGCCCAGCGCAAAGGCGCCGATGACCGAGCCTGTGGCCACGGCGGTCGAGACCGTGACGGGGCGGGCTTCATACCATTCGACGATGTCGGCCTCGTCGAGGTCGTCATCCAGATAGGCGTCGGCCTCTGCGGCGTAATCGGGCCCGGACATGACAATCTCCACAGATACAAGGCCGGCGAAGACGCCGGGGTCGCCAGCTAAATCCACGTCAGGCTTGGCGGTTCCGAGGCGGGTGTTAGCGCATTGGTGACAGAAGCGCACGGGCGAGTTAGACGGCGCTTGACCTAACACCACGCGCTCAAGCAGCGAGGCGCCCCACGCCGTACATCGAGGGCGCGCCCGCGCAGCAGCGCACCTGAAAGAACGCTTCATGGCTGGCCATTCCAAATTCAAGAACATCATGCACCGCAAGGGTCGCGCCGATGCGGTGCGCTCCAAGCTCTTCTCCAAGCTGTCGCGCGACATCACGGTGGCGGCCAAGGCCGGGATGCCCGACGTGGCGCTGAACCCGCGCCTGCGTCTGGCGGTCAACAACGCCAAGGCCGAAAGCCTACCCAAGGACGTGATCCAGCGCGCCATCAACAAGGCCGCCGGCGGCGATGTCGATACGATGGAAGAGGTCCGCTACGAGGGTCGGGGCCCCGGCGGCGTCGGCATCATCGTCGAAGCCCTGACCGACAACAGAAACCGCGCGGCCTCCAACATCGGCGCGGCCTTTAAGAAGAACGGCGGCGCCCTGAGCGAGATGAACTCGGTCGCCTTCATGTGGGATAAGGTCGGCCAGATCATCTACAAGGCCGAGGCCGGCACCGAAGACGCCGTCATGGAAGCCGCCATCGAGGCCGGCGCCCAGGACGTCGAGAGCGATCTGGTCAAGCCCGACATCTACGAGGACGCGCCGGGCCACACCATCTGGACCGCCTTCGAGGACCTGAACGACGTCGCCGACGCCATGTCCAAGATCTTGGGCGATCCCAAGTCGACGGCTATCGTGTGGAAGCCCCAGTCCGAGGTTCCCGTTAGCGGCGACGCGGTCGGAACCCTGATGAAATTGCTGGACGCCCTGGACGCCGAGGACGACGTGTCATCCGTCTATTCCAACGAGGAAATCTCCGACGAGGACATGGCCAAGTACGCTGGCTGACCCACAGGACTCGCCTGTCTGGATAACATTCGTCATCGACTCCGGGTCGCGACTCTGCAATCGTTAAGACGGTTGAGGGGCCTTTCAGACACCATTGTTCCGGGCGCGTGCGCGCTTTCGGAGGCTCCGCAGCTTATCGTGATGTGCTGGAGCCAAGATGATGCTGTTGTCCAAGATCGACCGCGCCCTGTCGGGCAATGCGCGCAGCAAGGCCGTGGTCCCCGTGGCCGAGACCTCGATCGAGGCCGTGGCCGGCTCCATCGGCGAACGTTTTGAAATCCTGCAGGGCAGCCTGGACCAGCTGACCGGCCTGGCCCAGCAACTGCGGGCGGTCGAGCCCCTGCTGAACGACATGCGCCAGCCCCTGACCGCCGAGTTCACGGCGCGTCGCGAGGAATACCTCGAACTCATCAACCTGCGCGGGGCCTATCGCGAGACCTCGGAACAGGCGACGACCCTGGGCAACGAGAGCCGCCGCCTGGCCGCCGCCCTGACCGCCGCCGAGGCGCGGGGCGACGACCTGGAGGCCCGTGTCGCCGAACACGCCGCAGCTGCTCAGGACAACCGCCTGCAGATGGACCAGGTCAGAAACGCCCTGTCCCAGGCCGAGGGCCGGGTCGACGCCCTGGGCTCGGCCGAGCGCGACGCCGTTAAGCGGATCATCGAATTGGAGCAGGACCAGACGGCCCTGCGCGCCCAGCTTCAGGCCCTGGAATCCCAGCGCGGCGAGGCCGAAGCCGGCCGCACCCGCGCCGTGCGCGATCACAGCCTGGCCACCGACGAGAACGCCGCCCTGAAGCGCCGCATGGACGAGGTCGGCCTGGAGGTCGCGCGTCTGGCCCGCGCCGAGGCCTCGCTGGAAAGTCAGCTGACCGGCGAACGCGCCCGCGCCGCCGCCGAACAGGCCGAGGCCTCGCGCGCCCTGCGTCTGGTCGAGGGTCAGGCCGAGAGCGCCCGTTCCGAAGCCGCCGCGCTGCAGGCGCGCCTGGACACCACCACGGCCCGCGCCGTGCGGCTGGAGACCCTGAACGGCGAGCTGACCGCCAAGCTGGCCGAGATGCAGGCCGCCAGCCACGCCACCGACCGCACCACCGAAGAGATGACCACCGGCCTGGAGCGCGCTCTGGAGCGGGTGCGGGTGCTGGAAGCAGACGCCGAGGAAAGCCGTCAGCGCCAGGCCGCCATGGACGCCGCCCGCCTGGCCGCCGTCGACCGCGCCGAACATCTGTCCAAGGCCACCTCGGCCCAGGAAAAGGCCCTGGCCCGCAGCGAGGATCGCCTGAACAAGCTGCAGGCCCGTCTGTCGGCGGTGCAGGCCGAGCACGACGCCCGCGCCCAGCAACTGGTCGAACAGGTGGCGTCGAGCCGCTCCGAGCTGGAGGCCCTGCGCGCCGAATCGGCCATGACCACCGCCGCCCTGGACACCGCCCGTCGCGACCGCGAGCCGAGCGGCGAGATCGCTATGCTCAACTCCGCTGTCGCTTGAGGCCACGGCTCCCGGGGAACTTCGGCCCGCGGTCGCGGGTTAGGTCGGCTCAACCTTGACCGGGAAGGGCCGACCGCTATGGACATCACCCAGCTGATCCTCGACGATCATGCCGAACAGCGCCGGCTGTTCGCCATCCTGGAACAGATCGACCCGTCCGACGTGGACGCCCTGACCAAGGTCTGGGGCCGGCTGTCGGCGTTTCTGGACGTTCACGCCGAGGCCGAGGAGCGGTTCTTCTATCCGCAGTTGCTAAAGCGAGGCGAGGGCGCCAACGACGCCGAGGACGGCACGGTCGAGGGCGAGACCGAGGACGCCATCGAGGACCACAACAAGCTGCGCGATGCCGTGAAGGCCGCCAATAAGTTGAAGATCGGCACGGGCGCCTGGATCGAGGCGGTGGGCAAGGCCAACGTGGTCAACTCCAAACACATGGGCGAGGAGGAACGTCAGGGCCTGACCGATTTCCGCCGCCATGCCTCGGTCCAGACGCGCCACGACCTGGCCGTCCAGTACGCCGCCTTCGAGGCCGAGCACCTGCTGGGCGTCAAGCCGGTCAACAAGGACCCGGAAGCCTACGTCGAGGAACACTCCGGCTAAGGGGGCGACATGACGCTGGACCTGTTCGCCTCTCTCTGGCCCGTCCTGGGAGCCGCCGTCGCCGGTGGGCTGATCGGGCTGGAGCGCGAGTGGCGCGGCCGGGCGGCGGGGTTCCGCACCCATATCCTGGTCAGCCTGGCCTCGGCGCTTCTGATGCAGGCGGCGATGACGCAGGGCGGCTGGGCCTTCGAAGCCCTGCCCGATGAGAACATCGTCACCGACCCGACGCGCATGGCGCACGGCGTCCTGACCGGCATCGGCTTTTTGTGCGCCGGGGTGATCTTCCGCACCGGCTTCTCGATCCACGGCCTGACCACGGCGGCGTCGCTGTGGATCACCTCGGCCATCGGCATCCTGTTCGGCGTCGGCCTGTACGGGCTGGGCGTGCTTGGCACGGTGACGACGGTGCTGATCCTGATCGGGCTGAGGCTGGTCAGCGCCAGACTGCCCGGCCAGACCGTCATCGACGCCGAGGTCTGCTGGGCGCGCGGCGATGTGGAGACCGAGGCCCGCGTAGAGGCGGCCCTGGCGGCGGTCGATAGCCTGGCCCGACCGGATCGGATCGAACTGGGCGAGGCGGGAACGGTCTCGACGCGCAGCTGGCGGATGAAGGCGCGCGACGATCACGACTTGAAGACTTTGGCTGCAAGCCTGTCGGGCATGGAAGGCGTGCTGGCCTATCGGCTCGACCCCCGCGACGACTGAGGTCGGCTTGCAATCCCGGCGGTTCGCGTCAGGGTGGTGAGGCAAGGGCTCGGGGGAGCAGACACAATGGACAAGCCCAAAAGGGGCGGCCGGCACGCCGACGACATCCTGGTGGCCGTGGCCTGGCTGTTCGCCATCGCACTGGTGTTCGCGGCGGCCTTTGGATCGCAGCTTCTTACCGAGCCGATACGGCAGTTTTGGCAGGGGATGGAGGCGTCGCAGCCGCAACCGGCGCCGGAGCCGGACAGCAACGAGGCCTCGGTCGAACTCGGCATCCTCTATCCGGTCAACGGGCCCGTTCCGACCGAGGCCGAGATGCGCGCCGCCGAGGTGTCAGACACCAACTCGCAGGCTGTGCCCGCAACCGAGCGATCCGCCGATGGAAAGCTGGCCGTGGTCGTGAACCCCGCATGGGTCGAGACGCCACGCCCGTACTTTCCGCAGACGGCCGCTCGCGACAACGTCGAGAGCGGCCGGGTTCAGCTGGAATGTTTCGTCCGCGCCGATGGCTTGATCGCGGCCTGTATGGTGCTGAGCGAGACCCCGCCCGGTCACGGCTTCGGCCGCGCCGCACTTGCCTCGACGCGGGACCCCAGACTTCAGCCCCGGTCCGTGGATGGGGTGGCGACGCCGGGACGCATCCGCTTCTCGATCAGCTTCAGGCTGCAGTAGGCCCGCCGCCTACTCCTGCATGGCGTAGGCGCGGACGATGGCGAACAGGAAGTCGCGGCCTTCATAGAGGGACCGCGCGCGCAGCCGCTCGTTCAGGCCGTGGACGCCATTGCCGTCCGGGTCGGTGAACATCCCCGTGACGCCATAGGTGGCGATGCCCGCCGCGTTGGTGAACCGGCCATCGGTGGCGCCGGTCGACAGGGTCGGGATGACCGGCACGCCCGGCCACAGGTCGGCGGCGGCGGCCTGGATCGGACCCAGGATGGCGGCGTCCAGCGTCGGCGCCGGGGCGGTCGGGCTGGGCTCGCCCAGGGTGGCGATGGTGATGGCGTCGACAGCCAGGACGCGGGCCATCTCGGCCTGCGTGTCGGCGATCGTATTGCCGGGCAGGATGCGGCAGTTGACGTTGACCGTGACCTTCTGGGGCTGGGCGTTGGGCGCATGGCCGCCCTCGATCAGGGTCGGGATGCAGGTCGTTCGCATCGTCGCGTTCCAGATCGGATTGGCGGCGGCCAGACGGGCGGCAGCGTCTGCATCCGAGGCGTCAGTCGCGGTCAGCGCGCGCAGGTCGGCGGCGTACTCGGGCGTGCTCTCGGCAATGGCGGCGAAATAGGCGCGGGTGACGCCGCTGAGTTGCAGGGGGAAGTCATGGGCCGTCAGCCGGGCCAGGGCGGCGCCCATGGCGGCGATGGCGTTGTCCTTCCTTGGCCGGGCAGAGTGGCCGCCGGGGTTGGTCAGTTCGACGGTGAAGTCCTGATAGACCTTCTCGCCCGCCTGGACGTTCAGGGCGATACGTTCGGCGTGGGCGTCCAACTGTCCGCCGGCGCCTTCATTGAGGGCGAACCCGGCTTGCAGGGTCTCGGGGCGGTTCGCCAGAAGCCAGCTGACGCCGTTCCAGTTGTCGTCGGTTTCCTCGCCGCAGGTCAGGGCCAGTTTCAGGGTGCGGCGGGGCTGGAAACCCTCCTGTTTCAGACGCGCGAAGGTGTCGACCCAGACCGAGGCCTGCGCCTTGTCGTCCGACGCGCCGCGCGCATAGAAGAAGCCGTCCTCCTCGATCAGGGTGAAGGGATCGCGCTGCCAGTCCGAGCGGCGGGCGTCGACCACGTCGATGTGGGCCAGCAGCAGGATGGCGGGGGCCGAGGCGTCCGAGCCGGGCAGGGTGGCGATCAGATTGCCCAGCTTGGGCTGGGTCGGGTCGATGACGACCTCGACGTTCGGGGCTGCGTATCCGGCGGCGGTCAGGCGGGCGGCCATCCGCTCGGCGGCCAGGGTGCAGCTGCCGGTGGACAGGCTGGTGTCGGTCTCGACCAGTTCCTTGTAGGTCTCGCGGAACACGGCCTGGTCGGGACGTAGGGTGGCCGGGCTCTGGGTCAGGGTCAGGACGGGGGCAGGGCCCGTCGGGGTGTCGGCCTTGGCGATAGTGACCGTCGCGGCCACCAGGGCAGCGGCGGCGACGCCGAACAGGCTAAGGAAGATGCGGCTGCGGCGCAGGTTGCGGTGTTCCTCATAGGCGTCTGCATCCAGCCAGAAGCGGCCCTGGCCGGTCTCGACCACGGCCTTGCGCTGGACCAGAGTGCGGAACACGCCGCGTGCTGGGATGCCGTCCGTGGACAGGGCGATGGCGGTTTCCGGCGAGGCGGCGCCGGCCTCGCGCAGGGTCTGGACGATGCGCCGCTCGGACTGCATCCGCATGGCCGCCATTTCGTTGTTCATCGTCTGTCTCCTGAAATCCATCGACGGTCTAGCGCGCCGGGAAGGGTCTGTCGCGTCCTTGAACACGGGTCCGCGCCTCTCGGTCATTGTTCGGTAACCGCGATTGAGGCATGAAGAACGAATGACGAACGCGGCGATTCATGACGGGGTGAGAATCCTGGGGCTGGACCCCGGCCTGCGCCGCACCGGCTGGGGCGTGGTGGTCGCCGAGGGCTCGCGCCTGCGCTGGGTCGCGCATGGGGTCGTGGCGCCGGACGAGAAGGCGCCGTTCTCGGAGCGGCTGCTGCATCTGCTTGAGGCGGTGGGCGAGGTCTGCGCCGCCCATGCTTGCGACGAGGCGGCGATCGAGGAGGTCTTCGTCAACATGAACCCGTCGTCGACCTTGAAGCTGGGTCATGCCCGGGCGGCGGTGATGCTGGCCCCGGCGCGCCATGGGCTGTCGGTGGCGGAATATTCGCCCAACCTGATCAAGAAGGCGGTGGTGGGGGCCGGCCATGCCGACAAAAGCCAGATCGCCTTCATGGTGAAACGGCTGCTGCCGTCTGCGGGGGATGTGAAGGCGGATGCGGCGGACGCCTTGGCCGTGGCGATCACCCATGCGCAGTTGCGCAAGCGGGCGCTGCTGGCGGCGCTGAATCCGATGCGGGGTGCGGCGTGATCGGTCGTCTTCGCGGCGTGCTCGCCGAGGTTGAGGAAGGGCATTGCCTGATCGACTGCGCGGGCGTGGGCTATGTGGTGACGTGCGGGGCGCGAACCCTGCAACGCCTGCCAGCGCCGGGCGACGAGGCGACCCTGCATATCGAATCCAGCTGGTCGGCCGAGAACGGGCCGAGGCTGTATGGCTTTCTGACGCGCGACGAGCGACGGGCCTTCACCACCCTGACCGGCATCCAGGGCGTGGGGCCCAAGGCGGCCCTGTCGGTGCTGGATGTCCTGCCGCCGGGCGAACTGGCCGGGGCCGTGGCGCGCGACGACAAGGCGGCCGTGGGCCGGGCCAACGGCGTGGGGCCGAAGCTGGCCCTGCGCATCGTCACCGAACTGAAGGGCAAGCCGTTGGGCGATGTGTCGTTCACGCCCTCTGCTGCGGGCGTTCATGCCGAGATCACGCCCCCGGTTCCGAGCGTGACGGGCGAAGCTGTGTCCGCCCTGCTGGGTCTGGGCATGGCCGAGGTCAATGCGCGCCGGGCGGTCGACCACGCCCTGATCCGGCTGGGTGACGAGGCCGAACTGTCGGCCGTCATCCGCGCGGCCCTGCAGGAGCTGGGCCGATGAACGACGACCGCATCATTTCGCCGGAACCGGCGCCGGGCGAAACCTATGACCGCGCGCTGCGGCCGCAGACCCTGTCCGAGTTCGTCGGCCAGGAGCAGGCCAAGGGCAATCTGAAGGTCTTCATCGACGCCGCCCGCTCGCGCGGAGAGGCGCTGGATCACGTCCTGCTGTTCGGGCCGCCGGGCCTGGGCAAGACGACCCTGGCCCAGATCGTGTCCAAGGAACTGGGCGTGGGCTTTCGCGCCACCTCGGGGCCGATCCTGGCCAAGGCGGGCGACCTGGCGGCCATCCTGACCAATCTGGAACCGCGCGACGTCCTGTTCATCGACGAGATCCACCGGCTGGCCCCGACGGTGGAGGAGATCCTCTATCCGGCGATGGAGGACCATGTGCTGGACCTGATCATCGGCGAGGGGCCATCGGCGCGCTCGGTGCGGATCGATCTTGCGCCCTTCACCCTGGTCGGGGCGACGACGCGGGCAGGCCTGTTGGCCACGCCTTTGAGGGACCGGTTCGGCATTCCGTTGCGGCTGGAATTCTACACCCCCGACGAACTGGTGCGGGTCATCACCGGCGCGGCGCGCAAGATGGGCGCCCCGATCGACGACGAGGGGGCGCGAGAGATCGCGTCTCGCGCCAGAGGCACGCCGCGCGTCGCCGGGCGGCTGCTGCGCCGGGTGCGGGACTTCGCAACGGCGGACGGGGAGCCGATCATTTCCAAGCTGGTGGCCGCGCGGGCCTTGGCCCGGCTGGAGATCGATGAGGCGGGGCTGGACGCCAACGATCGCCGCTTCCTCAAGGCCCTGATCGAGAACTATGGCGGCGGGCCGGTCGGGATGGACACCCTGGCCGCAGCCATCGCCGAGGCGCGCGACGCCGTCGAGGACGTGATCGAACCCTATCTGCTGCAGCAGGGCTTCATCCAGCGCACGCCGCGCGGACGCATGGCCTGCGCCAGGGCCTATGCCCATCTGGGCCTGACCGAACCGCCCAAGCCGGCGAGCGCCGGGCAGGGCGGGCTTTTCGAATAGGCGCAATCGGACCGGTCGGGTCTTCACCGCAGCGCCAAACGGCCTCATGCTGAGGCCGTGAGGAGACGCGGATGGCGCGACGCCTGAATATGCAGAGGTTGATCCGGGTGCTGATCCCCGTGCTGGGCATAGGAGTGCTGGCGCTGGGCGTGATCTGCCTGTGGGTCGTGACGCGCGGCGGGCCGGCCGCCCTGGCCCAGACCCCGGCGCCCGAGCGGGCGTTGAGGCAGGTGCGTGAGCAGATGGGCCGGGCGGGCGAGTTGCGCTATTTCGAGGCGGGCGAGGGCCGGGCCCTGTGCGGATACGCCGGGCTGAAGAGACAGGCGCGGGCGGTGGCCTTCGTGTCGCGACCCAACCGCATCCTGTTCAGTGACGACCCCCTGCCCGGAGAGTTCCGAGAGATGCGCCAGCGCTTCTGCCCCGGCTTCGCCTTCGTCGAACCCAAGCCCGTTCCATGAAGCCCGAGGCCATGAGCGACCAACCCACCGCCGGGCGTTTCGACGGGCGCGAGCACCTCTTGCCCGTGCGGGTCTATTACGAGGACACCGACTTCACCGGCCTGGTCTATCACGCCAACTATGTCCGCTATCTGGAGCGGGGGCGGTCGGATTTCCTGCGGCTGACCGCCAGCGATCATTCGGCCCTGATGGAGGGCGCCGAACCGATGGCCTTCGTCATCGCCGAGCTGGATCTGAAGTTTCTCAAGCCGGCGCGGATCGACGACGCCCTGGTGGTGCGGACCTCCTATGATCGGATCAAGGGGCCGCGCCTGCTGATCTCGCAGACGGTGGAGCGGGACGGCGAGGTCCTGTGCCACGCGGCGGTGACGGCGGTCTGCATCCATCTGGACGGACGCCCGCGACGACCGGCCAAGGCTCTGGTCGAAAGCGTGACGCCGTGGCTGGCGGCAGGTAATGGCTCAGTGGAAGATTCAGGAGACGAATGACATGGCCCCCAAGATCGATCCGACGACCGGCATGACCGACCGCCAGGCCTGGAGCATGCTCGGGACCATCGTCATTCTCGGCGCCCTGTTGCTGGGCGGCGGGCTGGTCGGCTGCCCCTATTACAAGGTGTGGGAGCGCAAGATGGCCGGTCAGGCCGAGCTGCAGTACCAGCAGGGCGCGCGCCAGGCCCTGATTGCCCAGGCGGGGGCCGAGGACGAGGCGTCGATCAAGCGGGCCGAGGCGGCGACACGGCGGGTGCGCGGCTGGGCCGATGCGGCCAAACAGGGTTGCGAGGATGTCGGCCTGCCCCAGGACCGGGCCTGTATCGACCAACTGCTGCGCGACGCCGCCACCTATTCCATCGCCAAGGAAGGCCATGAAGGCGTGATCGTCAGCGTCGGGGCGCCGGTGTCGGTCGCCGTGAACCCGAATGCGGGACGTTTCGAATAGGGCGTCTGTGGCGACAAGGCCCGCGCCGGCATCCGGTCGCGCGTTAGTCATATCTTGCAACGGGCAGGAGAGGATGGGTGACGGTCGCGTTTGCGAGCGATAGACCCGCCCAACGCTAAGCTGCCCGACGCCACACTATGGTCACGCGCGCCCGCTCCATGGGGGCCGTGACGCTTGAAGGACCGATCTGAATGGAAGCCGCCGCCGAAGCCTCGATGCTGAACCCCATCGCGCTGTTCCTGGCCGCCGATCTGGTGGTCAAGGGGATCATGATCGGCCTAGCCGTGGCCTCGCTGTGGTCCTGGGCCGTCATCATCGACAAGGCCTTCCGCTTCGCCGCCCTGAACAGCCAGGCTGCCGCCTTCGAGCGCCAGCTGGCGTCCGGCCGGTCGCTGGAGGACGTCGCCGCCCAGGCGGGACCCAACCCCAGCCACGCCCTGCCGCGCATGTTGGTGGTGGCCCTGCAGGACTGGCGCGAGACCCGCCAGCGCGGCCCCCTGACCGACACCCAGGGCAACCTGCTGATCAGCCGCATCGACCGCGCGCTGGATTCCATCATCGCCCGCGAGGGCCAGAGGGTCGAGAACGGCCTGGGCGTCTTGTCGGTGGTGGCCACGTCGTCGCCCTTCATCGGCCTGTTCGGCACGGTCTGGGGCATCATGCGCGCGTTCGGAGCCATCGCCTCGGCGGGGAACACCAACCTGACCACCGTGGCGCCGGCGATCTCGGAGGCCCTGTTCGCCACGGCCATCGGCCTGGCGGCGGCCATCCCGGCCTATATCGCCTACAATAAATTCTCGATCGACGCGGGCAAGTTCACCGGTCGTCTGGAAAGCTTTGCCGACGACCTGCAGGCCGCCGTGGCCCGCCGCCTGGGTTCGCCCGCGACCTCGCAACCGGCGCCCCAGGCCGACGCCTTTCACCGGGCCGACTGATGGCCGGCGGCGTCGGAGGCGGAGCGGGCGGTCATATGCGTGGGCGCAGACGCGCGCGCAAGCGGCCGCTGAGCGAGATCAACGTCACCCCCCTGGTGGACGTGATGCTGGTGCTGCTGATCATCTTCATGATCTCGGCGCCCTTGCTGACCGTCGGCGTGCCGGTGGACTTGCCCAAGACGGACGCCAGCGCGGTGGACACCGACAACGAGCCGGTCACCGTCTCCATCGACCGGGACGGCGCCATCTTCATCGACAAGGACGAGACCAACTACGAAGCCCTGCTGACGCGGGTGTCCGATGTGGCGGGCGAGGCCGAGCGGTCGGAGAAGCCGATCTTCGTGCGGGCCGACGGGCGGGCGCCCTATCAGGCCGTGGCGCGGGTCATGGCGCGGCTGTCGGCGGGCGGATATTCCAAGCTGAACCTGATCACCGACACGGCCGACGCCCCGGCGCGGGCTCTGCGACCCGCAACCATCGCGCCCTCCGCCACGGGCGGGGAAGGCTGATCCAGTGGCGCAGTCGGCGTCGGAACCGAAATCCTGGCCGTCCCTCGTCGGCTCGGTCGCGCTGCACGCGGCCGTCATCGGCCTGGCCGTGTTCGCCCTGCCGCGCGAGAAGGTGCTGACGCCGATCACCTCGTCCGTGCCAGTGTCGATCGTCTCCAGCGAGGTCATCGAGGCCGCCGCCGCCGACAATCCGTCCGACGAACTGGTCACCGACGACGCCGCCACCGCGCCGAGCGAAGCGGTCGAGGCGCCGCCCGAGCCTGCGCCCCCTTCACCGCCGGTCCCCACGCCGCCGACGCCCACACCGCCCCGGCCGACGCCTCCGCGCCCGACGCCGCCCCGGCCGACCCCAACGCCTACGCCGACGCCGCGTCCCACGCCGCCCAG